>Ga0209167_10000133_pt1 | contig 72316 bp, 57 predicted proteins | sample Coa_R1_9_FD_187154 | JGI IMG/M metagenome (GOLD analysis project Ga0209167, IMG submission 187154) | Surface soil microbial communities from Centralia Pennsylvania, which are recovering from an underground coalmine fire - Coalmine... | ecosystem: Environmental > Terrestrial > Soil >... | reverse complement strand
ATGTGTATCGCGCCGGGCAGAAGGAAAGCCCTGCCGGTGGAGACCACTCGTCACGCGTTCGCCTACGTTTTTGCGGGCTCGGGGAAATTCTGCAATGCCAGTGAGCCGCTCGCGGTGCCCACCGAAGCTGTGAAGTGGCTGGACACCGCGCCTCCGGTGTCCGCGGATAACCGGTCGCTGATACTTTTTGACCGGGGTGATGAAGTTGTGGTGCAGGCAGGCGATGACGGCATTCGCTTTCTGCTGGTTTCCGGCAAGCCGTTGGAAGAGCCGGTCGCGTGGTACGGGCCGATTGTGATGAACACCCAGGAGCAGCTCCAGCAGGCCTTCAAGGAACTGGATCGCGGGACATTCCTGAAAACGCCGAATAAGAAGTAAGGCATCCTTTCCAATCGTAGTTTCAATTCGCGGGCTGCGTCTGCGAGATGCCCTGGAATAGCTTTGTCACCCGTCCCGATTCGGGATTTCCGATTCCACCGTCTTGCAGAAGTTGCCTCCCACCCCCCATGTTTTTCGTAAGTGCGGATAATACAGGACTTACAGCCGCAATCGTCGTAAGCGCGCATTCTGCGGGACTTAAAAGCGGATGTCTTCATACACTTGAACCCCTTCTCGAAAGTGTGGATCCTAAAAGGCTTAACTGTTATGCGAGTAGTTACTAATCCAGCCTTTTCGGCGGGAACTGCAGCGCAACGAGGGTCCCGATCTACGTTCCGGACTCAAATAAACCGAAGATGAAGCAAACTTGCAAAAGACGATTCCAGAATCTCATCCCAGTCAATTTGGCAGATTACCATAGCGTAAGATACCCAGTCAAGAATAAAATGAGAGATCGTGATCTGGGGCCTAAAACCGAATTTGCGTCTACGGCTTGTATTGCGCCCGCACAAACAAGAAGCAGGAAAGAAACTTGACGCAGATATCCCAGAACTAGGATAATAAATGAGCAGGGCAACGAGGGCGCCGGGCGAAAAGGTGATGTTCTGGTTGGGCTCCAGCAAGCGGGATCTGTTGGCCTTTCCGGAAGCGGTGAAAGACGAAATGGGAACGGCCCTGAGTGTTGCGCAATTTGGAGGAAGGCACCCCAATTCAAAACCCTGGAAGGGCCAAGGAGCGGGAGTATTCGAGGTGGTCGAAGATTATCAAGGAAATGCTTATCGCGCGGCATATATAGTCAGATTTCCGAATGCCGTATATGTGCTCCACGCGTTCCAGAAGAAATCACCGAGCGGCATTAGAACGGCATGGGCCGACATTGACCTAATTTCAAAGCGGCTAAAGGCAGCCCAGCAGGACTATGAAAGGCGGCGGGATGAAGAGAAAGAATAACATGGTTCGAGTGATTCCAAGCTCCGGAAACGTATTTGCCGATCTGCGGGTCCGCAATGCTGAAGACAAGCAGACCAAGGTGCGGTTGGCCATAGAAATAAATCACATCATTCGTGCTCAAGGATATTCGCAAGCGGATGCGGCGCGGCGGCTGAAAATAAACCAGCCAAAGATTTCCGCCCTCTCGAATTACCGGCTGGATGGCTTTTCTGTCGAACGGCTGATGACTTTCCTTACGGGGCTTAATTGCGATGTGGAAATCTTGATCCGAAGAAGACCTCAATCTAGAAAAAGTGCCAGGATTCTTGTAACCGCGGCGTGACAGGTTCGGCCTCATGCCAACTGTCCCACCGAGCCCCTCGCTCACCTCCATCGCTGCTGACGATTTGAGGAACGCTCTCGCACCTTAGGCGGACAGCCAAGAATGGCTTCCCAGTCGGGCGCCCTTTGCGTGCGCGAATGGTGGTGCCTTTCACGGCGCACAGCCGGCAAGGATTCCTTGCGCCCATACCAAGCCGGGAGACAATAGGGCCAGTTAATTCTCGGCAAGGATTCCATTCAAATCAGGAGGGAAGGCATGAGCATGGATAAGAATCGAAATTTGGCGGTACTGTATCGGATGTCCGCATGGGCAGCTGTTTTGGCGATTGTGATTGGAGTGCCCGTACTGTTTGCGCAGCCGACTCCGGCCTCGGAGACGGTGTATATAAGACTGAATGGTGGGAAGATGGCGATTGAAGGGTCGGCGCATGATACAGCTCACGCGGGCTGGATTAACGCTGTGTCCATTGTTGCCGGTGATTTGAACGGCGATTCCAAGGCCGATAGCGAGAACATCGGATCGCAGTCTTCCGGTGCGGGCGCAGGCAAGGTGACCACAGCCTCGTCCGGAGCGGGCGCAGGCAAGGCATCAACCAAAGAATCGAATGGACGCGATGCGGCAAGTGGCCTGCCAACCGGAAAGCGAATGCACAAGCCATTCGTGATCATCAGGGAAGTTGATAAGGCATCGCCCCTACTGGCCAAGGCCTGCGCGTCCGGGCAGCATTTTCCCTCGGCGGAAGTTGAGATCGTGGAAAACGGGAGGGCCGTCCACTACACCATGACGGATGTGTTGATCAGCTCGGTGAGTAATGAAGCCAGTAAGGCTCAACACGCTGAACGGCCGATGGAATCCGTGTCCTTCACATACCAGAAAATTGAAATGACCAAGTAGGCGTCACGCAGAGTAGGCGCGACGAAGAAAGACATTAGAAAAGTAATTTGGGGCGGATCATCCATGGGATGATGCCGCCCCTTTTTCTCGATGGGAGAAATAAGACCTCATTGAGTACAAAGAGTGTCTCAACTCAGAGGCGCTGAGAATCCTGAGGCTGCGCGGAGATCGATTGGAGGCCGGCTGCGATAATTCCAATTTGAATTACCGGGGCCGGTAGGTGGCCCCTGCATGAACCAGCAAGGCTTCAAGAGAGCCGTTGGCGCTGGTGAATTCGCCGCTTATCTCCCCATTCCCGATTCATTCCGCGCCGCTCTCTTTCAAAAAGTTTACCTACTTTACCGGGACGCCGGTAAAGGCGATTGTGCCGGTTGCGATTGCGACTTTTTCCGCAGAACCGCCGCTGAAATCAGGGTGATGAGGAACCCGAGTGGAAAAGGCTCGGTGAAAGTCACAGCGGCATTGAAGAACGGGTTTTCGTACTTCACCTTGAAATCATTCATTTCCTGAATTTGCGTCTGGATGGCTGACGCGCTCGCGCCCGAGGCTTTGGCCTTTTCAATCGCATAGGCGCTGTATTTATCCATGAAATTGTGCATGAAGTTGAAATAAAGAATCTCCCAGGTCACGACGTAGAAGACGCACGAAATCAGAGTGATACAGATCCCGACAGTGAATCCCTTGAAGAAAGTGACCTGGCCGTTGCCGATGTTGTCGCGGTAGGAGCGAATGCCGAAGAATACCAGCAAGAACGAGAGCACGATGGCGGTGTAGCCGACGAATGCGCCTTTGTCAAAGCCGATCCTGTCGGCGAAGGGCACAGTGGCCACCATCATCAGCGTGGAAATAGCGCCGGAAATGAGCCCGAAAGTCAGTATGGTCTTTTTCATTTCAATCTCCTTTCAGTGCAAGCGTGAATGCACGCGCACCATACTCCAACAGGTGGGGTCGTTGTCATCATCCCTTTGGGTGATTTTGGGAGGCGGGAGCAAAAATCATTCGTTCGGGTGAGCCATTCAGGGGAGCAGGCCGAATTCCTTGCCAAATTGGACCGCTTGGGTGCGCCGCCGGGCGCCCAACTTGTCAAAAACACGGCTGGAATGGGTCTTGACGGTGTTCTCGCTCACAAAAAGCTTCTCGGCAATTTCACGGTTGCTCATGCCCTGAGCGATCAGTTCAAGGATTTCGAGTTCACGGGGGGTGATGCTGAGCTCCTCCCGTTTCTTCTGGTCCGGGATGAATGGCGCTCCGGCAGGGACAGGGACTTCCCTCACGACGATATTATCCTGCCTTCGCGTCAGTTTAAGGCCAAGCCAGATGCCCAGCAGGGCAAAGATTGCGGCGACGAGACCGCCATAGATTTCGACGGAATGTTCGATTACCAGGAATCGGTACTCGGACCACTTCAGCAGGGCGATCAAGATCCCGCCGACTATCCCGAAGATCAGAACGTGGCGCTTCATAGAGGTTACGAGGAAAGAATTCACGCCAAGGTTATCCCGGTCTGGACTTCCACAGCAAGAGCCGCTTCAAGATCGATTACCCAATGAAAAATCGGCATGGCACGGTGGGCATTTTTGAATGGCGCAGAAGAGGTCATGCCACGCGGCCGGGGCAGTAGTAGAATGGGGTTGGATGCCATTTTACTCGGAGGGGGGATTTTCCGATGAAAGCAATTCATAGAAATTGGCGGGTGCATGCGTCGGTCGCCGGATCTTTTTTGCTGCTTGCGGGGATTGTGCTGGCTCAGGACGCACAGGATAGAACTCTGATTGTGAACGGGAAGGCCGTCCGCGGCGCGATTGTTGAATTGCAGGGCCGCACCTACGTGGATATCAAGCTGCTTTCGGAGGCCACGGGCGCTACTCTCAATTTTGACGCGGATCGGATACGGCTGGTGATTCCCACTCAATCTGGAGGGGTTGGCTCGCAGGCTGGACGGGCGGGCGCGCCACAGACGGTGGGGTACCTTTCCACCAATTTCCGTGCCGCGACCATCGCGGCGCTGAGCGACATGCGGCAGTGGCAGGGTGCTATTGAAAGTGTTGTCAGCTCGGGAATGCAGGTGAATGGCACCTGGCCGCAGGACTACCGGGACCACGCTGAGGCCAGCGTGAATCTGGCCAAGGTGCTAGCCCTATCCGATGAGGATCAGAGTGCACAGCGGCTGCTGGAGAATGAATTTGCCGCCCTGAGAGATTGGTCCGATAAAATCGTTTCGGAACGAAAAAATCTGAACGCCGAGCGCTTCATCAATCCCAACGCGCTGAAAAACGATGTGGCTCTCACGAAGATCACCGATTGCAGCCGGTTTATGGGAGGGATGATCAGCAGCGGGGCATTCGCGGATAATGCCAGCTGCCACTAACAAGATTTGAAAATGAAATTGGAGCCAGAGTTCACCAGCCCGAATTAACAAGACCAAAATTTTTATATTCTTTAACAGTTAAATGATTTGTTATATCGATTGGACGACTTATGATACGCCGCAAAAATCATTCTCATTGGCTGTACCGGGTTTGACGTAAACTGAAAAACGCTCGGCCAAGCCAAAAAGGAGAGTCCCCGTGCCAAGGAGCCAGGCCACAACACTTCCCCAGCCCATTTTCAGCGAATCGAATATCACACCCGATCCCACCGCATTCACCAAATCGCACCCTTCCGACACTCAGCTCTACAAAGAAATCCAGAATCTGCTGGCCAAAGACGTGGTGGGCTTCGACAAAGCGCGAGGAAACCCCGACGATTTGTACGCCCTTCAGGATGCACTGGGGCCGCACGGTCCCGAAGTGGTGAAGGCAATCCAGAGCGCCGGCAAAATCATTTTTCACTCGGCTGGCGACACCGGAGCTTCCAATCAAGGGAAATATGGAAATGAAATATCCGTCGCGGATCAGTTGACTGCGGATTTCCACAACGCCAATGACGCCAACCGGCCGGCCTTCCTGTTCCATCTGGGCGACGTGGTTTACGATTTTGGCGAATCCACCTACTACTACGACCAGTTTTACGATCCCTTCCGGAATTACCCCGCACCGATTTTCGCCATTCCCGGGAATCACGATTCGTTCATTGTTCCCAACACGCCCTCGGGTCAGGACCCTCTGCAAACGTTTGCGCGGAATTTTTGCGTTGACCAGCCCACCGTCACCGCCGAGGCAGGGTCGCTGCATCGCACGGCCATGACGCAACCGGGCGTGTATTTCACCCTGGACGCACCGTTCGTGCGCATCATCGGGCTGTTCAGCAATTCACTCGAAGATCCCGGGCTGATTTCCAGTCAGGGAGGCAAGTGGAAGGGCGTGCCCGATTATCAGTTGGAGTATCTGACCGCTCAGCTTCAGCGAATCAAAAAGGAAAAGTATTCCGGCGCGGTAATTTTGGCCACCCACCACCCGCCATTCAGCTATTCGCCGGCGCCCAAATCCGGCGGCGCGGGCGGAAACCACAGCAGCAGCGCCGACATGCTTCGAGAGATCGACACGATCTGCAAGTCCGCGGGGGTGTACCCGCATGCTTTTCTTTCAGGGCACGCGCACAATTACCAGCGCTTCGCACGGACCATCACCTTTGGCGGGAAGCCTTATGAAGTGCCTTTCATTGTTTGCGGGGATGGCGGGCACAACGTCAACTTGCTGGTTCGCGCCAAGAAGGGCCAGCCCTCGCCCGAACCGCCCTACGGTTTGCCTGTCAACTACCTCGACGTGAAGCCCGCGGTGCCTTCGCAAGGGGTGATATTGAAGCAATACGATGATAAGAATTACGGCTACCTGCGCATCACCGTGGACGACACGAATCTTCAGATTGGATTTCACCAGGTGGGGACGTCGTCCGTGATGCAGTCGCGCGTGGACCTGGTGACCGTGGATTTGGCAAGCCACAAAGTTGTGGGGAACTGAGGCCCGCGGCGCCGAACGGGTGGCAAACCTATATGCTGGGTTTCAGCCGGCAATTTCGCTGCTAGGCACAACCATTCCCCACTTGACACCATCTTTTGCTATGATGCCCCCAATAGGGCGGCATTTCGCGCAGGAATTAGGCCCTCCTGGTCGCGCGGCCCTTCTGGTCTCGTCATGGGTGACGCAGGCCCTGATCGGGGAATGTAATGAAAGTCCTTTTCGTTCATCCCAGTCCATTGATGTTTTCGGAAATCTATCTGCGCCTGGAGCCCCTGGGGCTCGAATTGGTGGCGGAAGCGGCGCGCGAAGCCGGTCACGACGTGCGTGTCCTCGACCTGCAAATCTTCAAGCATGCCGATTATTTCCGTCTGGTGGAGGAATTTAAGCCCCAGGCCATCGGCTTCTCCCTGAACTATCTTGCGAATATCCCTGAAGTGGTGGATCTCTCCAAGCAAACTCATCACCAGTCGCCCGATTGCTTTGTTTTTGCCGGAGGGCACAGCGCTTCATTTACCGCCAAGGAGATTCTGCGACACGGCGCGGGGGCCATTTCCTGCGTGGTGCGCGGCGAAGGCGAAGGAATCATCGCCGATGTTCTGGAATCCGCCGGCGACACGCGCGCGCTGGGAAAACTTCCCGGCGTGACCACCATGGATGCCGAAGGGCCCTCGCCGCAACTGGTGGAAAGCCTGGACAAGCTGCGTCCCGCCAGAGATTTGATGGCCCGGCGCAAGAAATACTTTATTGGCGTGATGGACCCCTGCGCCAGCATTGAGTTCACCCGCGGATGTCCGTGGGACTGCGTGTTCTGCAGCGCCTGGACGTTTTACGGCCGGAATTACCGGCGCATCAGTCCCGAAGTTGCCGCCGAGGACATGTCCACCATCAAAGAGCCCGGCGTGTTTATAGTGGACGACGTGGCCTTCATTCAGGCTGACCACGGGATGGGAATTGCCGACGAGATCGAGCGGCGGGGAATCAAGAAGCAGTATTACCTGGAGACGCGCGGTGACGTTCTGTTGCGGAATAAAGAGGTTTTCAAACGCTGGAAGAAGCTTGGCTTGGAGTATATGTTCCTGGGCATTGAAGCCATTGACGAGGAGGGCCTGAAGGCCCACCGCAAACGCACCACGCTGGGAAAGAATTTTGAGGCCCTGGAAGTCGCCCGCAGCATGGGAATCATGGCCGCGGTCAACATCATCGCCGACCCAAGCTGGGATGCGGCGCGGTTTAAGGTCATTCAGGAATGGGCGTTGAGCGTGCCGGAAATCGTGCACCTGACCGTGAACACGCCTTATCCGGGGACAGAAACGTGGCAGACCGAGTCGCGCAATTTTACCACCCGCGATTATCGCTTGTTTGATGTGCAGCACGCGGTGTTGCCGACCAAGATGACCCTCCACCAGTTTTATGGCGAGCTGGTGCGCACCCAGCAGATTCTGAACAAGAAGCACCTCGGATGGAACGCCCTGAAGGACACCTTCCAAATCGCCGCGAAACTACTGGCGCAAGGCCAGACCAATTTCGTGAAGATGCTTTGGAAATTCTCAAGCGTATATAACGTGAACCGGCAGGTGGGTGACCACCAGCAGCCCGTGCAGTATCAGATTTCTCTCCCCGAACACAAGGGAGAGAAGATCATCAGCGCCAGCTCCCTGTATATCCATCATCCCGAGGAAGTGCATACCGCACACTCGGTGGCCTCGGCGGCGAGCGCGGGCAATTGAGAAAATGCTGTGGAGTGCCCTCAGGGCTCAGCCGCAAATGACAAGCGTGCCCAGAGCTACAGATGCCGGACACGGTCCGTAGGCGAATTTGAAATCCGCAACAATAAAATCCTCAGGTTAAGGGTTGCAATCTCCGCGTGGATGTATATGATAAATCGCTTTGAGCATGTTCTTGCTGCGAAATCGTGTGGGTTCGCGCCCGTTTGGGCGCGAAGGGGCGGTCCAAATTCACGGAGCGGAGGAGATGGGCAAACGCAAGCGCGATTGCGCGGGTTCCACAACTGTAGCGGCAACCTTCTCGATATTCCTGGCTGTATTCACAATCATCACCGTTTACCTGTTTATCGCCAAACCCTGGTGGTTTCCTCCATCCATCACCGAAGTCGGCGACCTGATTGATTCCCAGTTCCACCGAACCTTGATTATCACGGGAATCGTATTTGTGGCCGCGCAACTGGGATTAGCTTGGGTAATCTTCCGTTTCCGCGACCAGAATAAGCCCGCGGCCTATTCCGAGGGCAACAACACCATGGAAGTGGTCTGGACCCTGGCCACGATTGTGTTGTTCGTCGGGCTGGGGCTCTATGCCGAAAGCGCCTGGGCCATCGTCCATTTCACACCGGCGCAGCCTGGCGATTTGCAGATTGAAGTCGTTGGGCAACAGTTCCAGTGGAATTTCAGGTATGCCGGCCCGGACGGAAAGTTCGGGAGGTATAAGACCGTGGAGCAGGCCCTGGCTCAGCGCAAGCGTGGAGACCAGAGCGCGACCCCCTGGCAATTGGACACAACCGATCCCGACGCCAAGGACGACATCATCACGCCCATCATGGCCGTGCCGGTGAACCGCGAAGTCGAGTTGCTGATCCGCTCCATGGACGTGACCCACAGCTTTTTTGTGCGCGAACTGCGGCTGAAGCAGGACGCCGTGCCGGGAATGACCATCCACATGCATTTCACCGCCACGAAGACGGGCGATTATGAACTGGCCTGCGCGGAGTTGTGCGGGCTGGGCCATTACCGAATGAAGAGCACCTTCAGAGTGCTGAACGAAACCGATTTTGCGCAATGGATGAAAGATCAGGCGGCCAGCCAATGAGGCACATCCAGTGAGAAATATAGGGGGCAAGGAGAGAACGCATGGCGTCACACGCTAACGTCGCGCACGTCCACGCGGCGCCATCCGGATTTATCCGGAAATATATTTTCAGCGTCGACCACAAAGTCATCGGCATTCAGTATTACTTGCTGGCCTTATTCTCTGTGTTCTTGGGAATGACGCTCTCCATCTTCATGCGCATCCACCTGGTCTGGCCGGAAATCAATCTTCCATTTTTCGGCGGGCAAATGAAGCCGGAGCAGTACATCGCCCTTTTGACCATGCACGGCACCATCATGGTGTTCATGGTGCTGACCACAGCGCCCCAGTCGGGTTTCGGCAATTACTTTTTGCCCATTCAGATTGGCGCCGCGGACATGGCATTCCCTGTAATCAACATGCTGTCGTTTTGGACCACATTCCTCTCCCTAGTAGTTATGGTGGCTGCGTTCTTCGTTGAAGGTGGCGCGCCGATTTCCGGGTGGACCGCCTACACGCCGCTTTCCATCTTGAAGCAGGGCGTAGGTGACGCCGGGCAAACGCTGTGGGTGATCGGGCTGGCGATATTCTGCGCCGCTTCCTTAATGGGGGCGCTGAACTTCATCACCACCTTGGTTGATCTCCGTGCGCCCGGGCTTTCCTTAATGCGCTTGCCGCTCACGGTCTGGGCCTGGTTCGTCACCGCGATTTTGGGTTTGCTGGCCTTTGGCGTGTTGCTGGCTGCTTGCGTCCTCCTCTTGCTGGACCGGGTGGCGGGAACGAGTTTCTTCGTGCCGGGCGGATTGGTACAGACCGGGCAAATTGTCTCCGAGCATTCGGGCGGGTCGCCGCTGCTGTGGCAGCACCTGTTCTGGTTCTTCGGACATCCCGAGGTTTATATCGCCATCCTGCCGGGAATGGGCGTCGCCTCTCACGTCCTTTCCACCTTCTCCCGCAAGCCGGTGTTCGGGTATCGGGCCATGGTCTATGCACTCTGCGGCATCGGGTTCCTGGGCTTCATGGTCTGGGGCCACCACATGTTTATCAGCGGAATGAGCCCTTACACCGCGTTCGCATTTTCCATCATGACCATGAGTATTGGCGTCCCCTCAGCCATAAAAACGTTTAACTGGCTGGGTACTCTGTGGGGCGGGCGCATACACTTCACCACCGCCATGCTGTTCGCGCTGGGGTTCGTGTCGCTCTTCGTCACCGGCGGGCTTTCGGGATTGTTCCTCGCCCAGCCGTCAGTGGACCTCCCGCTTCATGACACGTATTTCGTCGTCGCGCACTTCCATTTGATCATGGGAGTGGCGGCCATCTTCGGGATCTTTGCGGCGACCTATTTCTGGTTCCCCAAGATGTTCGGCAAGTTCATGAATGAGACCATCGGCAAAATCCACTTCTGGCTCACTTTTGCCGGCGTTTATTGCATCTTCATGCCCATGCACTTCCTGGGAATCGCCGGCCATATGCGGCGCTATGCCGACCTGACCGCGGTGGATTTCCTGGGTGGCGCGAAGCATATCGGCTTGTGGAAGGTCCAATATTTCATTTCGATTGCCGCATTTATCACCATTTCCGCTCAATTGTTGTTCCTGGCCAATTTCATTTGGGGCATATGGAAAGGCAAGCGGGCGCCCATCAATCCATGGAACGCCACCACTCTCGAATGGACCGTGCCGAGCCCGCCTCCGCACGACAATTTTGCCGGGCGCGTTCCAACCGTTTACCACGGGCCGTATGAATTCAGCGTTCCCGGCCAGAAGCAGGATTTTATTCCCCAGGATATGACTCCGGAAGAAGTGTTGCGAGATCGCAGCTAAGAGAGGCCAGTTGTGCCCGGGACTGTAGCCGAAGAACTCGAACTTCAGATAGAGCACGGCCACGGTGGCGTGCCTCCGTCCAGATATATGGACGGTGGCGGTGACCGGGGCGGTTCGCGCCCGATTCCCAGGCGCGCGTACATCACCGGAATCACCATGTTGCTGGGCGCCATAACCATGTTTTTCATGGCCCTGGCCAGCGCCTACTTTGTTCGCGGCGGATACGATGACTGGCGCTCCTTCGCCTTGCCTCGAATTCTGTGGGCCAACACGGTCATTCTGTTGCTCAGCAGCGTGACCGTGGAGATGGCTCGCAAGCAGCTTGCACGCGGCATGGTTGCCGCGTTTCGTAATTACTGGGGACTTTCGACCGGCCTGGGATTGCTTTTCGTGGGCGGTCAGTTGATCGCCTGGCGCCAGTTCCGGGCCGCCGGCTTATTTGTGAATACCAATCCAAGCAGCAGTTTTTTTTATCTTTTTACGGCTGCCCATGGATTGCACTTGCTGGGAGGAATTGTGGCCCTGCTGTATGTGGCCTTTCGTTCCTGGAACCGGGCCCGCACCACGCAACCGATTGCCGCGGAAATCACGGCTATTTACTGGCATTTTCTGGATGGATTGTGGGTATTCCTGCTCTTACTTCTCTCCCTGGGACGGTGAACTGTGCATGACGTGAAGCAAGATGCGATGTCCTCTGTGTGGTCGGGAGGCGCCTCGCCCTTTGCGATGGGCTCGAAGAAGCTGGGAATGTGGTTGTTTATCGTTTCCGATTCTCTGACCTTTTCCGCGCTGTTGATTGCCTATAGCTATGCCCGCCTCAACAGTCCGAACTGGCCGCGGCCCTTTCCGTTCAGTCCCTCCATCGTTTTTTCGACGATTATGACCGTGGTGCTGCTGGCCAGCAGCTTGACCATGGTTATGGGTGTTGCCGCCGCTGCGCGCGGGGATCGCGGCACCACAGTGAAGTGGATACTCGCCACCATGTTTTTTGGAACCACTTTCATCGTCTTGCACATGCGCGAGTGGTTTCACCTTATGGACGAAGGTCTGCGTCTCACTTCCAACCCCTGGGGCTCCCCGCTATTCGGCGCGGTATTCTTCGGCGTCACCGGTTTGCACATGACCCACGTAGCCATTGGCGTGATCTACTTGGGAATAGTTTCGCTGGGATTTGGGCGGGGCAAGTTCACCCCGGAGGACGTCGAGGTCAGCGGGCTTTACTGGCACTTCGTTGACTTGGTCTGGATGTTCGTGTTCCCGTTGGTTTACATCATGTCCATTTCACCCAAGTAGGCCGCGGGATTCCGCGGTTTGATGGGAATTTTGCAATAAGGATCCGAGGAGAATCGTAGAGATGAGCGATCACGGCGCAGGAGAGGGCACGCATCCCGCGGCTAGCGCGAAAACGTTTCTGTGGGTCTGGCTGGCTCTGGTTTTCCTTACCGGTGTTGAGGTCTATCTTGGGTACATTGAGCTTGAGCCCAAGCTAATGCTCTCCATCTTGATGGGCCTTTCGGTAATCAAGGCCGGGCTGATCATCTTCTGGTTCATGCACCTGAAATATGAAAAGCCTAGCCTGAAATTCTGGCTGATCCCGGCAACGGTCTTCTGCATCGGCATGATGCTGCTGGTTTTTTTCTGGGACAGTTTCCGACTGGCGGCGCTGCGGTCGTAATGAAGTGAATTGCACCCGGCAGATTTAAGATTGTACCGGGAATGAATTGGAGTAGGATAGGAACCGATGAGACACGCGCTTAGATTGTTCGCGGGAATGTGCACCGCGCTGGTTTCCGTCCCAGTAGTTTTGGGCCAGGGATGCGCCATGTGCTACTCCCAAGCTTCCAACGCCGGCGCCCACGCGCAAAGATCGTTGGATATTGGCATTCTGGTACTCCTGATGCCCTGCCTGATGATGTTCGCTGGAGTGTTTGTAATTCTGGTGCGCCGGGCCCACGCGGCTTCCGCCGGCTAGTCGGTTTCCCGCAAGGCGTCCTGCAAGGCTTCCGCAACCCTGCCCATCCGATCGTCCGATAGCTCCGGAAATATAGGAAGAGAAAGGACTTGTTCGGACGCTTGTTCCGCCATGGGAAACTCGCCCCGGCGGTCCCTCCCGCCGGAATATAATGGCTGCAAGTGCAGCGGCACGGGGTAATAGACGCCCGTTGAAATTCCACGCGCGGCCAGCAGGTCTCGAACTCGGTCGCGTCGCCCCGCTTTCCCCTCAATCCTCACAGTATATAGATGGTAAATATGTTCCTTGTGCGGGGCGGCGCGCGGCAGCGACAATCCCGCCAGCCCGGACAAAAGCTTATCGTAGCGGCGCGCGTGCGCCTGACGAGTCATGGTCCAGTCATCCAGATGTCGCAGTTTCACGCGCAGCACTGCGGCTTGAATTTCATCCAGCCGGCTATTCCATCCTGCCTCTGAGCTGACGTATTTCCCTGTTTGACCGTGATCGCGCAAACATCGAATCTTTGTGGCGATTTCTTCGGAATTTGTAACCATCATCCCGGCGTCGCCATAAGCTCCCAGGTTTTTTGTCGGGTAGAAGCTGATTCCGCACGCCGCCCCCAGCGACCCGGTTCGTCGCCCGCGGTATCTCGCGCCAATCGCCTGCGCATTATCCTCAACCACGGTTAATCCGTTGCGCGCCGCCAACTCATTGATGGTGTCCATTTCAGCGGGCAGCCCGTAGAGATGCACAGGCATCACCGCTATAGTTCGCTCAGTTCGCCGGGCTTCGATTTCTTCCGGCCGCAGGTTGAATGTAGCGGGATCAATATCTGCAAATACCGGCCGCGCCCCCAGCCGGACGATGGCCGTGGCTGAGGCTACGAACGTGAACGCAGGCACGATTACTTCGTCGCCGGGGCCGACTCCACAAGCAGCCAGGGAAAGTGTCAAAGCGTCGGTCCCGTTCGCCAGTCCTACGGCGTGACGCGTGTCGCAGTAAGCGGCCAGTTCCTCCTCCAGCAGGGCTCCCTGCGGGCCCAAAATGAATTGCTGCGACTCCAATACTTCATCCAGCGCCACCCGGATTTCCCCGCGCAGCGTCCTATATTGTTCGCGCAATTCCACCACCGCTATCTTTTCCACCGATTTCTTGGCGCCCTGGTTCTGATCTCTCATGCGGCGATTAGTTTACGACAATTTCTCATCAAGCGATGCGGAATGAAATCGCACGATAAGAGGGTGGTCACGATAATAAATCCAATTGAATTCATCCCTCATTGTGAGTTGCGCTTCGCAGATTGGTGAGAATTTCTATGCCAAACCGTTAAGATTCACTTCAGATGTAGGATGGGTACTTTTGTTACATGATGTGAAAACGCGTATATCACTATATCTTTTAGAATTAACCTTAGAAATCTTGATTTCAGCATCACGGGTTTAATCTGATAAGTCCTGTATTTTGTGTAATATCAACTGCTCAGGAATAGCTCTTCATTTGGTACGTCCATTGCATTTATTCACGCCAGCCGGGGTGCTCTATCTCTGCTGCAATTGAAAAATGTCGTGAGCGTGGTCCCGAGATAGTAGCGGCTAGGAGCGAATTCCGAATGAAATTCAGCGGTGAAATCAAATCTCAGAGATGTGAATTAGTAAAAGGAGGAAACACAGTGAAGCGAGTGGGAACTTTGCTTTGCTTTTTTGCCCTTTGCCTGTTTCTTGCGCATGGAGTGGCCGCGCAAGGACAAACAACGGGTACGATTTCTGGGTCCGTTATTGACCCGGACGGTAAGGCGGTAGTGGGCGCCACGGTTACGATCACGGACGTGAGCACGAATGCGGTTTTGACAACAACCAAGACCAACAGTGACGGCCGGTTTACCGCCGCTGACGTGGCCCCGGGAACCTACACAGTGACCATTGAGATGACGGGATTTAAGAAGTCCGTCACCAACAACATCACTGTTATCACGGGCCGGACATACGACCTTAGCAACACCAAGCTGGAAGTCGGGTCCACCTCCGTCGAGGTCAAGGTTGACATCGGCGGCATGCAAGTGATCGAGACGCAGAACACCTCGACGCAGGCGACCATTTCCGGCCGCGCCATCACCAATCTTCCCTTTGAGACACGCAGCGCTGTGATTCTTGGCGTTCTTGATCCCGGGGCGCAGACGGTCGGTGGGCCGCGCAATAGCACCTTTGAAGGCTTGCCGAAAGGCACCATCAATATCACCTTCGACGGTATAAACATTCAGGACAACCTCCTGAAGGGCAGTGACGGCTTCTTTGCCATTAACGATCCGCGCATTGACGACGTCGAAGAGTTCGGTATCACTACCAACGGCAATGACCCCTCGAAAACGGGGGAAGGCGCCGTGCAGATGACCTATGTCAGCAAGCGTGGCGGCAATAGCTTCCACGGCGGCGTATGGGAAACCAACCGCAACCAGGATTTCAACTCGAACTACTATTTCAGTAACCTGAACAGTTTGCCGAGACAGAAGCTGCAATTGAACGAATTCGGATACAAAGTCGGCGGCCCGATCCTGAAGGATCGGCTGTTCTTTTTCACCGACTTCGACTTCTTCCAATTCCCCCAAGCGCTCACCGTCTCGCGCACCATTTTGAATAATGCCGCTGCGAGTGGCACCTTCAGTTATGCAGCGTCGAAGGGTGGAGTTGCCGATCCTGGCGGTCATTGTGCAGGCGATAGTGGCGGCAATACGGTCGCGGGATCAATTTGCACCATCAATTTGTTTGCCTTGGCCAACGCCAATGGTTTCACGGCCACGACCTACAATCAGGTTCAGCCTGACATAGCGAAACTTCAATCGGAAGTGGAAACGGTTCGCACAGCGGCAGGTGTTACGATTTCGCCGCTTTCTCCCTATCAGGACTCTGCTCAATACAATGCCACCACAATGGGCTGGCGCAGGTATCCCGATGCCCGGATCGATTTCAACGCCACCAAGAAAGACACCATCGAGTTCGATTATCACTATGCGTGGTACGACTCGGCTCCTGACGTTTTGAACAGTCAGCAGGCCACCTATCCTGTGGCTCCATTTAATACCAGCCAGGGCTCGCAACTCTCAAACCGAAGCTTGTTCGTGTTGTCATGGCGGCGAACGATTGGCACGAATATGAGCAACGAGTTGCGTGCGGGCATTCAGTCGGCCCCTGTGAATTTTGGGCTTGGCGAGGTCATCAATGGCCTTTTCCCAACGGTCAACACCAACTTTGGGAATGGTCTGCCGGTAAGGTTCAGTATTTCTGGTGAAAGCCAACTGTTCCTTTCTGCCGGAAACACCCAGGGCCGCAACACAGCGTTGGGACAAATCCATGACACGTTCTCATGGACTCACGGAACTCACCAATTCCAATTCGGATTTGATGAAACTGACATCCGCTACAATGACTTCTTCAAGTCGCCGGCTGCCGGAACTCTGGGGTTGGGAGTCAACACGTTTGATCCGGTGCACAGTATTTTCGCTACATCGAACTTTCCTGATATCAGCACGACTCAGCTAAACAATGCGGCCGGGCTATATGGCTCGCTCATCGGCGATGTCACAAGCTATTCCGCTTCAGTGGGCTTCAATCCCGTGACTCGAAACTACCAGACGGGTCACTCGATTAACGACAACGTCGGAAAAATAGAACTCGGGTTTTTCGGCGGTGACAGCTGGCGGATTCGCCCCACGCTGACCTTTAACTATGGTCTGCGATGGGAATATGACGGCCCACCGACCGACCGAAATAACCAGTATTTCATGAACAACTTCAATTCTGTGTGGGGTGTTTCCGGCCCCGGGAACTTGTTCTCCCCAGGTGCTGCCGGAGGGCCTGGATTCAATTCGACCATCAACTACACCAACGATTTGGGCAAGAGCTGGTACAACAAGTACTACCGCGCGCTTGCTCCGAGCGTTGGCATGGCCTGGCAACCAAGCTCCGACAACTCGATGCTGAAGCACATTCTTGGCGGACCGGGCAAGACGGTAATCCGTTCCGGATTCAGCATTGCCTATAGCCGCGAAGGAATAAACTCCTACTTCGGAATCTCGCAAGGCGACCCCGGCTATTTTGCCAGCCAAGCATCATCTGCCAATCTCGCCTCAGGGAACAGCGTGGCGAACGGCACGTTTATCCCGGGCAGCGTTTTCTTCGGGGCACCGACAACTGGGACAACCCCCGCAGGATCCATCTTCACGGGTCAACCGGGCGGACTTCCTTACGTAAATGGTCCCACATCCTTTAGTTCACAGTTTGCGCTGTCCCCCACACTCGGGAACGCCGTCAACGTATTCGACCCGAACCTGAAACCGCCCATGATTGAATCCTGGAACGCCGGGGTTCAACGTGAACTCACCTCTAATATGGTTCTGGAAGTCCGTTACCAGGCCAACCATGGCGTTGGGCTGTGGGATCAATTCGACCTGAACGAAGTGAATATTTTCGAAAACGGCTTCCTGACCGAGTTCCAGCACGCGCAGAGTAACTTGGCGATTTGCCTAGCGAACGCGACTGCCTGCAAAGCGGCACAGGCGACTGCCGGGGTCGCAAGTCCAACGGCAAGCTCGTTTGGTGATTTCGGATTGGCAGGTCAGATAACTCTGCCGGTCCTTACGGGTGCATTCACCGGATCACAAGCGGGCCCCCAGACGTCGTCCCTTTTCGCAAACTCGACTCTGGTCACTCAACTTCTGAACAACGGTTCAGGTTCGATGGCCACCTCACTCGGTGGCGAAGGCAGCAGCGGCGGCGCAGCCACGTTTACGAAGAATCTGATTGCGGCCGGGTTGCCCTCAAACTATTTCATCGTGAACCCTCAAGCCACCGGGGGCGCATTTGTTCTGACCAATGGAGCGCAATCCACTTACAACGCGCTGATTATTGACTTGCGCCACCGACCATCGCATGGGTTGCAGTTCGATGTGAACTACTCCTTTGCGAAGTCGTTGACGGACTATCAAGTCAATAGCTCAATCAATTTCAATGGATTCACGACTCTTCGAAACCCAGAACACGATAAGGGCCCGGCGCCGTTCGACACACGGCACGCCCTCAAGGCCCAGGCCATTTACGAACTTCCGTTCGGGCCAAACCACCGTTTGAGCTCAAGCAACGGGGTCGTCAACCGGCTTATCGGCGGGTGGGAAGTGAACACGATCACGCGTTTCCAGACTGGTCAGCCGGTTCTGGTTGCGAGCGGCGTGAGCAACGGAAACACGTTTAACCAAAATGACCCTGGCATCAACCTGCTCGGGATGACCGTAAACCAAATTCAGTCTCTGTTCACCACCAATAAAACCCAATTCCCGGGTGTGGCAGTTGGTTGGGTACCGAACAGCTTGCTGGGCCCCGGCGGGACCGCGAGTTCCGCAGTTTTCCAGCCTTGCAATTCGGCGGGACCCGGCGGACTGTGCGGCAAACCTTTCTTTACGGGCCCCTCATTCTTCCGTGCGGACATCAGCTTGGTGAAAACCACCAAAATTACGGAACGTGTGAACCTGGAAATCCGCATGGAAGCCCTGAATGCCTTTAATGACGCAGACTTCTATTGGGCCTGCGGCGTTGGCACTTCACCCTGCTCGATCAACACGACGGGTGTGCAGTCGAACGGGTCATTCCATAACTTCGGGCAGATGGGCAGCAATTCAACGAACGGCGCCTACTCGGACATCAACACGACTCAGGATCCGGGCGGACGCATCGTTCAATTGGTTGCTAGAGTTAACTTCTAATCCGGCGGACCCCGGTCGAAACTCGGGGTTCACGGCTTCGGCGGGGGTGGCTCAAACGAGCCACCCCCGTTTTTTTGCTCGGGTTCGGAGATGTCTCAGCACTGGCCTATAATCCCTTTCGTATGGTTTCCTGTCGCGTATGGGAGGTCAGAATGAAGATCCACTATCTCGTCCTCATTATGATCTTGGTTTCGACCTGGGTCGCAGGGCCAGCTTCAGCGCAAGTAATTACAAGAACCACCGACGTTCACGGTCAGATTTTCTTGCCGGATGGAAACACCCCGACTGAATCCATTCGGTTCGAATTAAGAGGAACCGATGGGTCGTATGATCTTCGGTTCACGGATTCTCACGGCCGCTTCATTCTCGAGCGCTTGATCAGCGATATCAGTTACACAATTTTTGTACCCAGTAACGAAACCGTTTGGGGCGACACTCAAATTGAATTCATCCCTGATCAATTCGCTGACCCGCGATTCTATTTGGCTCCATTGACAGTATCCAAGCCAGCCAGGCCCTCTCCCTACAAACCAAAACCACAGGTGGAAGGATGGCATGACGACGGAATCAAGGCGTTCCAGGAGGGCAAAGCGGAGGAGGCCGAAAAACTACTTCGACAAGCCACTGACGCCGACCCCAAATACGCAACTGCGTTTAACGATCTGGGAGTGATACTGATGCGGGAGCACAAATACCCCAATGCCGAGCAGGTTTTTCGCAAAGGGTTGGAAGCTACACCTAAGTCAGCGACATTGCTGGAGAATCTCGGAATCGACCTGGTTCATCAGGCGAAATATGAGGATGCAATCCCTCCTCTTAAAGAGTCACTGCTATTGCAGCCCACGCGAGGCGAGGCGCATTTGCAGCTCGGCGCAGCATTAGTGGAGACCGGAAAATTCAGCGAGGCCGAAGCCGAATTGCTTGCCGCGCGCAGGAACAAAGGCGCTGATGAAGCAGGATTGGACCTCTACCTCGGCAAGCTTTATGCCAGCACAGGCGAATTCCCGAAGGCGCTTGAGGCATTTGACGCCTACTTAAAGCTCGTACCGCAGGATTCCCCGAGCCGACCGACAATAATCGCCACCATGCAGCGCATGCGCCAGGAAATGGCAAAATCGCAAGGCCATTAGCCAACCTGGCTGGATGTACCTGAATCTCCCAGCGGAATCTTACGTGAATCGGCGATGTTTTCTAGCTTAGCGTAGCCGGCCGGGAGGATCGGCGGGCTCGGGAAGGTGCGGCGAGTTTGCCGGGGGCTTTTCCATCGGCGAATGCGAGGGGGCCGGGTGAGGCAAGCCGATGCCGCGGTTCATCTCCAAATGATCCTTCGCACAGGCCGGGCAATATCCTTTCCCCGTCTCCTCATCGCGCAAACTGGCCAGCTCATAACAACCATGAATGCAATCACAATAGCCTGTTGTTGACGCCGTCTTAATCGGAACCAAAGCCATCTCTTAAAGTTTCCTCTGCGCGCATAATATCGCGACGACTAACCATCCGCAAGAGACCCGGATCGCCAATCGTCGTGGTGTTTAAAGACTCTTCAAATAAGCCAACCGAAAGGGTACAGCCGCATTGGCGCGAAGCTCCTTCCAAATGGAGTCCGGCAAGGCGAAAAAAGCCTCAACCACCTTTGGATCAAATTGCGTGCCAGTACATCTTCGGATTTCCGCTTTTGCCTGCTCGAGCGAAAGCGCGGATCGATAGGGGCGATCAGAGGTCATGGCGTCCAGTGTATCGGCGACCGCAAAGATGCGCGCCCCCAGCGGTATTTCCTCACCCTTCAGGCCGCGCGGGTAGCCAGTGCCGTCAAACCGCTCCTGATGCGCGAGCACTATCTTGGCGACATCACGCAAAAAGGGCACCCGGCTGAGCATTCCATAACCGATATCACAATGCGTGCGCATAATCTCCTGCTCTTCCGGGGTGAGGGGACCCGGCTTTCGCAGGATGTTGTCCGGGATAGCCATTTTTCCAATGTCGTGCAAAAAAGCTCCGCGGGCAATTTCAGGAAGGTGAGCCAGGTCCACTTTTAATTCTCTGGCAATGGCAAGCGTGAAAGCCGTCACACGCTTGCAGTGACCCTCCGTTTCGGCGTCCTTAAGGTCCAGAGCGCCCCCAAGGGCCTCCAGGGTATCGTCGTAGGACCTTTCCAGTTGGTCCAGCGCCTTCTGAAGCTCGGCAGTGCGATGTTCGACCAGTTTTTCGAGGTCGCGCTGGTAATGGCGATTCTCAAGCAGCAGGCGGCGATGGTCGAGAGCCCGCCGCACACCCATATAGAGCTGATCCTTCTCAAACGGTTTCAGGATGTAATCGTATGCGCCCCGCCGGATGGCTTCCAGCGCTGTGGAAAGATCATGCATGGCCGTGACCATGATGACCGGGATATCCTTGTCGTAATCATGGATCCATTCCAGCAACCGCAGCCCGTCCATCTCGGGCATCACCATATCGCTGAGCACCAGATCGGGAGTATTACTCTTCAGATAATCTGATGCCAGGCGGCCGTTGGCCATGGTCATGCACTGGTATCCCTGGGAGTCAAGCAAAGTGGAAACCACTTCGCGGATTGCCTCTTCATCATCAACAATCAGGATCTTCTCGCCGCCCACTGGTTCTCCACTCATAGCTATTATACGGCACGTCACACTAGCACTTTCGGTCTGTTGTTCATTTCTCAAACTGCGTGCTAGGTTTGCTACCTGTCTGTCCCCGGGTGTGCGGTCCTTATACTGCGGTTCGAGTTTCTGGTGCTTTCAAGCGCAAGCCAATTCGGCTCAGAATTGATGTCGCCCGTCAGCGGTCAGGGTCAGATGGCCCTGGCATTCTTTGAGGTGGCAGCTTACCTGATTTTGATGGTTCTGTACCTCATTCTATACAAAGACGTTAAGGCGAATTTCCTGCGCTACTGGGTGGTGGGCTGGGCATTTTTGACAGTGGGCAGCGTTACCGGGCTAATTCAACAATTGCGCGGCAGCCGCTTGGCATTTGCTTTGATTCCGGTGTGTTTGTTTTTGGCATCGGCATTTTTTCTGGCCGCGGTGCTCAAATACTTGCACCTGGAAAAAAATATCCGCGCGCTCTGGATCTGGTCCTTTTTCGGGAGCGCCGTTTCCATGTCGTTGGCCTGGCAGGGCCACACGGCGTCGTTTCCGGTGCGTTGGACCCCGGCAGTTCTCGCCAGCATCACCAGCCTCGCATCAGGAATAATCCTTTGGCGTTCGCAGAAAAAACATTCCGGGCGGGGAATTACCTTGATGGCGGCGGCCCTTCTGCTGATTGGGTTGCACCAGTTGGACCGCCCATTCTGGCCGGGGCAAGAATTTTATTCGCTGCGCACGGCATTCGGATCCCTCTTGTATGTTGCACTGGGAGTTGGTATGGCGGTGTTGATTCTGGAAACAAGCCATACGAGATTGAAAGACCTCAACGACAAACTGCGCCGTTTGACCCTGATCACTACCGCAAGCACACAGACCCTGAGCGTAGACGAAGTCCTTCAGCAAGTTTTGGAAAGTCTTGTGGAAGCTGTGGGTGCAACGCATGGCGTGGCGCGGTTATTGGTGGGCACTGGGGATACAGCGGAACTTGAATGCCACGCACAAGTTGGATTACGTAGAGGGGCAGCGGAACGTCAACTTGTTCCGATAGCCACCGAACCCTGGGCAAACGCCCTGCTGGTTCAAAAATCCACCTGGATTTGTTACGACCGGAAGAACGCTCCCGCAGCGCTGCGGGAGCGAATGGAAGCAGAACACCTATCGGACGTAACTTATGTCCGTTTGCCCGGCAAGGACGGTCCGGTCGGCGTCCTGGGGATCGGGTCGTCCACGCCCAGGCGCTTTCAAGCGGACGAGATTGACTTCTTAGTAAATGTTGCAAACCTTCTGGGTCTGACCATCCAGAACTTGAAACTCTTCGAGCACGCTGCTGCGGCGGAGAGACAATGGTCCTACACCTTCGACTCCATAGGCGACCCGATTCTCGTTCACGATGAATCCGGAACCGTGGTTCGAGTGAATCTGGCGCTCGCGTCGCGCCTCAAGAAATCCTCCGATGACCTGTGCGGGCGGCCCGTCTCGGAAATACTGCGCACGGAGGGAGCGCGCTGGTCGTTGTGTCCGTATTGTGAGGGCGTCCTCGGCAAGGGCACCAAGCCCGATCCGGGGTTGGAGGGATACCTTCTCGCATCCAATTCCGACTTTCATGATCCCTCTGGCCGCCGCTTGGGCGTGGTTCACGTCCTGAAAGACATTACCGACCGCCAGCAAGCCGAGGAAAAATACCGGTCGTTGATCACCAACATGCAAGAGGGCGTGTTCATTTCAAGCCCCGAGGGACATTTCCAGGATTTTAACGACGCCTTCCGCCGGATGTTGGGCTACGAAAGCCGCGAAGAATTGATGGCCGTGAAGGACATTGCCTCCAGCCTGTATGTCAATCCCGCGGACCGCACACGTCTGCAAAAACTTCTCCGCGAACACGGTGCTGTAAACGACTTTGAATTCCAGATGTTGAGGCGCGATGGAGAGATTATTACCCTGCTGGAATCCAGCGTTGTGACGCGTGATACCACGGGTAAGATCATCTCTTTCCAGGGTTTTGTGCTGGACGTAACCGAGCGAAAGAATGCGGAGCAGGAGATTCGCAGGCGAAACCGGGAGCTGATGATCCTGAATTCGATTGGGCAAACGCTCAACCAGCCTCTTGGTTTGGAAGAGCTCTTGGAGCGCGCCCTCCGTCAAGTCGTCGATTTATTCGGCACTGAAATCGGCTCGATATTCCTGATGGAACCGGAGACCGGGATACTGCGCAGAACAGCCGCTTCCGGACTGCGCTCCGAATTTGCGCACAGCTTTCCAGACGTGGAGATGCCTCCTGACTTGCTCGAGCACATAAAAGCAGTGCATGCGACTGTGCTTTCAGCTTCTGGATTGCCTCTGCCCCAGGTTTTTCGGGATTTTCAACAGAAAGAAGGCCTGGAGGTCTTGAATTTTGTATTGCTTTGGTCAAAAGACCGGCCAGCCGGCTGTTTATTGCTTGGCAATCGGAAGTTCCGGGATTTTTCCAGCGCGGAAATCAATTTGCTGGCCTCCGTGGGCAATCAAATTGCCGCATCCATTGAAAAAATGCTCCTCCTGGATGAAACGCGTGAAGCATATGAGAATTTGCGGCGGACTCAGGAACAGCTTCTGCAAAGCGAGAAAATGGCCGCGATTGGACAGCTGATCTCCGGCGTGGCGCACGAACTGAATAACCCTCTGACCGCGATTCTGGGATACAGCCAGTTGTTGGCCGCGAGCGATCATGTGAATGAGCGGGGCGCGGATTACGTGGAAAAGCTTCACAAACAGGCGCGCCGCACGCATCGAATCGTAAATAACCTGCTCAGTTTCGCGCGTCAACAAAAGCCTGAGCGGCTCCCGGTGCGGATCAACCAAGTTGTCGAGGATACTATCTCCCTGCGCGAATATGATTTGCGCGTCAACAATATTCAGGTTCACCGCGAGTTTCATAGAGACCTTCCTCTTACGGGCGCCGATGCCCACCAGCTCCAACAAGTTTTCCTTAATATATTGAATAATGCGGTTGACGCGATCCTCGAACGATCCGATCGGGGCGACATCTGGGTGCGCACTGGAAATGATCAAGGGCGAATCGTGGCCGAGTTTGTGGACAGTGGTCCAGGAATTCAAGACACCCACCGTGTGTTCGACCCATTCTATACAACCAAGGCCGTCGGGAAGGGGACCGGGCTGGGATTGAGTATTTGCTATGGAATCGTCACCGAGCACGGCGGCGAAATCTCCGTGCAAAACATACCCGGAAAAGGGGCCGCTGTGACGGTGTCCCTCCCCGTTCTGTCGGTGGGCAAATCAAACGGAGATTTCGACGCGAATGGCGCGGAGCAGATTTCGACGGCGGGCCGGGTCCTGCTGGTTGACGACGAAGAATCAATTCTGGAGTTGGAAAGAGCGATCCTGGAGGGACGCTACCTGTCCGTGATTCTGGCGCGAAACGGCAAGGAAGCATTGGAGATTTTGCAGAAGGAACAAGTGGACCTCATCGTTACAGATATGAAGATGCCTGGTGAAATCTCAACGAATTCTCTCTATGATTGGATCTGCGAAAATCGCCCAGATTTGGCACAAAGAATTGTGTTTACGATGTCGGATGCCAGCGCCGCCGAATCGGCGCAGCTGCTGGAACGCAGCGGCTCTCCCCACATTCAAAAGCCGTTTGAGGTGGATAGTTTCTGGAGAGTTGTGCGGCAGGCCCTGCGCGAAGCGGAATCAGCCGCTATCACGAAGTCTTGAGACCCGCGGCCGACGTAGCTGTCTGCAGCGCCGCCATGGAGGTCTCCAAGCGAGCAGCCAGGGACCCAATCAGATCCGCCAAGCTTCTAAGTTGCACAATCGGGGTTGCGCCCGTCCAGAGGCTTATCCACACCAGGGTCCAAAGAAAATTAAAACGCACAAAAAGGAATGCTCGCTCGATTTCCCGTTGGGAACTTGCCGAAGGCGCCAGGGCGGTTAAAGTACGCGCGAGGCGATCCAGTCGGTTGTAATCTTCCCGCAATCCTTCCATGAATCTGAGTGCGGAATGGCGGCGCGCGCGGCGAGCCAAACGACGCGTGGCCGCATTGGCCCGAGTCTCCAGGAAACGTCCGTCCTCAGGGGAGAGCGCCTGTCGAATCTGCGGGAAATACTTGTAATGGTGCGGTAATAGGTCTTCGGCGGATAGCGTCTCCAGGAGGTGAGCCGCGCCGCGGTCGGTGCTCATGCGGCGAGACAACCAGTAAAGGGCCCCCAGCAGGGCGAGTGTTACCAGGGAAAATAGGAAGACGCCATTCATAGCGGGAAATTCACAGGTTTGGTAGCTCGATCTCCAGTGCTATCTTACCATATCTATATAGTACGGTGAATTGTCTCTTCCATATAATCCTTCATGGAACAGGCGATGCCTGTCAGTGATGGCACCCCCTGCTGACGGGGCGAGTCGATGGGTACCTGTGCTATAGCCCTTATTCCGGTCTGCGCCTTAACATCTTTGACAAGTTTTCATTCGGCAGCGTCAGCCGGGCATGAATCAGCGAAGAGAGTTGATCGTAAGTAGCCTGCTGAATTCTTTTCGCCGGTTGTTCGGGCAAGTCCGCCCACCGCCAAACCGCCCAGACCCAAATCCCCAACATCAAGATAAAAGTGAAATGTTGCACAAAATCAAAGAGCGAGTCCGTCGGCACCTTTGTGTAACGGCCGAGCTGGCTGTTCGTCAATTGAACCGCGGAATAGATACAACTTGCGACCAGCACCAGACGATAGAGAGGGGATATCTTGATCTGGTAATACATTCCAATCGAAAGCAGCATCAGAAGCAGCACGGCCTGTGTGAAATCAAGACCCTGCTGGACAGTCAAGATGAAAGCCCGGTAGTCATGCGAATTTTGCATCATAAAGTAGACCGTTACCAAAACAAGAAGAGCGGCGACCCCCGCCAGTGCCCGCCAGGCGAGTGTCCAGACCAGGCGATATTCATGCAAGACGCGCCAGCAGATTTCCGCGAGTATGAATAGTCGCAGAAATGTAAGCATGGAGTTGGCGGTCCAATAGTAAAGGAACCCGCCACGTGTGTTGAGCAATGGCGAATGAGAAAGCCAGACCCAGACCAGAACCGCCGGCGTAAGCAGGATCACGTAAGCGGTAAGAAACAACAACTGGCGGTAGAGCCTGCGGGAAAATACTGCGACCAGCAAAACCAGGCAAAGTGAGATGCTGAGAACGCTCACGACCGAATTAAGCCACAAATTCAGCGAAACCATGAGGCGGCATCTTAACATTCACATCTGTGGGGCGCGCAAGGGAAAGATTCGGCAGTAGTCAGACTTCCGTCAACTATCCCTCCCCGGCATATCCGCCAAACGGTCATTCCTGTCGTACAAGCGGTCATGCACCCGAGAGGGAACAGATGCAGAACGCCAGCTTCCTTAGGTTCAAATCATCCGCGATCTCTAATCAAATGCGAATTGGAGCGCCCGAAGTTGAGCGAGAATTCACGTGCGACGGTCGAGCAGGCCAGCCAAGCGATCGTTTAGGCCGCGCAGGCGGTTATGAATTTGTGGGGAGAGTTCGTCATAAGATTGCTGCGAAATTAGTTTCGGCGACATGGTGGAATCGTCTGCCCAGCGCCAGATTGCCCATGTCCATAACATCAAGACCGCTGCAAATGAATATCGCCCCACGAAATCAAAAATGCTGTTCGGAGGATATTTTGTGTTCAGCCCCAACTGATAATTTGCGACTTGTATGGACGAAAAAACGCCGGAACCGGCCAACATCCACCGGTATAGAGGCGGCACAATGATGTTGTAGTAGGATCCAACAAAGAGTATCGCGAGAAGCAAAACCGCTTGTGTGAATTCAAATCGTTGCAAGCCTTTGCTGATAAATGCCTGGAACACATGACTGTTACGTATGGCCGAGCTGGTTGTCCAAAGAAGTAGAAAAACAAAAGTAACTCCCAATGTTCGCACAGTAAATTTCCATACGACGGAGTATTCATGCAGCGCGCGCCAACAGATTTCCATGATGGCAAGCAGACGGAGCACTGAAAAAACAAATTGAGAGGCCCAATAAAAATAAATCCAGCTTACCTCGTAAAGTTTCGGTGTATTCGAGGCCCAAACCCATAAGTACTGCCACGGACCCATCAAAATGAAGTAAACCGCAAAAACAGTCAGTTTTCGATGAAGCTTTTTTCGGAAAACCAGGCCGAATAGAGCCAGATCCAGCGAACAGACCAAGATAATGACGACAAAGCTCAAAATGGTGGTTGGGGCGGGCATGACGCCCGATGGTATCATCTGAGCAAATATGGATGTAATGAAAGTCGGAATCGGCGAAAGCTTAAGCTGCAACTTGGTCGAGTCTAATGGGAGACTGGCGCGCACCCTGCGAGCCCATTCGTGCTCGTGGGCGAGCACATGATGCGCGCCAATCCTGGTCTATGCCTTATACCTGTGAAATACTCGCCGCAAGAAGCGAGATACGGCTCGGCGGCCACGGCGGTGTTACGCCGCCGTTATCGGCGACCACGTTTCCGTTACTTAGCGGGTTGTTGACCGAAGGGGAAACAGGGAGTAGCATTATCCCTGCTAGGGCGACGATAAGGAGCGTGCTTATAATTCGTTTCATTTCGGGAAACCTCCTGGCCGCGCACTTTGTCGCGCGGGGTTTGGAGGCGACCGGAAATGGAAAATTTGTTCACGAAACGGAACAGAGGCAGGAATGACGACCTGGGAAGCGTTTGATCGGAACCGGCGGTTGGTGGAGGATTTGTCGTCAAGGACGCTGGCGGCAATCCCCAATGACTACGGAAGACTCATCTATCTTGCGTCTCTACGCGACCTGGCTTCAGGAAGGTATAGCCATGAAGGGCTTGAATCTCAGTATCCCCAACGGGCTGTACAAGAAGCGCTCCTAAAGGCACATCAGGAGATTTGCGCGCGAATCCTGGAGACACCTTTGGAACAACAGGAATTTGACCTTTTTACGTGTTTTCGCGGGTTCGATGCCGACCCTGAGGAAATCATGACTACCTGGCGTGACGCGCAGTCTTACCGGGCATTGCTTCCACTCAATTTGCCGAAGTACATGCGCGAGCTGTTTTGTTCCAATATCGAAACACTACTGAGTATTTTTGAACAGGACCTAACTACAAGCCGGCAAGCCGCATAACCGACCCGATCACTTGACCCACCACCTCCCCCTCGTCAGGAAAGCGAAAGATGACAGGCGGACATGGGGAGAGAGGGTAAGGTTGCAGGATTAACGTTTTCTGTTCCTGCGCGCACCAGGAACAACGATACCCGTCGCGCGTTTCAACGAAGTAAATGGGCCGCTCAAATTCGTTTCTCCAGCCATTGGCTTTCACCTCGCGGCGCACAGGATCAATCAAAACCAGGGTGCCGGGGAGTAGAAGAGGTTCCATCATGTGGTCATCAAGCCCCAAATAGCCGTACAAGTATTTGCCGCGCCTGTTAAACAGAACATTCTCCAGGTCCTTCCATGCCTCCACCATTCGACTGAGAAGTTCTGTACGCCGGGGATCAAAGGCGGGATCAAATCGGAGAGGCAATCGCATGGCATTAGGAGGCGCGGCGATGTGCGTACGAGGTGCGGCCAGTTCGGCGCCATCTGAAAAATGGAGCTCGAGCGGTATTTCATACCATTGGAAAACTTCCAGCGGATCCAGGTGGTAAATAGCGGCCAGGCTATAGAGTTTATGAGGGCTGGGTATGGTGCCGTAGTTTTCAATTGCTGCCAGGCGGCTGATATGGATGATAAAATCAGGCCGTCCGCGCAGAGAAGCTAACTGGTAGCTGGAGCGCTCGACGTCACGAAACGTCAGACCCAGCCGTTCCCGCATCTGTCTCAGCCGCGACCCGGGAAGCATTTGAATCCTCGAATTCCGATAAGGTGGGAGCGGATGAATTATAACAGATTATTAATTCGTTATGACTCAAAAATGTACGCAATCTTGGCGGCTTGATTCCGGAATACCCAGTTATTTCGGGGTTTTTTTTATGTGTTTGCCCGGCCTTCTGCTGGCCAGCGGTGTTGGCTGGTCCTCCATCCACCCCCAGACTCCATCACCCTCGCCCAAGACATTGGAGGCAGAATTCTCAGCAACCGTTGCTTCGATGTCCGATGCGCCTCCCGATGACCCCTCATCCATTCAGAAATTACTGGAGAAGGCGGCCGGGATTTTGGATTCGGCTGTCATTGGCGGGCTTGCGGAAACTGCCGATTCTCAAGTGGATCAAATCAATCAGCGGCTGGCAAAATTTGTGTCCCACGAGTCCGGGATTGGGGAGAGATACCGCCTCATGAGCCTGAGCGCGCAACCGCGCCTGTATGCGCTGGTCGCGGATTTTGGGCTGGGCGCGCCCTCCGCAATTCGGCTGTACGCGCAAAAGAACAATGAGAAACGTTATACCCTTGTCGCTCGAGTGGACCGATTCACCCAGCAGGATTTCTTGGACGATTCGCTCGAGCTTGTCCCGATTGCCAGGGCGCCCGTAGTGTTCGTCACCGTCGCAGGACGAACTGACGATCTGCGGACAGGCGTCTTCACGGCCTGGCAATTCGACGAAAAAGGCCTGACTCAGCTTTGGACTTCCGATATGGTCCAGCAATCCAGCTATCAAGGGAATTCTGCTGGTTTCCAATTGACCTACTGCCGCGATCCGGATGAGACCAACCCCCGCATTTGCAACGCCATGATCCGGGAGAGCTATCGCTGGCAGGACGGCAAATGGAGCAAAGTGGATTCAGTCCCTGTCTCAGTACCGAAACGTTAATCCCCCTTGCACCACGTCTGTTGACGCTGGCCACTCCACATGGAACGATGGAGAATCGCTCGCTCCTTTGAGGGGGAGCATTTCATGCGCGATGAGCCACTGGTTAGCACCTTCATGACCGCGAAGGTGCAGACCCTGTCCCCGGATGATCGACTGCTTGAGGCAGCGCTCCTGATGCGCTCCAGTCATTTCCGGCACATTCCTATCGTGGAAGATGGGCAGCTGGTTGGCATCCTCACCGACCGTGACATCCAGCGGTGCACGCCTTCCTTGCTGGCGCGCGTTTCCCCGGAAGAATACAACGCTATTTTCGAGGAGACGGAAATATCACGGGTCATGACTCGTGAGCCGTTGAAGATTTCTCCCGGCGCACCGTTGGTGGAAGCGGTCGCGTTGCTGCGTGAAAAGAAGCTGGGCTGCTTGCCCGTCGTGGAAAATGGAAAGTTGGTGGGAATCATCACCAAGGCCGACATGCTTTCTGCGCTTTTGCGTATTCTTGAAACTGCCCAAGTAACACGGTAGTAGCGGGCGTGTTGCCAGGTAACCTGCTATCCTAACAAGGGAAGAGAACGCTTTGAACGATCCTGCGTAAGCACAAGTGATTCTTCAGCCCACAGCTTGAGAAACAGCAATCATATTGAGATCGCGGATAGAGAGATTCCAACTCTTGAGACTCCCATCAAACAAGCCTTACGACATTTGCAAATACGCACTCATCGCATTGTTCTGTGTCTTTCTTGCCGGCGCAGCGCTTTCCGCGCAGGAACCGCTGAAGCCGGCTCCGCCGGCCAAGCCCGCGGCAGGAAATGCCGATCCCGCTCAGTTTCTCCATACCGCCGATGAAGTCATGGCGGAAATGAGCAAGCTTCTGGGTTTGGAGCAAATTGAGCCTCTGAAAAAGAGTCTTCGTTCACGCGACGAAATCCGCGCCTACTTGATTCAACAGATGAAGGAAGACAAGGACGCCGACAAGCGGTATGCGGATGAAAAAACTCTGGAAAAGCTCGGGCTCCTGCCGAAGAATTTTCCCATGGAAAGTTTCCTCCTGGATTTGCTGACCGAGCAGATTGCCGGCCTTTACGATCCCAAGGCCAGAGAGTTTTATATCGCGGATTGGATCGCACCCGAGGATCAGCGCGAAGTGATGGCCCATGAGCTGACTCATGCTCTCCAGGACCAGCATTATCACATCGACCCCTGGCGCGACGCCGCAAAGCCCAATGACGACGCCGAAGGCGCGCGCGACGCCGTGCTGGAAGGCAGCGCCGTCGCTTCCATGCTGGATTATGGACTGCGCCAGCAGGGGACCAGTCTTGCCGCTGTCGGAAGCATGATGAATTTCAGCACTCTTCTGGGCAAAATGGACGATAGCTCGCCCTTGCTGTCCAAGGCCCCCAAATTTATTCAGGACGCGCTGCTTTTTCCTTACGCCGCCGGCGCCGATTTCAGCCAGGCGATTCTGCTGAAGCGGGGTGGCTGGCCCGGTTTTCACACCGTGTTTGAGAACCCTCCCGTTTCCACTCAACAGATCATGCATCCGGAAATGTATCTGAACGGCGTGCTGCCCGAAAACGTTACCGTGCCCGACCTCTCCGGCGAATTGGGGAAGGATTGGAAAAAGCTCGACTCCAACATTCTCGGCGAATTCGGTTTGAATGAGATATTGAAACACTTCCTAGGCGATGTGCGCGCCAATCAACTGGCGCCGGCGTGGGCCGGGGATCGCTACGCCATTTATGAGCGGAAGATCGGCGCGGGCAAAGCAGATGAGAAGGATTCGACCGAGGACCTGCTCGTGGTGCGTTTCCACACAGCCACGCCGGAAAACGCAGCGCGGCTTTTCGGCGGATTGAGCGAGTCCCTCGAGAAGAAGTACGAAAAACGCACCAAACTGATGCGCCGTCCAAATTTCTTTTCCTTTGATTCGGCGGAAGGCGGCGTCTTCCTCCGTTGCGCGTGGCAGGATTGCGTCACCCTGGAAGGGGGCGACCGGAAATTATTTGATGCGCTGGTCCGCGCGCTCCACTGGCCTGCCAATCCGGATGCGCCCGCATCGCCCGATGCGAAAGTAGCTCCTACCAAAGCGGAATTATTTGTCCCGATTCCGCCGCCCGGGCATCCAATTCCAATCTCAATTCCGTTCTGAAGTCGCTACTACTTGCCGGCGGCCGGGTTCGTTTGCGCGCCTGCCTTCTTCGCCGGCGCCGCTTTTTCCGCCGCGAAAATCGCCTTGGGAATCATCATGTGCACGCCCTTGTTGGTGTCCACCAGCTGCGTGACGTGCAGATCGGCGGCGACACTCGATAGCATATAGGCGTCGTCGCGCGTCATGTGCTTTTCATTCACCAAAAAATCAATCATCTGCCGCACCGCTTGCTTGGTCGCCTCATTCAGATCCAAATTCATTCCCATGGTGATGAATTCCGTGGGCGTTTCCGCGCGCGGCCAGTCCATGTGCATGTCTTTGCGCACCATAAATTGAAAAGTTCCGATGAGCGACGTTTCCATCGCGGTGATGTCCACTTCGCCGTCGCCCTGGCCCACGTGGCCGTCGCCCACTTCAAATAGCGCGCCCGGCACATGCACCGGCAGATAAAGCGTGGTGCCCGCCACCAGATATTTGTTGTCCATGTTGCCGCCGTAAATTCCCGGAGGAACGCTGCTCACGCGTCCCATCGCGGGTGGAGGCGCGATCCCCATGCTCCCGAAAAACGGATGCAGCGGAATATCAATTCCCGGAGCGAAGTGCGCCACCATGCGCGCCTTGTCCAGCGGAATGATTTTCGTTTTCGCGTACGGAAAATCCTCGGGCAGAAATCCCGACGTTGGTCCGAATCCGTTGTAAGCATAGGGAATCGCCAGTTGGATGGCCTTGATCCGGATTTCGAGCACGTCGCCCGGCTGCGCGTCTTCAATGTAAATCGGGCCGGTCAAGATGTGCCCGCCGGGACCCTTGTCCGTCACCGCGCCCTCTTTGTAAAGGTCGCGCAACTGCTGCTCGACCTGATCCGGCGCCACGCCCGCGCGCTCCAGCCTCGTCGGGCTGGACGTGAGCACCGTGCGCACTTGCACCGTGTCGCCGGACTTCACGCGCAGCACCGGAGTTGACGCGCCGTCGTAATGTCCCCAGGCCACGGTTGCGGGCGTCGGCTCCAGTTTGATGAGGGCAGTTTTCTTCGCCGGCGCGGCCTTGGCGCCTCCGGATTGCTGTCCGCAGGCCATGCCCGCGCAGATTGCCGCAGCCGCGATCGTGCAAAGAATGCGTTTCATCTGTGAATTCCCCCCTGATTCGGCGGGTAGTGTACAACAAGAGGATGCAGCTTGCGCTGTAAAGCACTGTCCTAGAAGCGTAGCAACAAGGAATCTCCCTTTACGCTGAGTCTTAAGGCCCTGCTCACTGTTAGGTAGGCTCCCACTTCTGGGCCGAGGCCGTTTCATTCGTCGTGTGTAGCAGAATCGGTTTTGAAACAGGGTCCGCGACGCAGGACTACATCCAACTTTACGAATGGGGTGCCAGGCTGCTTTGCGAGAACTTGGAATTGGAATACGTTCAGCAAACCGCTAGCAGGATTCTGGAGGCTGTTGGCGCGGATGATTTATCCGCGCCGGCAGCCTGAGAAACCCTGCGATCACTCATGTCGCAACGCCGTCATCGGATCCACTCGGATCGCTCGCCGCGCGGGAATCAAGGTGGCGAGAAGTGCAAAGGTTACGAGCGCAATTACAGCCACAGCAAGAACGAGCGGGTCGTAGCCCTTAACTCCATACAGAGTGCCCGACAGAACCCTCCCTTCCATCAAGGCAACTGGAGCCCCGATCATGAGTCCCAAACCGACCTGCAACATTGCATCTCGCAACACCATTGCGACGATACGCATGCGTCTGGCACCCAAAGCCATTCGGATGCCGATCTCCTTCGTGCGGCGGGCAACCACGTAAGACCCGACTCCGTACAACCCAACGGAAGCAAGTACGAGGGCCAAAAGGCCATACAATAGAGTGAGACGCGCGATGAGGCGTTCGCGGGAGAAATTGAGATCAACCTGTTCGGCGAGACTCATCATGCCAAGTACGGTCAGGTTCGGATCGACAGTGTCAATGGTTTCCCGAACAAGAAAATCAAGGTTCTGCAAATGGCCAGCGACGTGCAATTCGATGTCATTGATGAAAGCGGGAGATTGCGACAATGGGAGGAAGAACATTGGCTTCGCTGGTTCAGACGCGTTGAAGTACTTTGCATTCTGCACCACTCCAACGATCTCGAAATCGCCGCTATGGCTCGCGTCTCCCATGCCGAAGCGTTTCCCCATGGGATCGTCATTCGGGAAAAAGCTTCGCGCGAAAGCGTCATTAATGACTGCAATCTGCGCGGAACCGGCAGTGTCGCTCGGCGTGAAGCCGCGCCCGCGCAAAACGTTCGTCCCAATGGTCTGAAAATACTGAGCGCTGACTTGATCCCATGAGATGGACTCAGTCGGATTCGCCGCCGACGAGCGCCCTTCGATGCTGACGCGCACGTTAGGATTTGTACCTTCGAGTGGGCTATAAACCGAAAGGCTTACACTAAGCACACCGGGAATTTGAGATAGATCCTGCTCGATCCGTTGGTAGAGATCAGGGAGGCGCTTTTGTGCATATCCTGCCAGTACCGGATTAACTCTGACGAGCAAACGGCCCTGCGTGTCGAAACCGAAGTGTTGATGTTCGAGGTTGTAGAGGCTTTTAGTCAGTAACCCCGCCCCCACGAGCAAAATCAGCGACAGCGCCGCTTGCACGACCACGAGGGTCTTGCGCGGAAGTACTGAACGATCGCGTATCGAGCGAGCTTCACGCATTGCGTCCATCGGTCGTGTATGCGAAGTCATCCAGCAGGGAGCGATGCTGAAGATCACGCCCGTAAGGAGCGACAGAAGCAGAGTGAATCCAAGGATTGCAAGTGATGGCCTCGGATCGATGGGCACGTAGAGAGCGTTCCTGAAGGCCAACAGCAGTATGGCGCGCGCTCCAGCGAATGCAACCGCTAGACCTGCAGCACCCCCGATCAATGCAAGCAACATGCCATCGGTAACAGTCTGCTTGATCAGTCGTGAACGTCCTGCTCCCAATGCGACGCGAATTGCGATTTGTTGACGGTTTGCCGTACCTCGGGCAAGCAGAAGACTGGCAATATTCGCACAAGCGATCAACAACACGATCCCGGAAACAAGCGTGAGAAGCAGCAGGCTTCGAGAGGTGGCGCTTCGAAAGGTTGTGACTCCGCTACCTGCAGGCGTGAGGTGAATATGTTGCCTGGCGAGCCAGCGGGCCCTTTGCACCAATGCGGCATCGCTTCCACTGGCCCACTCTGCTTGCCGCAACCACTGCTGCAACTCTACGGTAAGGTGGGACTGCACGAGGGATGCCTGTTCATCCGGCTTTATGCGCCCAATGACGTACAGCCACCATTCCCCCGGATGGTTTAGAAGCGAACCTGAAGAATTCAGTACCGGTTCCTGAGACAGGGGAATCCAGAAGTCTGGTGGATCGCTTCGCAGTGTTTCGCCGAAGAAGCTTGGCGGTGCGACGCCCACAACTGTCATTGGGTGGCCATCGAACGCGAGCGTCGCACCAACGACGGAGGGATCGTGCCCATACTGTTCCCATGTGTGGTAACTCATCACCGCCGCAGGCGGCGAATTCGGGCCATCGTCGCCTGCCGTAAGTAGCCGACCCGAAAAAGGACGCACTCCCAATGTCTCGAAATAGTCGCCGGAAACATATTCGCCGATGGCCGGCTCGGCGGCTGTCTGGACGCCCGACCGGCGTACACTGAGAAAGTTCAGCGACGGTGAGAACGCAGTCAAACCTGAGAACTCGCCCGTATGCTGACGCAAGTATTTGTAAAGCGGATAGGAATACAGGACAAAACTTCCGTAATTCTGTGTTCCGGTCATTTGACAGCAATTATCCCAGTCGCCTAGCCGATAAAGTTGATCGGGCTGTGGAACCGGCAGGGACTTCAGCATGACAGCATCAACCAGCGTGAAGACAGCCGTGTTTGCGCCAATGCCGAGGGCGAGAGTAAGAATTGTAACGGCGGTGAACCCCGGAGACTTGCGCAGGCCGCGCAATCCGTACCGCAAGTCCTGCGCGAGGTCGGTGAGCCAGCGGAAGCCCCACATGTCGCGGGCGGTCTCGCTGATCAGCGCTTCGTTGCCGAATCGCCGGCGTGCCGCAGACTCCGCTTGTTTAAGCGATAGGCCGGCTTCCATTTCCTCGCGCGTCCCGAGCGTCAGATGGCCCTTCAGTTCTTCATCGAGTTCTTCGTTGCGCCGTTTCCGCCCCCAAAATGCCCAGTTCATATTTCGCTCTCCCTTTTTACTGGATCCAGGACGCCGGCAATGGCTTCCAGCAGTTTTGACCATCGAGACCGCTCCGCAAGTAGCTGCTTTCTGCCTGTCTTGGTGAGCCGATAAATGCGTAGGCGAGGACCGGAGTCGGACGCTCTCCATTCCGCGCCGATCCACCTCTTGCGTTCCAGGCGGTGAAGCGCGGGGTAAAGAGAGCCCGCATCCACGTTGAGGATTTCGCCGGAGTTGGTGCGGATGGCTTTACTCAGCGCGTAGCCGTGTCGCGGGCCCCACTGAAGCGTCTGAAGGATCAGCATGTCCAGAGTGCCTTGCAGGACTTCGATTCGGTTCTGATAGCGGCCGCTTGGCGGAGTCATCGGTATATAGTCCTTCTCTCTAGCTGTATATAGGACGCCTATATACCAGAAAAAGTCACCAACGAGTTTTACTTTTTTCCGCTCATTCCAAGAACGCGGGGGAATTCCACGACTCAACAAACCATAAATATCGGCTTCCGCTTCGCACGCCCACTCCATATTTCGCCGCAGTGACTCGTCTCGGTCCGTGGTCTCCGTTTCCACCCTTTCCATTGGGCACTGCTTCGGGATAATTCCTGCGCCAGGCGGACTTCGCGTCTTCTGCTTTTCCGGTTCCTCCCAACAAATCTTCTGAAACTGTGATGAAGATTCCTTGTGTGCCTCCCTCGCCGCAGCGGGCAGACGCTCGCCTTGGGAGCAGAATCCGTTCGCTCCTAGATGCCCCAATTACAATGGCAGAAACGGGAGAAACAAAGTGTACCAAGACAGAGTTCAACTCATCGGCTATCTCGGCAAGAACCGGGAGGCAGAGACCGCGAAGCAATCGCAACGCAAGTACACCGTCTTTTCACTCGCTTCCAAACCCGCCTGGAGGGGCGCTGACGAGGAATGGCACTCGAAGACCGAGTGGCACAAGCAGCGATGCTACGCTTTCAAGAATTCTCTTGACATTATCAATAACTCTCTGGTAATATGCTGTGCAGACTTTGACGAGCGTTTCGAATAGTCCTCTCGGAACTCCCTCCTTGACTGCAGCCATTCATCCGAATTGCCAATGAATTCGATCATCTGCTGACCTGAAGGAAAACGAAGGAAAAAGACCGAAATGGGAATGATTGACGCAGCCATCTCCATCAAGGCCGCCAAATCGGCCGGAATAGTAACCACTATGATAACAGATAAGTCCCGCAGGATCCGCAGTTACGAGAGGGGGTTCAACAGTATGAAAGCATTCAACTTTAACCCTTGTATTAGCCATACATACGACGCTCGCGCCTGTAACCCCTGTATTAGCAATACATACGAAAAACATGGGGGTAGGGGGTGCGCTTTTTGCATCCCGATGTTCTGAATCGGGAAGGGGGGATCTTACTCTGGGTAATTTAAGGAAAAGCTTTAAGGATTGCGGTTCGTATCGGGAATTCTGTGGCGCCGGCTTGTCCTGACCCTGGTCGAACGGCCTCCGTGCCGGCTTATTTGAATTCTCAATTCGCCGGCACGGAGGCCGGCGCTTCAAAAGCTGCGCGGCCAAAGACAAAGAAGGGATCGAATGACGAGCGTCATCACGCGACACACGACATACAATGGACTTATAGATTGAGGAGGTCGAAAAATGGCTGCAGCTCGGAAGGCACCACGACGGAGAAACATCCGAACGCGGCGTAATAGCCAGTGGAAGGCTTTTCTTTCCATGCTGGACAGGCCCGCGCAAGTGAAGCCGGAACTCGTGCGGCTTTTCCGGGAAGCTGCCGCGCGCGAAGCAACACAGCGGAGGGTAGGGGTGGCAGTCGGGGCTTGCAGTTCGGGTAACGCCGACACTCTTGTCGGCGTTACCCGAACTCAGGAATGGCGGGCCTTTGGCAGCGGGCTAAACCGTAACGTAATCTGGTGCAATCTGGTGCATTCTGGTGTAAGATAACAGCATTATGGCTCAATCAGAAAAAGCAGTCCGTCAAAGTGTCACGATCCCCACGCATGTTGCCCGGCGAGTTCGGGCCCTGGCGGAAAGGCAAAAGACGAGCGCGAACCGGGTTCTGGTGGATCTGATCGAGACCGGACTTCAGTCGAAAGAGGCGGAGAAAGAACGCTTCTTCGCTTTGGCCGGGAGACTGACAGAGACGTCCAATCCAAAGGAGCGAAAGCGGCTGAAGGAAGAGCTCGCGCGAATGACCTTCGGCGGATGAAGCGATATAGCGGCGGACGAGGGGGAACTGGGCGGGTCGCAGACTCGCCCCTACAACGTGCGCGTGGGACTATGGGTTTTGTAGCGCCGGCCTCCGTGCCGGCTTATTTGAATTCGCAATTCGCCGGCACGGAGGCCGGCGCTACACAAACGACTCCCGCCCCATAGCCCCGCTAAACCTTCACTCCATTCGGAGCGAGGGGCATTGCACGCAAGCGCGCTCCAGTGACTTGGAAGATGGCGTTGCCCACGGCGGGGGCCAGCGCCATGATGGGAGTTTCTCCCGCGCCCGCCGAAGGAATGTCCAGGCGATTCACCAGGACGACTTCGATATCGGGAGCGTCCTTGAAACGCGGCACACGATATTTTGAAAACTTCGGATTAGTGACGCGGCCGTCCTCGAACTCGATGGCTTCAAACAGCGCACCGCCGAGTCCCTGAACCGTGGCGCCCATGACCTGGTTTTTCAGGCCATCGGGATTAACGATAGCTCCGCAATCAAACGCGGTGACCGCGCGCACAACCTGCACCGCGCCGCTGGCGCGATCCACACTGACTTCGGCGCAGGTCGCGACGTAGCCGCCCTTTTCCATGCCGCAGGCCAGTCCGAATCCGTGGCCGGGCGCGGGCTTCGATTTGCCCCAGCCGAATTTTTCCGCGGCGGCTTTCAGCACATCGGCCACGCGGGGATTCTTGTCGAGATTTTTCAAACGGAATTCCATCGGGTCCATTCCCAGCGCGTGCGCCAAATCATCCATGTGCGATTCGCGCGCGAAGTGATTGGCCGTCGCGGCGAGTCCGCGATAAGAGCCCTGGCGCAGCGGATATTGCGTGGAATGAAACGCGATGAGCTGATTGGCGACGGTGTAAGGCGTGTCGATTCCCGAGCCGCCGGAATTGTAGTTGTGGAATTCCCACGCGGTGAGCGTGCCATCGGCGCGCACGCCGGAGCGAATATCAATCACGCCGACGGGACGGAAATAGGCCCAGGTAAATTCCTCCTCGCGCGTCCATTCCAGTTTCACGGGCTTGCCCGCGGCCTGAGCGAGACGCGCCGCTTCCACGGCACATTCGCCGGTGTGCTTGCCGCCGTAGCCCGAGCCCATGTCGGGCATGCGCACGCGGACTTTGTCCTCGGAAATGTGGAACGCGCCGGCAAGCTCCGTGCGCACGCCAAAGGGACGCTGCGTTCCGGTCCAGACATTCAGCTCGCCGTTTTCCCACTGAGCGACCGCGGCGCGCGGCTCGAGCGGAGCGTGGGCGATGTAAGCAATGTTGTATGTTGCGTCGAGCTTGTGTGACGCCGCGGCCAGGCCGTCTTCGATGGAGCCGGTTGTTGTTGGCCGTCCACCGCCCCCGCGCCCACCGCCGCCGGTTTGCACAGTGGCTTTGAGGTATTCGTAGATGTTCTTGCTGTTGGGCTGCGCGGGGCCCGGTTTCCATTCGGCGCGGATGGCAGCCAGTGCGCGTTCGGCAGTTTGCGGATCGGGCGCGGTTACGCCAACGAATTCGCCGTCATGGACAACGGTCACGCCAGGAATTGCCTGCGCGGCGGATGTGTCCACGCTGGCAAGCGTGGCGCCAACGGAAGGCTGACGGAGAACTTTGCCGAATTGCATTCCCGGCAGCTTCATGTCGGAAGTGTATTTGTGGGCGCCGGTGACGAAGTCGCGTCCATCCACTTTCGCGATGGGCTTGCCGGAAACAATCCACTCGGTGGGCGGCACCAGAGGATCCGTGTCGGGGATTGCTTTGGCGAGCGCCTGCCCCTCGGCAAGCTTTCCGTAAGCAATCGAGCGCTTGGTTTGCGGGTCAGTGATTTTTCCGGCGACGGGGACGAGGCGCGCGGAGTCCACGTTCCATTGCTTGGCAGCCAGGTCGCGCAAAGTGTCGCACGCGGCGGAGGCGACGTGGCGAAGCTGCGGGCCCATGCGCGGAGTGGTCTGGCTGCCGAACGTGCCGGCGTCAAACGGAGTGAGCTTGGTGTCGCCCATGACCATGGTGATGGACTCGAACGGGGTGTGCAGCTCTTCGGCGACGGCTTGCGCCAGCGAGGTGCGAATGTTCTGGCCGATTTCCACTTTGCCGGTGTAAACGGTGACGGCGCCATCTTCGTTGATGTGCAGCCAGGCGGAAATATCCTTGGGCATGGATTGGGAGCCAAAGCCGCCTCGGCCGCCGGATTCGCCCTGCTGTTGCTGCGCGAGGGCGCCTTTGGAAATCAGGAAGACGGCGATGCCTGCGCCGACCAGTTTCGCGAAGTCGCGGCGATCAATTTCAAAATGGTGGATTGGCGGGGAGTGAAGCTCGTAGCGTTCCGGCTCAATCACAAATTGTGTTTCGATTTCAGGAGCGCGATGGTCGGTCATCGGGAGGCTCCTTTCGCCGAAGATTTCATGGCGCCGGCGGCGCGCCGCACCGCGGCCACAATCCGCGGGTAAGTTCCGCACCTGCAAATGTTGCCCTGCATGAACTCGGCGATTTGCGATTCGGTGGGATCGGCGTTGGTTTTCAACAGCGACACGCCGGTCATGATCATGCCCGAAGTGCAGTAGGCGCATTGCATGGCGCCTTCGTCGAGAAAGGCCTGCTGCAGGGGATGAAGCTTGCCGTCGTGCTCCAGTCCTTCGATGGTGGTGATTTGGCGCTTGCCGACAGTGCCGACGGTCACGGTGCAGGAGTGGCGCGGGTTGCCGTCAATCAGCACCGTGCAGGCGCCGCATTGGCCTTCGCCGCAGCCGTATTTGCTGCCGGTCAGGTCCAGTTGATCGCGCAGGACGCTGAGCAGGGAAGTGTCCGGCGCGGCGTCAATTTTGTAGGGCTTGCCGTTGATTTGCAGTTCCGTGATTCTTGAACTTGATGCGGATAATTGCAGATTCATCGAGCACCTTCACGCGGCCCAAGGCTGAGCCGCTGTAAACATGCTAATCCTGCGCGGAGTTGGGTTCAAGAGCGACGCTAGGAAATTTTGAGAGGCACCGATCGAGCAGCTTTATTTTCGAGGCGAGCAAGGCGGCGGACGAGGCGGGATTCCCACTTGCGGCAGAAAGCGGCGCCGGCGGAGATGTCGTCGCGGCTGCGCGCGCCCTGGGCACGGCGGAGAAGATGCAGTCCGTGTTGCGTAAGCTGAGTGGCGCGAGTGAGCGCATGCGCGCGGTGCTCGAAATGAATGGCGAGTTGTTCGCATGCTTCCAGAGCGGCGCGGAGCTGGCCGCCCTCGGCGAAAAATGCATGGGAGCCGGAGGAGCCGCGCAACAGGATACGTTCGAGGGTGAGCGATTGCTCCGGCGCGAGGCTGCGAACTTCGCTGGGCGCTGGGCGAGCCGGACTGAGCAAGCTTTCCCATTGTTCAATTGCGCCGGGCAAGTCGCCCGCGCGTTTCGCGAGCCTGGCCAGATCGCGGCGGGCGGCGCGGTCGTGATCGGCGGGCAATCCCGCGGTGACCGCCGCGTGGCAAGTTTTGCGCGCGCGCACGGGATCGCCGCGGCGGTCGAGGAGGCGCGAGAGGCCGTAGAGGTCAAGCGGCTCGGTGGATGCGCCTGCAACGCTTGCGGATTGCGCCATGTCAGTCGACGGTGCGCCAATTTTCGCCGGGCCGGAAAATAAGCCTCCGCCGAGCATTTCAAAAATGCGTTCGGCTAGGGCGGCCAGGCCACGAAGGTCCATCTGGTTGTGATGGAAGATGGGCACCAAGGGCTCGGCATACCCGCCGCGAACAAAGTTGAAATAAATTTCTGGAATCATCGAAGAGTCCACATCGAAATCACGGGTCCAATCGAGACGCGAGCCGGCGGAAGTTTGCAGGACATGCCTTTCCAGTTCAGCCAGACGCACAGATCCGAGCCTCGGACGCCAGAGTTGTCGCGCAGGATGGAGAAGATCCAGGTGCGCGGCGGGGAAGCGCGGAGCGATGGCGCGCGTCATGCGGAAGCGAGTTTCGAGCAGAGGCCAGTCGAAACTTTTACCGTTGAAGGTGACCAGGACGCGACGTTCGGCAAGGCGCTCATCGAGCGCGAGAAGAAGCGAATGCTCCTCGCTGAAGTCGCGCATAAAAAACTGTTCAACTTGCAGGCCCCCGCCATCCCACCACGCCAGGCCCACTAGAAAAGCATAAGTGCCGGAGCCGCCGGCAAGGCCTGTGGTTTCCGTATCGAGGAAAAGCCATTGCGAGGGGTCGGCCGCGAGAGCGGAATCAGCCTGATTGTTTTTCTTTACGCTGCGCTTTGCAGAGGCGCTCTTCGCTCCATTTTGTTCTTCAGGTAACAGGAGCCGTAGGGCACGCGCGGCGCGGTCATCATTTTCCGTGAGGCATGGCTCAGGAGTTGGAAACCAGCGGCGGACGACGAGGTGTTCACCGAAGTGGTTGCTCTGAACCGTGGCGCCCAGCAGGCTCGCGAGTTGTCCTCCGTCTGAGGGCGATGGGGCGGTTTGGGACGTGGGGGAATTGTTCGATGTTTTCTTCCTCGCGGGGCGCAGCGCGGCTACGCGAGCGAACTTGTCGTCGAAATTGCCGCTTGAACCCGTGGACATGGTCAACGCCAGAAATTCATGGAGTTTTTGTTTCTGCTTGCGCTCCAAGCTGATCGAGGATGGCAAGCGCGGCTTCCTTGGCGTGCTCGTTTTGGTCGCCCGAAGGGCCCACGCACGAAGGACATCCTCTTTCGCAATCGCATGCCGCGATCAATTCGCGCGTCTTGCGCAGCAACAATGCGTGCGCGCGGAAAAGCGGCTCGCTGAAGCCGATGCCTCCTGGGTACGCATCATATAGATACAAATTTGGCTCAAAGAACTCCTTGTCGGGAGCGCCGCTGCGGATTTCTGCCAGATCGGGCGGCGGTTCCCATCCATCGGCGCCGGGGGCGACACCGGGTGAAGGTGGCCGCTCTCCGATGGCCGTCCCCAGGTCGCGGCGATCGCACATCAGCAGCAGTGTAGCAACGCTGTGCATGGCGTGCAGCAGGCCGCGCATGCCGTCCTGGCGTTCGCTGATTGAATAGGGAAGCGGTTCCACCAGCGCACGATCCAGCGTGGTCCAGCACGCCGTGGTGTGCATTTCATTTTCCGGCAGCTCGAGTTTGCCGTCCCCGATATTTTCGTGAGTGAAGAATTTTATTTTTTTGAATCCCACCACTTGCGAACGCACCAGAACATCTCCGTGCACGCGCGCGGCATGCAGATCGGCGCCCTGGTCACCTTCCTGCAGGAGGCGCGCCTGACCGGCTACCTCCAGCACGCGAACCTGAGTGTAGCGGATCGCGTCGGTGTAATAATCCACGTCCACGCGCTTGACGTACGCTTTGCGCTCATCGAAATCCATTCGCTCGACGTGATACTGCTCACCCTGATGCAGATAAATCGCTTTGGGATGAACGAAGGTGAGCGCGCTGGTGAAATCGACTTCGCCAATCACTTCCGGCGCGCCGGTAATGTCTACAATAATGAAATTGTCGGAGGTGATGGAGCGCAAGCTGACCGTGTCGGCGGGATAGGCTTCCTGCGTCCAGTGCCAGTGGTCGCCCGTGTGGTGCAGGAAGCCTGATTCCGCAAGGCGCTCGCACAGCACCGGCAAATCTATGGCGCCGAATTTCTCATCGGCGTGGATGGGCAGCTCAAACGCCGCGCACTTTAAGTGGTTTACGAGCACTTCAAGATTGTCGGGCTGAATGTAGGCGTGCTCCGGCGAGCGCCCGAAAAAATAGTCCGGGTGGCGCGCGACGTATTGGTCGAGGGGAGAAGAACTAGCCACCATCACCGCGCAAGAACTGCCGCTGCGGCGTCCCGCGCGGCCGGCACGCTGCCAGGTGGACGCGATCGTGCCGGGGTAACCGGCCATCACCACGGCGTCAAGCGAGCCGACATCAATTCCCAGCTCAAGCGCGTTGGTGGTAACCACGCCGCGGATGCGGCCTTCGCGCAGGCCGCGCTCAATCTCCCTCCGCTCGCCCGGCAAATATCCGCCTCGGTATCCTCGCACCGTTTGGGGCGTGCCCGGGGAGGTGGGGAAGGCCTGCTGCAAATAGGTGAGCAGGACTTCCGTCTGAAGCCTGCTGTTGGCGAAGACCATGGTCTGCAAGTTGCGATTCAGAAATTCCTGCGCCATGCGCGAAGTTTCGTGGATGTAGCTTCGCCGGATGCCGAGGTAGCGGTTGATGACCGGCGGATTGTAGAAAACGAAAACTTTTTCCGCGGAGGGCGCGCCGTTGTCGTCGAGCACCTCCACCTGGTCTTCGATGAGATGAGAAGCAAGGTCGCCGGGATTGGCGATGGTGGCCGAGCTACAGATAAATTGCGGAGTCGAGCCGTAAAAGCTCGCGATTCGGCGTAATCGCCGCAAAACATTGCACAAGTGGCTGCCAAAAACACCGCGATAAGTGTGCAGCTCATCCAGAACGATATAGCGGAGGTTTTCAAACAGGCGCTGCCATTTGGTATGGTGGGGCAAAATCCCCGTGTGAAGCATGTCGGGATTGGTGAGGACGATGTGGCCCTTTTCCCGGATCGCCGCGCGCGCGTCTGCAGGCGTGTCGCCGTCGTAAGTAAAGACGCCGAATACGTCGTCAAGCCGCTGCGCGAGGTCGTGCAACTCCGCGAGCTGGTCTTGCGCCAATGCTTTGGTGGGGAAGAGGTATAGCGCCCGCGTGTCTGTGTTTTCAAGCACCGCATTCAGCACCGGTAGGTTGTAGCAAATAGTTTTTCCGCTGGCCGTGGGCGTGACCACAACTACGTTTCGCCCGGCACGAACCGATTCGGCCGCGGCGGCCTGGTGGGTGTAAAGTTGCGCGACTCCCTTGGCGGAAAACGCGGCGGCGAGCTCGGGTCGCACCCATTGCGGCATGGGCGCCCATTGGGCGTCGCGCGCGGGAATGTGATGGATGGCGGTGATGACTTCGCCGGTGGCGTCGTGCGCGACAAGCTGCTCAACGAGTTCTCGGATCTCGCGGACGCGCCCCAGTGAGCTGATCGTTGCCGTCCGTACAGCCAGGGATTGGGACATAGCGCCTCGCTCCAAACTACCTGCGAATATCGGACTTCGCTTTTTGTTCGCTTACAATAGCACGCCGCTTCACCCGCGGCAATCATGACATTACTTTGCTTAGCCGGAGGATGAACACGCCGCCCAGCATGGTCAACATCGCGGCATAGGCAAAGCCGGCAGCGGGAGAGATTGCGCTCCACAGGAAGCCCACCGTCATGCTGGAAACGAAATCGCCGATACCATTTACGGTAGCGAGCACCCCGAATCCTGTAGCGCGTATTTCGCGCGGAAGCAGTTCGGCGGCAACGCTTTTCTCCAGCGTGTCCTGGATAGCCACATAGAGGCCTGCCACGCCAAATAGAAAAACGAGTTCAGGGAGGTGGGGCGGTACGACCATGAATCCGACTGACATCCCCGCCGCCAGGAAGTAGCCCACAGCAAGGACTCCACGGCGGCCGATGCGGTCACCAATTGCCCCTGCCGGAAAACTTGCGCCAGCGTATATGACATTGTGGAAAGTGTAGAGTGCCACGGCGATCGCTCCGCCCCGAACGGCGCCATACCTCGGCACAAGCAGTTGCACTGCGCGAAGAATCAGCAAGGAGTGGGCGAAATCACCCAGTCCGAAAAGAGAGACAGCAGCGAGGAATTTCCGAAATTCGCGGGGCAGCTTGGCGAGACTTGTTGTGAAGGGAAGCGGGTGAAGATCTCCGACATGCCTGCTGGAGGGAACCAGCAAAGCGAATGCCAGCGCCGCGAGCGCGCCTGGAACCAATGTCCAGCGCATGGCGACGGCGACACTCGTGGATGCTGCAAGCGCCGTGGCGCAGAGCGGGCCCAGAATCGCGCCGCAGGTATCCATGGTGCGCTCAAACCCGAATGCCCGTCCCACTTGAGAGGGAGCGACGGCGTCGGTGAGCAGAACATCGCGCGAGGGCCCACGCGCGCCGCGGCCGATCCATCCGATTGCGCGCGCCGCCAAAACCTGCGGCCACGCGCCCACGAATCCGAATGTGAATGTGGAAAGAGCCGTCAGCAAATAACCTGTGACGGCGATGGGCTTGCGCCACGCGGGGCGGTCGGCAATCCATCCCCCCGCTAGTTTGGCGAAACTGGAGAAGCCGTCGGCGACGCCTTCGATCACTCCCAGGGCATACGCTGGAGCGCCAAGTCCGGCGAGCAACACTGGAAGCAGCGCCGTGCCAGTCTCATGCCCCCAGTCAGAGAATAGGCTTGCCAGCCCGATGCCGAACACGCCGCGTGTGAGCCACCGCGGCCCGCTCTTCGGTTCCGGAATATTTGTCTGCGCTGACATAAAGGCGCTCAGATTCTAGCGAAATTCTGATATTTATGTGGAACGTGCGCGGGCGGCTTCTGGTGAGATGGCTGTCACCCTTCGCCAAAGCATTCAGGGCAGGCAGATCCTTCGGGCATCCTTATCGGATGCCCTCAGGATGACGGCTTACATTTGGTTCGTGCGCAAATAGTGTTTTTAGTAGTGAAACTTCCAGCGCAGCTCGGCGTAGATTTCTCGAGGATTGTTGTAGTGGGTGCCGCCGAACGTCAGACTGTTGTCAATCAACAAGTGGCGATTGGCCACGTTGAGCGAGGTCACGGAGACTGAAAACCTTTCCCCAAAATCCTTTCCCACTGTGAGGTCGAAGGTCGTGTGGCCGGGAAGATGATCGGGTCCTCCCGGGACCGCGGATCCATCTGTGAAGCCTGAGCCATAATAGAGGTTCGTGGACGCAAAAGAGCTCATCGGAAGATTTAATTCGGCTCCGGCGTTCAGAGTGTTTCGCTGGTCGTGATCGGGCAGGAAGAAACCTGTTGGAGGAGCGAAGTTGGTTAGGCCCCCTGTGATTGCTCCAGCTCCATACGCGATTTGATTGGAGTAGGCGAGGTGTACTCGACCTCGATTCCAAAGCCGAGGAGATCGCAGCGTCGTTTCCCAACCGCGGATCAGAGCTTCGGAAATGGTCAAGGGGATGAAAATATTGGAACTGCCAATATTGTTGTGGTCGAAGAAGTTCGTGGCATGGGTTCTGAAGGAGTCCACATCCAGCACCCAACCGCGAAAGGGAACGGCCACGCCATACTGATATTCCGTATCGCGTTCGCCGCGCAGCGGAAGTGCGCCCAGGTTGTTCTGCATAACGAATTGCAACAACGGGCCCGTGAATGTAAGGAGCGGAGGCGCCTGATAGAACTTACCGTAAAATCCCCGGAAAACCCACTTCAGACGCGGGATCGTGATTGCGGCTCCTGCGCGGGGGCTGGCGGCATTTTCAGTGATGGTGCTGTTGAAGAACGATTCCCTGATTCCGCCGCTCACATTCAGCCACGATGCAACCTGGATTTTATCTTCGATGAATACTTCTTCCAGATTTCCGGTGACCATCCTCGGAGCTTGGAAGCTGTTGGCAGGGGTCACATTGTCCACCAGGCCGAAGAGTTCATTGTCATGCTGCCAGAATCCGTAAGTCCCGACCTGAAAACTGTTTCGCGCGATTTCACCGCTCAATGTGGCCTGAGCGCCAACGTAGTGCGAAGTTCTGTCATCGGTTGTACTCGACGGCAGATCATTGGGATTGCCGTTATAGTTCGCGCTGTTGAAATGGTAAAAGGGCGACACCGTCAGAACCCAATTGGGTTTGAAAGTGTGCACCCAGGAAAAATTCAGGAAGGCGTCGCCCTCGTGTTGGCCATCCGCCTGAAAAGTGCCGGGATCAAATGGCGCATTAGGTATTTGGTAGTAGTCTTTGCGCAGGGAAGTGACGAATCTTAGTTGGTTTGCGGAATTCACGTTGTACATCAGCGAGCCGAATCCGCCATAGCCGTTGTCGGCATCATGGTCGATCTGCCCCACCGGCGTTTCCAGCCCTAAATCGCTGCGGTTTCCATTGATGCTGCCATAGTAGGCAAGCCTATCCGTATGGCTCCCGCAACTGAGCTGATCGTTGGTCTGATAGAAATTTCCGAAGCTCGACTCCAACTCACACTGGTTGTTTCGCTCGAACCCGGTCCGCGGAACAACATTGAATACTCCGTAGGTCCGGTCGCCGTAGCCGGCGTCGTAACTTCCGCGCTGCACTTCCATGTAGTCAATATCCTTCGGATCGAACTGTGGCCCCACGTTGCTGGCGATGTTTGTGTTGGGCACCGGAACGCCGTCCACCAGCCAGCTCACCTGGTGCCCGCCGCGCACGTGGAGCTGGTCGTGTGTCATGTACGCACCGGGAACGTAGTCGGTGATCATGGCCAAGCTATTTGAACGGTCCGCGCCGGGAGTTTCCTGAACATCTTTGCGATTCAGTAAGGTTGTAGGCGTGACGGAATCCGGCGCGACGGAAATCGATTCCGCGGTCACCACGGTTGATTGCGTGACGGTTGCCAGCGCCAGTTGAAAATGCAGCACCGGGCTGGAGTCGGATTTAACTAGTATCGATTGGGTCTGCTGCTGGAATCCGTCCCGCTTGACCGCAACGGTGTACTCCCCCACAGGCACAGCGCTGAAATTGAATTCTCCATCCGGGTTTGTTTTTTGGCTTTGCGCCCAATCGGAGTCACTTGCTTTCAGTGTGACTTCCACATCCTGAATCGGCTTGTGCTGCGGATCGTGGACGATTCCGCGCACAGTTCCGAAAATAGTGGCGTGCAGCGCCGCGGCGCAGCATAGGATCAAAGCAACGGCAATAAATGGCCTGATACGCATATGAATTTCTCTCTCCTTTTTCCAGTAAGAATGGATTAATTCCAGGGGACACGTCCCCCGATTCAATCTGATCTTGTAGAGCGATTCAGGAGAGCTAACTTCGAGGAGGGGGTGCGTCAGGAACTGAAGTAATATTTGGTGCAAATTGCGACGCCACGCCAACAAATGGCGAAACGGACTCAGCGAAAACTACTCTCGTCGGCGCCGGCAAAACGTAATACCCGATCGCGATCGCAGTGTCATGCGATGTGTTACACGCACAAGCCCGGCAGCAAGACATCGGCTCGGATTTCTGATCTTGCATCGGGCAATCCGGCATCGCCTCGCCTGACGATTGCGATTTCGCCTCAGCCCGTTGCCGCGGACACATTCCGTGAGCGCAGCAATCCGGCAGGTCCGCAGGGAAAATCGCGGCGGCCAACGGCACAGCGTAGATTGCCGCCAAGGCGGCCAGCACGACGAAAGTTGTGAATCGGCGAAGCACGATTGTTCTACTCGATCCTTTCACGGACATCCAATCCAGCGACCGCGATTCTACTCCTTTGGAGAATTTCTGGCAAAATACGAGACAACCCATTGGCGCAATTTTCGCGGCGCGCTTGACTTTTGCCACTCCGGGCCGCTATACAAACAGACATGGCACAATCGTATTTAATCTTTGATTTTGGCACCAACGAAGATTCGGTCAAGCAGGCCCGTCTCCGTCTGGATGGTTGGCGGCAGGCTTTCCATCTGACCAAGAAACTGGAGTACAACATCGAGCGAAAGGCAGGAGAAAAGCCCAAAGACCCCGAGAACATTCGATTTGTGGTGCGGCTTGTTTTTTCGGACCACGAAAAGCTCTCCCACCAACGCTGGCTCGACCGCATCCCGATAGAACCGCCCTTTAAAGATGTGGAGGCCAAGATCGCGCGTCAGGGGGAGTCTGATTTCGCGTCGGCTGCCGAACTATTTGATTCGTTGGACACGGCGGCGCGAGTGAATGACGGCTCCGGCCGCACCCGCTGACCTTGGGTTGCGCTCCGGTTGCAACGGCAGCTCAAATTGGCCCCGGTATTTCCGTCAAATTCGCTATAATCCTTGGGCTGGGTCGTCCATTCCGTTGGAGAGCCAGATAGAATCCATGCCCACGCAGACGCGGTCCAAGCCGGCCAAATCGAGCGCTGCTCCCATCAAATCCAGCGCGGCAAAAATTCCGCATGCCAAGCCGGACTCCGCCAAATACCAGGGGCTCAGCCCCGAGCAGCTGATTCAGATGTATCGCACCATGCTGCTTTCGCGCCGGCTCGACGACCGCGAGATCCAGCTCAAGCGCCAGAACAAGATCTTTTTCCAAATTAGCGGGGCGGGACATGAGGCAGTTTTAGTGGCCGCGGGACAATTGCTGAAGCCCACGCACGACTGGTTTTGCGCCTACTACCGCGATCGCGCTCTTTGCCTCTCCTTAGGAATGACTCCTTACGAGATGTTTCTCGAAGCCGTCGGCGCGAAGGACGACCCAAGCTCCGGCGGACGCCAGATGCCTTCTCACTGGGGGCATCCCAAGCTCAACATCGTCAGCCGGTCTTCGCCCACGGGGACGCAGTTCCTGCACGCAGTGGGAATCGCGGAAGCATCGTTTTATTACGACAAGCACCCGAGAGCGCTTGAGCAGGCCCGGCGAGCGCCCCTGGGCGAATCGGTGAGTCACGAGGGCGACGAAATTGTCTACGTTTCCGGGGGCGACGGAGCGACCAGCGAAGGTGAATTCTTTGAATCGCTCAACACAGCTTGTCAGGAGAAACTTCCTGTTCTTTATTTGATTGAAGACAACGGCTTCGCAATTTCAGTGCCGGTCGAGGTGCAAACCGCGGGAGGAAGCATCTCGAAGCTGGTGTCCAATTATCCTGGTTTGCTGGTGCAGGAGTGCGACGGCACGGATGTGCTCGAAAGCTACTCGGTGATGAAGCGCGCCGTGGAGTATTGCCGCGCACGCAAAGGGCCGGCGCTCGTCCATGCGCATGTCATTCGTCCTTATTCGCACTCGCTCTCGGATGACGAGAAACTTTATAAGACCGCAGACGAGCGCACAGAAGAAGATCGGCGCGACCCGCTGCCGAAATTCAGGAATTTCCTGTTACACGAAGAAATCCTGACGAAAAAAGATTTGGAATCCCTGACCGCCGAAGTGGAGGGCGAAGTACGCGACGCGGCCGACAAAGCCGCTGAGGCTGAGCTGCCTGCCGTGGATTCCATCCTCAAGTGGGTCACGTCGCCAGATTTGGATTCATCCTCAGCCGCCTTTGAATCCGCTCCTCAATTTTCCGGCGAGCCCAAAACCATGGTGGAAACCGTTGCGGCCACGTTGAATTCGGAAATGTCGCGTGACGAACGCATCGTGATTTTCGGCGAAGATGTTGCCGACGTCAGCCGCGACGAGCATATCAATCAGGTAAAGGGAAAGGGCGGCGTTTTCAAAGCTACTTCGGGTCTGCAGCGCGCCTATGGAAGTTCGAGGGTGTTCAATTCGCCGCTGGCAGAGGCAAATATTATAGGACGCGCCATCGGCATGGCCCTCCGCGGACTCAAGCCGGTGGTCGAAATTCAGTTCTTCGATTACATCTGGCCGGCGATGATGCAGATTCGCAATGAGCTGGCCCTGATGCGCTGGCGCTCGGCGGGGGGCTTTAAGTCTCCGGTCGTGATTCGCGTGCCCATTGGCGGATACCTGACCGGCGGAGCGATCTATCACAGTCAGTGCGGCGAAAGCATATTTACGCATACGCCCGGTTTGCGCGTGGTGATGCCGTCGTCTGCGCTCGATGTCGCCGGACTGCTTCGCACGGCGATTCGTGGCGATGATCCGGTAATGTTCCTGGAGCACAAGCATCTTTATCGACAGCCATACAACCGCTCGGCCGACCCCGGGCCGGATTTCACGATTCCGTTCGGCAAAGCGCAGGTCATGCGAGAAGGGACGGAAGTCACCATCATCACGTATGGCGCGCTTGTGCATCGTGCGGAGGTTGCCGCGGCGCAATTCGAGCGTGAGGGCGTTTCGGTGGAAGTCATCGATCTCCGCTCGCTTCTCCCCTACGATTGGGAGGCCATTTCGGCGAGCGTAAAGAAAACCAACCGTGTGATCGTGGCCTACGAAGACACGCTTTCGTGGGGCTACGGCGCGGAAATTGCCGCGCGCATCGCCGACGAGCTATTCGCCGACCTGGATGCCCCCGTGCGCCGCGTAGCGGCCATGGACACCTTCTGCGCCTATCAGCCCAAACTCGAAGACGAAATACTCCCGCAAACTGAGGACATTGCCGCAGCAGTCCGCGACATCCTGGCTTATTAGATTAAGTTTCGGCTGTGGGTCGATTTCCGCGCACTCCGTCATCCGCCACTTTGGATTTTTCAATTTCTCGCAAGTGGACTGGAGTGCGCTCAGGCAAAGCGAAGAGGTGGACTATTCCTTGCGCAGGGCAACGATGGGATCGACGCGAGTCGCGCGCCGGGCGGGAATCCAGCTGGCGAAAAGAGCGACGGTGATTAACAGTATAGCCACACCGGATAAAATGAAGGGATCGGTGGGCGTCACGCCATAAAGCTGCGCGCGGATCTCGCCGGTAATGCCGAACGATGCCGCCAGGCCCAACGCAACACCGGCCATTGCGAGCCTCAGCCCTTGGCCAAGTACCATTCGGAGCACATCGCCGCGATCTGCACCCAGCGCCATGCGCACGCCGATCTCGCTGGTTCGCTGTTCCACATCGTAGGTTGTCATGCCGTAGAGGCCCACGGCGCCCAGCACCAGCCCGATGGCTCCAAAGAGCCAGGTCAGGGTTGCCGTCATGTTCTGCTGGGCGAAATTGGCGTGAATCACGTCGGAATACGACCGAACGCCGTCCATCAAGAGGTTCGGTTCGGCACTTGCCAGCGTCCTCTTCACCAGTACGCCGAGGTCCGGGGGGGTTCCGGGTGCCCAGATCAGGATGTTGTACAGGTAATGCGACGACACTTCGCGCTCTTCCATTTCCGGGTCATCGAAGTGCGTGCTCTGCGCCTCCGGGAGGAAGTACATGGGCTCCGGGCCATCCGCAAAGTTCACGTCGGAGGCGACACCAACAATTTCGTACATTCCCGGGTTCTTTTCCAGAGCAGATCCGAAGTGTCGCCCGATGGGGTTCTCGTTGCCAAAGAACCTCTTGGCGAACGCCTGGTTGATGACGGCCACAAGCCGCGTATTGGCATTGTCCACGTCGCTGATGGCCCGTCCCATCACGATCTTGTCTCCGATCGTCTTGAAAAAATCCGGAGTCACGCGGGTCCAACCGGATGAGTCATTGTTCTCGGGTCGGCCCTCAATCCGGATGCGATGCGGCCAAACCCAACCGTTCAGAGGCGCCTCGAGTACCGAGCTAACCGAACGCACACCGGGGAGAGCGCGCAGATGATCCTCGATTTCGCGGAACAGCGGCACGAGTTGCTCCTGCTTGTAGTTGGAAGTCCTTGGATCGATCGAGACCAGATACCGGTCGCTAGTCTCGAATCCGAAGTTCTGGTGCTCCAGATTTCGGAGGCTCTGGCCGAGCATGGCCCCTACGCTCAGCAGCAAGAGCGATAGAGCGGCCTGTGCTACAACCAATGACTTTTGCGCCCAATGGCGATTTCCTCCCACGGAGCGGTTCACTCCGCGCAGCGCTTCCAGCGGCTCGGCATGCGAAGTCATCCAGGCGGGCGCGATGCCGAAAATGACTCCGGTGATCACCGAGATTCCCAGCGCGAAGAGCAGGACCGGAGACGAGGGCGCGGGGTTCACGGGGACCCAGGTGCCTGTCCCAGTGACAGCAAGGTGGAGGATGAGGCTGGCACCCGCATAGGCAACTGCGATGCCCGCAGCAGCACCGATCACACTGAGCGTGAGGCTTTCAGCCAGGGCCTTGCGCACCAGCCGTCCGCGCGACGCACCCAGAGCAGCGCGAATTGCCGTCTGTGGCCGATCCTTCAAACCCCGCGCCAACAACAGATTGGCGATGTTGGCGCAGGCCACGAGCAGCACACAAAGCGCGCCCATCAGCAGCAACCACAAACTGTCCTTGTATTGCTCACGCATCAGGGAAACGCCCGCGCCACCCGGCGTCAGATGCAGAGTCTGCTTTTCCAACAGCGCCGCTTCCTGTGAGGTCATGTCCCCCTTATGGCTTGCCAACCACTGGTGCAACTCCACCTGGAGCTGTGCTTCCAGAGACTTGGGATTCGTGCCGGGGCGAACCCGACCGATCAGATCGAGCCACCCCAGTCGCGGATTATTGAGGCGCGAAGTTGCGCCGGCGATCAGCGGTTCCGCTGTCACCGGCAGCCAGAAATCGGGCATATCGGAGCCGGCGATCTTCGCTCCAAAGAAACTTGGCGGGGCGATACCGACAATCGTGAAGGGGTGGCCGTTGACAATGAAAGTTGCTCCGGCCATTGAGGGATCGGATCCGTATTTACCCTGCCAGGTGTGGAAACTCATCACCGCGACGGGCGGCGCGCCTTCCTGGTCATCGGAATCGGTGAACAGGCGCCCACGCCACGCGGAGATGCCAAGTGTCTCGAAGAAATTGCCGGAGACGTACTCTCCGTTGCCAGTCTCGAGAGGAGCCGGCGAACCAGCGCGCCGCACGGCCAGGTGAGCGTTAGCTTCACCGATCTGGAACGCAGCCAAGTCCTCGAACGCCAGCGTATTGGCGCGGAAGTCCATGTACGCCTCCCAAGAAAAAAGATTCCACTCGTTCTGTGGACGGCCGTCGTTATTTCCCTGGGTGTATCCGTCGGAGTAGCAGCAGATAGCGCCTTCGCCGACGCGCCAGAGCTGATCGGGCTGGGAGACGGGCAGAGACCGCAGCATCACCTGTTGTACAAGCGTGAAAACAGCCGTGGTTCCCCCAATGCCGAGGGCGAGGGTGAGGATAGCGACCGCGGTGAAAGCGGGGGACTTGCGCAATGCCCGGAGACCGAATCGAACGTCCTGCCAAATTGTCGCCAGATTAAAGAAAGCGGGCATCTCGAGGGATATCTCCTCTCAGTCGCGAATAAGTGGATTCTACTCTGGTCGCCCGTCGCACGGTCTGCAAATCAGAATCGGCGACGCTTGCCCCAGGGTCAACGACTCATGCGGAGGGATTTGCCGAACCAGCCAACTTGTGGACGGTTGATAATCCTGGAACTGACGGACGACCAGAATTTCTCGCGCGGCAAGGGACGCAGCAAGGACCGCTAAGCCGACAGGACGCGCAGCAATTTTTCAATGTCCTCCATGTCGTTGTACACCGATGGGGAAATGCGAATACGATTAGCATAAGTTGATATCTGAATATTTGCGTCGCGTAGGGTTTTTCCGAAGCGAGCAGCGGCGCCTCGATAGGAGAACACCTGCATTGGCCCGGCAGATTCGGCTGGCGTCAGAGGTTCAAAGCCCCGCTTCGGCAATTCCTGGCGTAGGTGGTCTATGAGAGGCTTGCGGTGGCGAACGATGGCCTCAATGCCAACGGACTCGATATAAGCCAGCGACTCGGCAACGCAGGCCAAGCTTCCCCAGGCCGGTGTGCTGACTTCAAACATGGCGGCAGTCTCCGAGCCTAGAGTCCATTCGCCCAAGGCTGACCCCGGCGCGTCAAACGGAAAGACATGCGTGGTCTGGCGGCGTACCTGGCGCCAGCCAACCTGGACGCGCTTCAGATCGTTGAGGCGATCCGGCCGCACGTACAAAAAGGCGGTGCCAAAATCGCCCATGAGCCACTTGTAACACCCACATGAACAGAAATCGACGCCCGTGGCCTTCACGTCCACAGGTATGGCGCCAGCGGCCTGAATGATATCCGCGTAAAGGAACGCACCCTTGGAATGGGCTAAATCGGCCAAGGCCTTCAGGTCGTACTGGAATCCAGTAGTCGCCGATACGAGCGAGACGGCAACCAGCCGCGTATCCTTGCCAATGGCCGCCTCCACGTCAGCAAGATCGATGCCTCCACCCCGCGGAGCTACGACTTTGAGCGGTATTCCTCGCTTGGCGAGTTCGCCATAGAGAACGAGCGAGGCATCGTAATGCAAGGCGTCGGTGACGACTCCTGCCGCTTGGTTCAAGCCCAAGGACGCGGCAATCAAATTTTCACCTTCCATTGTGCTGGGGACAACTGCGATTTCCGTGGGATCAGCGTTTATCAGCTTGGCGTACAGGTGCACGGCAGAATCTCGGCCATTGTTCCCTGGGCCGATGCGCGAATCGTCCACGACGCGATGCTTCAGGTATTCAACGTAGCTGCTGCGCGTCGCGAGGCTCATCGGATGGGTATAAGCCGCATCCAGGTACACGCCGTCGAAAGGGAAGCTGGCCTTGTCGGGAAGGGAGGTGTGGCCACGCTCGTCTGGCGCCAGACTCCAACTGACGCGCGATGCCAACATGGGCAGCGAACACAATCCCCCGAGCAAACGGCGCCTTGAGAGGTCCATTATTTGCCCTCCGCTGCTTGCCTCTACCGCGACTGGCATTATCACGGTGCGAAGCCGCCGAAGCATAACACAAGGTCAAAGCCTGATTGGACGGACATCTCCTACCTGATCCCCACTCGGAAGCCCCAGTTTAATAGGGAACTTTTCAGGCTCGTTGACCGTACCTGAGAGTAGAATGACGCTAGGTAAGGGCGCCTGCGGCAGCATTTTGCTTCGCCTGGGGCCCAATAAGCGACACGGAGGTGTGGGATGGTCTGCGGAAACTGCCGGCGGGAAATAGCGAATGAATCGAACTTTTGTTACCTTTGCGGCGCGCGCCAGGTGATGGCCGCGCCTCAGTATCCCCGTGAGCCGCGTCGCCTGACGCGCTCCATCCGAGATTGCAAGATCGCGGGTGTTTGTGGCGGGCTGGCTGAATATTGGGACTTGGACCCGACGATTGTGCGGCTAGTGTGGGTTCTTCTGGTAATTTTCCCCGTGCCCCTGGTACCGGCTTTCGTAGCCTATTTTGTGGCCTGGATCGTCATACCGAAGGCCGAATTACCGATGTACGTGCCAACCCAACAGCAGGTTCAATCTGCCGCACCGCAAACGCAAGCACACTAAGTATTCTCTATTCGCGACTTCCCGCCCCAAGGTATGGATCGCGGGAAGTCGCGGATAGATTGTTCAATTTTTCCTGACTACTTTTCCTAACTGCTTTTACTAACTTCGGAATTCGTTTCTACTCATACCGCAGCGCGATAATTGGATCGGTTCGCATCGCGCGTCTCGCCGGCGCATAACAAGCCACCAGCGCCACGATTGTCAGGAGCAAAGACACGCCAACGAGAGTTATCGGGTCGGTCGGACTCACGTTGAACAGCATTTTGGTCATCAATCTGGTCAACACAATCGCGCCGATGAGTCCGGCTCCAACTCCGGCCAACGCCATCAGCGCTCCTTGACCCAGCACGATTTTCAACACATCGAGTTGTTGCGCGCCCAGCGCCATGCGGATACCGATTTCGTGGGTTCGCTGGCCAACCATGTAGGAAACTACGCCATAGATCCCGACGCTGGCCAGCACCAGGGCCAGTGCGGCGAAGACTGCAAGAAGAAACATCGAAAATCGCCGCGCGGCAAGCGAATCCGAAACGATGGATTCCATGGAAGAGACGTTGTAGACCACTTGTTCTTGGCTCATGTGCTGCATCGTTTGGCGGATCGCCGCGCTCACGTCGCCATTGGCTCCGTTGGTGCGCGCCACCAATCCGGCGCCGTTGGCGATCAACAGCATAATCTGGTCGGGAAGTTGCATGGCCGGAAGATACATTTGCGCCTGTATGGGGGCTTTCGCATCGGAATCCAATCCCCAGTGTTTCACGTGCCCGGTAACGCCGACGATTTCCGGTTGTGTATCCAGTAGCGCCAAATTGATGCGCTTGCCGATCGGATCTTGATTGGGGAAAAACTTGTTGGCAAAATCCTGGTCCACTACAACGACAGGCGGTGAATGTTCCGTGTCCTGTTCGGTCAGGAATCGCCCGCGAAGCAAGGGAGTCCCCATGGCTTTCAGGTAATCCGGCTCGACCAGATAAAACAGAGCAATTTCCATGTCCTTTTGGGTGGCCGGCTTCGGATGACCTTCCAGCCAGAACGGCAGCTCGGAATCTCCCTCCATCGGCAGCGAGCCGCCCTGCACCGATGCAAATTGCACACCGGGCACCGCACACAATGCGGAGTGCACCTCGCGAAGCAAGGAGCGAATACTTTCGGCGCTCTTTACTCTGCCCCTCGGAAAAGTCATGTCAAAAGTCAGGACATTGTGCGGGTCAAATCCCGGATTCACGTTCCAGAGTGCTCCGAGACTGCGGATCATCAGGCCCGCTCCCGCAAGCAGAATGAGCGCCATGGCCATTTCAATGACGACAAAAATGCTTTGCGTCCGATGACGCGTTCCGCTTGCGCCTCGGCCGCCCTCCTTCAGTGTTTCCTGCACTCCGGTGCGGGACAGCTTCAAGGCAGGGGCCAGGCCAAAGATAGCGCCCACCAGCAGGGAGATACCAAGGTTAAACAGCAGCACGTGCGAATCCAGGCCAATCTCGCGCGAGCGAGGCAGCGCCTGCGGAAGCGTTTGCAATACGGCCTTTGTGCCCCAGTACGCAATTGCAAGGCCCAGACCGCCACCGACAACTGCCAGGATGACACTTTCCGTTAGCAACTGCCGGATGACGCGAGCCCGGCTAGCGCCCAGCGCGGCGCGGATCGCGAATTCGCGCGTGCGACCCGTCGAGCGGGCCAGCAACAGGTTTGCAACGTTGGCACAAGCAATCAAGAGAACAAATCCAACCGCTCCCAAAAGCACAAGCAGGAACGGCTCGATGTTGCCCACCATATCTTTTTTGAACGGGATCAAAGCAATGCCCGAACCCATGTTGGCTTCGGGATAGGTTGCGGCGAGATTCTTGGCGATGCGGTCCATGTCCGCTTGGGCCTGCTGGATGGCCACGCCCGGCTTGAGTCTGCCGATGGATTGGGTTCCAAAACTTATCCTGCGGTCTCGAAAGGTGGGATCGTTCCACTGCCCGATCGGAACATAAATATCTCTGGGTCGCGTGTAGAGATTAAAACTCGCGGGGACCACGCCGACAATCTCGTAGTCGGTGCCGTTCAGTGTGATTGATTTGCCGATGATGTCTGGCGACGACCCGAATTTTCGCTGCCACAGGCCGGCGCTAATCATCGCCACGGGCGTTCCGCCGACCACGTCTTCTTCAGGCCGGATCGTCCGGCCGAGAATTGGATTCACGGCCAGCACCTTGAAGAAATCCGCGGAAATCTGCCATCCGCGCAACTGCTCGCCATCTCCGGATCCAATGAGGAAATAGTCTTGATTGCGGTAGGCTGCGAATGCAGAAAAGGAGCCGTTCTGTTTCTGCCAGTCCAGAAAATTCAGATAGGCGATGGAGCTATGACCGAAAGTATTGGTGGTTGCATACACCGCGGTCAACTGGTCCGGCTCGGGGTAGGGAAGCGGATTCAGGAGCACTCCATTCACAACCGAAAAGAGGGCGCTGTTTGCGCCGATGCCCAGCGCCAGCGTGAGTATGGCGATGGCCGTGAAACCGGGCGCTTTGGCCAAAGTGCGAAGCCCGAAGCGTAGATCTTGAAGCAGAGTGTTCATATTACCCTCGCAATCCTAGTTCGCACGGCCCGTTGTGAAACTGGATTCTCTACCCAGTTCACCGAATCGAAGCCCGGCATCAATTTTAGGAACGAATGATTGGGTCAAAAAGTTCCCGAAGGAAAGGTCGTTTCTCATAGGCGCCATTTGCGTCCCGCTATCCACGGGGGAGGCCGCCTTCAGGGCGAGTCGCGACTTTCTTGTGTAGCGCCATCCCTTCAGTGTGGCAGTAGTTGATATTTGCTATCACTTTTTCACTTGACACACTAAACTCACTGTAGTAGATGTACAACTGCGCGTAGGAGATGGTATGGCCGAACCCAAATTGACCAGGCACGAACTTCAAATCATGGAAGTGCTGTGGACGCGCGGCAATTCCTCTATCCGCGAGATACAGGAATCTTTTCCCGAAAAAGACAGACCAGCCTACACGACCATTCAGACTACGGTGTATCGGTTGGAAGCAAAGAATGCCGTTCGCCGAGTCAAAAAGATCGGGAACTTTCACGTTTTTGAAGCCAACGTCTCGCGGACTGATGCACAACGAAGGTTGATCGACGACCTGCTGGCTCTATTCGGCGGGTACACGGAACCCGTGATGTCGCGATTGATCGAATCCGGCAAGTTAACTCTTGCGGATGTGAAGAGCGCTGAGAAAGCGCTTCGCGCGCTTGCGAGAAAGGGCAAATCAAAATGATCGCGAAATATTTGTCCGAGATGTGGACAGCCATAGCACCGGGTCTGGGCAACCACCTTTGGCAATCAACACTCTTCGCCGTCGTTGCGGGATTGTTGACAATAGCCCTGCGAAAGAACCACGCGCGAACTCGCTATTGGCTTTGGCTGGCGGCGTCATTGAAATTCCTGATTCCGTTTTCGCTGCTGGTCGGGATCGGAAGTTACATTGGATGGTCGCACCCATCGGCGAGGGCGACAGACGGGTTCTATTATGCGATGGAGCAGGCTGGCCAGCCGTTTGAGGTGCCCGCGATTTCCTACGCCACTCCTTCGACAGGTTCCGCCTCCTTGAATGTGATGAAACTGCTTCCGGCAGTGCTTGCGACAGCGTGGTTCTGCGGATTCGTGGCGCTCCTTTTTGTATGGTGCGCTCGCTGGCGGCGAATGTCCGGAGTATTGCGCGTGGCCGTGCCGTTGCGCCAAGGCCGCGAAGCGGAAACTCTACGACGGTTGGAGCGAGTTGCAGGTATTCGCAAAAAAGTCGAGATCTTCCTGTCGCGTGACTCTTTAGAACCGGCGGTTTTTGGAATCTTCCGCCCCGCCCTGGTGTGGCCGCACGGAATTTCCAAGCGGCTTGATAGTGAACACGTGGAAGCCATCATCGCTCACGAACTTTGCCACTTGCGGCAACGCGACAACCTTTCTGCTGCCTTGCACATGTTGGTGAAGGCCGTCTTCTGGTTTCACCCGTTGGTTTGGTGGCTAGGAGCACGGCTGGCAGAGGAACGGGAACTCGCGTGCGATGAAGAAGTCTTGCAATTGGGGTGCGAACGCGAACTTTATGCGGAAAGTATTTTGAAGGTCTGCGAATTCTGTGTGGGCTCCCCGCTGGCCTGCGTGTCAGGAGTTACGGGCGCGGATCTGAAGACGCGGATTGTCCGCATCATGACCGAGAATGCCCGGCGCAAGTTGGATTTCAGCAAAAGGCTATTGCTAAGCGCGGCTGGATTCGCGGCCATTGCTGTGCCGGTTGTGTCTGGGTTGGCGCACGCGACGCCAAGCCGGGGCCGGTCGCAGACCCAGGGCACGGCCGCGGTTGCGGCCGAATACATATACGAGGTCGCATCGATCAAACCGAACAAATCTGACAACCCTATGGTCGCGATTAGCGCAACGCCAGACGGATTGCACATAACGAATTACACGCCTCAGATGTTAATTCTAATGGCGTTCGGAGTTCAGGACTTTCAGCTCTCAGGAGGGCCGAGCTGGCTAAATTCTGAAAAGTACGATATCGAAGCTAAAATGGATAGTTCCGTAGCTGATGCGCTTATCAAATTAGGTCCACAAGAGCGCGCTCTCGCGCGGCAGCACATGCTTCAGGCGCTTTTGTCGGATCGCTTCGGGTTGACCGTCCACCGCGAAATCAAAGAAATTCCGGTCTTTGCACTGGTCATCGCAAAGAACGGTCCGAAAATGCAGGAGGCAAAACCCGGAGACACCTACCCCAACGGAATCAAAGGTCCTGATGGCCGGGGAAGCGCGGGCATGATGGAGGGGGGAAGGGGAAAGCTAACAGGTCAAGGGCTGCCCATCAAGACGTTGGTATACCTATTGTCACTGCAACATTTGGGTCGCACCATTGTCGATAAGACCGGTCTCGTTGGCAACTATGATTTCAAATTGCAGTGGACGCCCGAAAGCCAGTCTGCGGCAAGCGCCCAGCAAGGGGCTGACAACACTCTATCACCGGATTCTTCCGGCCCTTCAATTTTTACGGCGATTCAAGAGCAACTCGGGCTGAAACTCGAGTCGCAAAAGGGTCCCGTTGAGATCTTTGTGATCGATCATGTCGAGAGACCATCGGAAAATTAGCTGTGGGCTCGGAAGCTAACCAGAAAGGGCAGATCATTCATTATGATCATGCCGAAATATTCTATTGACGACACTTACTTGATTTGGTAACATGAGCCGTAATTTGGATTAACCCCGCAAGAAAGAGAGCCTCGAGGATCCGCGTTGTAAGCTTCGTTTTTGATTGGAATGCAATAAAAGTCTTAGGTTCTTTAGAATGCGCAGTTACGCGAGGGGAGATCATAAGTCCTTTAGAATGATATTCATTGGACGATGATGGCTCATAACTCCTTTGTTTTGATATTCATACAAGAACGATGGGGGAGGGGGTACACCCGCTGCAAACTAGTGCAATCGAGCAGTCCATATCGGGAAATAGTGAAGCTCGCGGCGGCTTCGACCTATGGTTTTGGCCGCGATTTGGGCTTTGGACTGCCGCCGAAGAACGAGTAGTCGAGAGAAATGCTGCCCGCACCAAGGCTCGCCAGCGCCAACGCAGCGGCGCCTACCAGAAGAGGGAACTCGTATTCGTGGACGTCCATGATTCCGTTCACGAGATGGACTTTCCACAACGCGACGCACATTTCAATCACGAACAGCAAAGCGACGGGTCGAGTGGCGAGGCCGAGGATGAGGAGCACCCCGCCGCCAAGCTCGAGCGCTACGAGGATGTAGGTCAGAATCGTAGGGGAAGGAAGTCCGAGACTGGAGATGTATTTGACGCTGCCACCGATTCCGTGGGCAATCTTCGGGTAGCCGTGAAATAGGAAAATCAATCCGAGAGTGCAGCGTAGGATAAGGAGTGTGATGGGCCGCAGCTTATCGAGAAAATTCACGCAATCCCCTTCCCAAAATGGTCTTCAGAAAATATGCAATTTACTGCAGTTTTGAATGCCGGACATGCACTTTAATGCATGTCTTCCCATCCGTAAAGTTTCAGGGCGTTTTCGCGGAGTACCATCCGCGCGATTTCCAGAGCCCGGTCGCGGGAGATTTCGCCGTCGGCCATCATGTTGGTCAGAGCCATGGCTAGGGCTGTTCGGCCGGCTTCGCTGGTTTGCCAGCCGATTTCTTCCCAATCAATTTCGGCGGCGCCGGGATAGAGGTCGGTGCCGAACAAGACTTTTTCCGGATACCACTCCAGCCATTCGCGCAGGACTTCAGACAGGCGACGCGGAGATTCCATCCAGGTATGTTCGGAGAGATCGGTGTAAACATTTGGTTTCATCAGAAGAGGCGCGATGTTGCGCGGGAATGGACCTGCCCCGCCATGCAGCAGCACGAAAGTGGTTTTTCGCAAGCGCGGGTCATTGAACACGGATTCCAACAGCAAAGGGTTTGCGCCGCTCAGCTGGAAATATCCTCCGCAGCCGAAGCCGGTGTGAATGTGGACGGGAAGACCCAGGCGTCCTGCTTCCGATGCGATGTAGCGGAACAAATAATTTTGCAGATGCAGATATTCCCCGCGCGAGGGAACTCCACCATGCGAGTACTTGGCGTAAATGGTTTCGGCTTCGCGCCGCTCGATGGCATCGGGCCCGCGTTCACTCTCAGGCTCAAAATCGAGTGAACGCAGATAGGCAGCTTCAAACTTGATGGCTACCGCGCCCTTTTGTTTTTGTTGCTCGAGTTCGGCGGTCACAACACCGATCAGGTAGTCGCTGAAGGTCGCGGGAAGCGCGGCAACTTTTAATTCCTTCAAATAGCGGTCGAGCAATGTTTTTTCGTGGGCGTAAAAAACTTTTCTATCGGGATTTTCGTTGGCCAGTGCTGCGCCATTAAGAGGAAGCATCAGGGCGTCATCGAATGCCACCCAGCGGAATCGCGGTGGCGTCAGGCCGCGGCCCAGAGCGATGCGGTTTGCGAGTTCGGTCTCGATTCCCAGTTTGTCGAGCACCCACGCCGAATAATGGTCACCCTGTTCCTTGCGGATGCGCTGCTTGGTGGCGAGCAGCTCCTGGATGTGCGCGGGACTGCGGTCGTCATATGGATATCCCCACAGGGATTTCCATGCGGCAAGGTATACGGGATTTTCCGGGCGCGTCATGGTGTTGGGAGCCGTCGGTTCCAGCGGGTCGCAGGGCAGGGCGTCGAATTCGTTGTCGGTTTCGCCCGGCGCCACCAGGCGCGGCGGATGGGAATGGTTATCAATCGCCTTGATTTTGTGGATTTCAGCCACCAGCGCGGGATCGGGCGCTTGCGCAGCAGAGGGAATCGCTACAGCAAATAGCAAAGCAGTTGCAATGACGCACTTCATGGTTTCAGCCTCACTCGGTTTTCAGCGCGTGCAGCATTTTAGCAGAGAGTTCGTCCGGGGCCAGCCGAGAGAACGTTGTACCACAATGGAGAATTCCGCGGGCTTTGATTCCCTCGCGCACTCAGAATTCTGCGGAAACAGCGTGCGGATCACGGGGGTTTTTGGCAAGAGAAAACGCGAAATGATTCGCGCTTCCCCGGGAGGGGGCGACCGAGGGAGGCCTGAAAATGTGAAAACATACTTAAATATTGATTCTTCTTAAAGGGCTTCAGCGAGCGGGGGGAGTGCCCACTGCGTGGTGTAGAATAATCAGGGGCGCAAGTTAGCACGCCAAAGTCAGGGCTTGCGGGGCGGGAATACCAAGACAATTATGCGGAAATGGGTTGTTGGGACGCTGATCCTCCTGCTGATTGTGGGAGTTTATTGGAGAATGCGCGCGAAGCCGCGCCCACTGGGTATGGCTTATGTTGGCGAGCCAACGCTCACGCTTTACGCGACGACAGCGCAGGTGCGCCAGTCCATTGGCGAAGTGCATTGGGGTTACCCGGTTGAAGTTTTGCGGCGCATTGGAGGCCAAACTCAGGTACGCACAGTCAGCGGCGTGGTGGGATGGATGGATGGCCACGCCCTTCTGGACCGGCCCTCGTGGGACCTCGAGGCTAGGCACATCGCGGAAGCGCACACGATGCCGGTGCAGGCTTTGGGGCGCACAAAAGTGTTCACCAATGTCCGGCTCGAGCCCGGGCGGGAGGCCACCCGGATCTATCAGCTTCCGGGAGGCGTGTCCTTAGCAGTGCTGGGCAGGAAAGTAGCCGAGGCGCCGCAAACAACTCCAGCAGCTGCAGCGGACAAAAATGAATCGCCAAAGCGCGAGGATTGGCTATTCGTTTCAACGCCCGGAGCCTCTCCAGGGACCCGCACTGGCGGGGCAACAGGAGAATCCGGAGATTCTCAGAGCGCGAATCAGGCATTTCTGGTAACCGGCAATGGCGCATCCCAGAAGCAGACAAGCGAATCGCCGGGTCCGGCAATTCCGCCACTCGCAGGCTGGGTTCTGGGACGATTTATTGATCTCGAACTTCCTGACACGGTACGTGATTACGCAACGTCTGCGGGCATGAGGCCTGTCGCGTGGTTTGTGCTGAATCGGGTTGCAACTCCTTCCGGTCAGAAGCCGGAATTTCTGGTGGCGGGGGCGCATGGCGCCGAAGGCCAGGAATGCGATTTCAGCCTGCTTCGCGTTTACACCTGGGGCGCCAAACGCCAGCGGTACGAAACTGCGTTTGTCGAAAGTGATTTGTGCGGATATCTTCCCATCCGGCTGGACAAGCAAGCGTCGACGGGCGACCCCGAGTTTCGGTTCAGCAACATCGAGGGACCGGGACTGCGGGCTGACCGCGTTTATGAGATGCACCAGACATCGGTGCGTCGTGTGCGCGAAACACCGCCTGCGAAGGGGACCACACCTGCGAAGCGCGCTTCCAATCCCAAAGCAAATTGACACTTTGAGCGTGAATTGATGCCATGACTCTCCTCTTGAGCGAAAGCGATGTACGTGAACTTCTGACCATGCCGGAGGCGGTTGCCGCCGTGGAAGAAGTCATGCGGCGACAAGCTGCCGGGCTGGCGATTGTGCATCCGCGTCATCGCCTGGAGCTGCCCGACAAAGGTTTTCTGCATTACATGGCGGGGGCGGATGTTTCGGCGGGGCTGGTGGGGATGAAGTTGTATACGAGCGTGCGAGGGGCATTGCGATTTCTGGTGCCGCTCTACCGTTCCACGACGGGAGAACTGATAGCGCTGATTGAGGCGGACTATCTGGGACTGATGCGCACCGGGGCGGCAAGTGGAGTGGCGACCCGGTACATGGCGCGCGCGGACGCGCGGACGGTTGGGATTATTGGAACCGGGCATCAGGCGGCCGGCCAAGTGGAAGGTGTGGCCGCGGTGAGAAAACTTGCCAAGGTGCGGGTGTACGGTCGCGATGCCGAGCGGCGGGCGAGGTTCGCGGCGGAAATGAGCGAGAGCATCGGTGTATCTGTGGAGCCAGCGCGGTCAGCTGAGGAGGCCGTGCGCGGCGCGGACATTGTGGTCACAGCAACCACAGCGAATCGGGCGGTGGTCGAAGGCGCGTGGCTAGCGCCCGGGACGCACATCAATGCCGTCGGGGCAAATTTTCCGCAGAAGAGGGAGTTGGATGATGCGGTCGTTGCGCGGGCTTCGCGAATTGCGGTGGACTTTATCGAGCAGGCGAAAATGGAAGCCGGGGATCTGATTCAAGCGTTTGCGGGTGATGCGGCGCGGTGGAATTCCGTGCATGAGCTAGCGGAAATTATAAGCAACAAGATTCCCGGGCGCGAAGGGGCGGAAGAGATCACGTTGTTCAAGTCGAGCGGGATTGCGATTTGGGATGTGGCGGTTGGTGCGCGAGTGGTGGAATTGGCGGTTGCGAGGGGGATCGGGAAGAAGATCCCTCTGTGGGAGGGGCAGGAAGACTAGGACGGAAACACAAGAGAAAGGAAAAGAAAAGATAAGAGAGGAACTGATACCGCAGAGACGCCGAAAACGCAGAGGGGGCACGGAGACGGCAGGGGTCGGTGGAGGGCGAAATTAATTGGCGCGGCGGTGTAGGCGCTTGGCCAGGGCTTCGTGAAGGCGGGTGCGAACATCCACGGGAAGAGGTGCCGGCTCGGCGTTGCAGAAAATATCGATGGTCTTGCGAGTGGTGTCCACAACAATCCGGCATTTCTTACATTTGCCCAGGTGCTGCTCCAGTTCGGCCCGGGAGAGGGGATCAAGCGCTTCGTCCAGATAATCGGTCAACTCTTGGATAAGGCCTTTGCAGTTCAATTTGGTTGGCTCCCCTGAAAATAAGGTTGCAGCAAATCGCGCAGCTTCAGGCGAGCGCGTAACAAGCGGGACTTGACCGCGGGAATGGAAATGCCCAGCGCTTCTGCTGTTTCTTCGGTGGAAAGTTCAGAGACGTCGCGCATAACGAATACGGCGCGGTAGAGCGGTTCAAGTTGCTCAATCACTTTGGTCAGAATCCCTTCCATTTCGACCTGCGCGAAGCGCTTTTCCGGAGAAGGTCCCCAGTCTTCGATCTGGCGCGGCATGCTCGCTTCTTCAGTCTCCACATTTTCATCGATGGAAATCTGATTGGGGCGGCGCTTGCGCAGGCGCATCAGGGATTCATTGACAGCGATGCGGACCAGCCAGGTGTAAAACCGCGAGCCACCCTGGAAATCCCCAAGGTGCTGAAAGGCCTTGAGAAAGGCGTCCTGCATAGCGTCCTCAGCCTCGGCTTGATTCTGAGTGATGTTCATGGCCAGGCGGAAGATTTTGCGCTCGTAACGGGTGACCAATTCATCGAAGGCGCGGTTATCGCCGGTTTTGGCAGCGGCAACCAGGGCGGCTTCATCGTCTCGAACGATGGTGGAAGCGAGCGGTTTGCGTTCAGCAGAGCTCAATTGGGGCGTCCTACCGACACGCGGGAAACGTGCCGAAGCGCAACATATAGAGCCTAGCATACTCGATGGATTGTTCGCTAAACACGGCATCGTCGCCACTCGAACCTATTCTGTGATATTACTGCCAAATTGGACGCTCCAACCGCCTTTGAGGATGCAAGACAATTTCACAATTTGGCTGTGCGCTTTGGCGAGCATCACCTGCGAAGGCGTGTTGACACGCGCGCCCGCGTGGTATCTTTGAGGTATAACTTGTGGCCTGATGGGTTGATGTGTGGACTCGTACCACGACTCCTGAAAATCAGATTCTCGGGGGAAACGATAACCCTGGACGGTAAACCAGAATGGCGATGACCATGGCGGCGGGGCAGAAGGAACTGATCCATTACCGCGTTGAAGGCGGGCTGGGCATCGTGGAGATGGATGATCCTCCGGCGAACACATACAGCTATGAAATGATGCGCCAGTTGGATGAGGCGATTCTGAGCTCGCGGATGGACGAAGGCGTCCACGTAATCGTGTTGCGCGGCGCGGGGGAAAAGTTTTTTTGCGCGGGGGCGAGCATTTCGATGCTGACGTCGGTGACCCCCGAGTTCAAATATTATTTTTGTCTGCACGCGAACGAAACGTTGAGCCGCCTGGAGCAGACACCCAAACTGGTGATCGCGGCGCTCAACGGCCACACCGTGGGCGGGGGATTGGAAGTGGCGCTGGCGTGCGACATTCGCATTGGGCGGCAAGAAGGCGGAAAGATTGGCCTTCCAGAAGTAAGTCTCGGTGTCCTGCCGGGGACGGGAGGGACGCAGCGGCTTTCGCGGTTGCTTGGGCGCGGGCGCGCGCTGGAGCTGATGGCTACAGGGCGCACGTTTGGATTTGATGAGGCGCTGGAGATGGGATTGGTGAATCATTTATTTAAGCGCGAGACATTTTGGGAGGATGTGCTCGGGTACGCGCGGCAATTCTGCCCGCCGAATAAAGCTTCGCTGGCGGTGGGACGCATCAAGCGCGCGGTGGCGACCGGGTCGGAAATGAGTTTTGGGGATTCGCTGGGACTCGAGCGCGAACTGCAGCAGCAACTATTTACCAGCGAAGACGCCAAAGAGGGTTTGGCGGCGTATATCGAAAAGCGGCCGCCGCAATTCAAGGGGAAGTAAGAGTTGAATGGCAAATGACTCGAAATCGGATTCAAGAACGCTTCAGGGGCGAAAGTCCATGGATGGCCGGGTTGAATGCCAGACCGGAAGCTTCTGCCCCTTATAAGGCGTTCGTGTAAAAGGTTGAAGTGAATCGGCAGTTTTTTCGAGGAAAACATGGCTAGCGCTCCGCAAATCGTGGTTAAACCGGGAAAGCTTTTCATTGGCGGAAAGTGGGTGGACTCCGCTTCGGGGAAATCGTTTGCCACCACCAATCCCGCGACGGGAGAAACGCTGGCCTCGCTGGCCGAAGCGGATGAGCGCGACGCCGCGGCAGCGGTGGATGCAGCGCGCCGCGCTTACACGAGCGGGCCCTGGGCGGAGATGAGCGCCGCGGACCGCGCGAAGATTCTCTGGAAAATCGGCGACCTGGTGGACAAATACAACGAGGAACTGGGAACACTCGAGACACTCGACAATGGTAAGCCCATATTTGAGTCCCGCCAGGTGGACATGCCCATGGTGGCGGAAGTCTTTCGCTACTATGCCGGATGGGCGACGAAGATTATGGGCGAGACCGTGCCGGTGCGCGGGCCTTTCCTGAATTACACTTTGCGCGAACCGTTGGGAGTTGTGGCGGCCATCACTCCCTGGAATTTTCCGTTGCTACTGGCGTCTTGGAAAATTGCACCCGCGCTTGCGGCGGGAAATACGGTTGTGCTGAAGCCGGCACAACTGACTTCGCTATCGGCGCTGCGGCTGGGTGAAATCTGCCAGGAAGCTGGATTGCCCGATGGAGCGCTGAACATTTTGACGGGGCCTGGAAGCAAACTGGGGCGAGCGCTGGTGATGCACCCTGACGTGGACAAGGTTGCGTTTACCGGATCGACGGCCATCGGACAGGAAATAGCACGCGGTTCCGCGGAAACGTTGAAGCGGGTCACGCTCGAACTTGGCGGGAAGTCGCCCAACATTGTTTTTGCGGATGCGGATCTTGAAGCCGCGGTCCGTGGGGCAACGATTGGTATTTTTTACGGCAAGGGCGAAGTTTGCGCCGCAGGCTCGCGGCTATTTGTGGAGCGAAAGATTAAAGACGCCTTTATGGAAAAATTGATCGACCGTGTGAAAAAGATGCAGCCCGGCGATCCGATGGACCCAAAGACGCGGTTTGGTTCGCTGGTAAGCGAGCAGCAGATGAACACGGTGCTGGGCTACATTGAGAAAGGAAAATCAGAAGGGGCCAAGATGGTGGCCGGAGGAGCGCGTGCCGCGGTGGGCAATGGCAAAGGCTGCTTCGTTCAGCCGACGGTGTTTGACGGCGTAAATAACGACATGACCATCGCGCGCGAGGAAATCTTTGGGCCGGTGCTGGCGACGATTGCGTTTGATGATGTGGATGATGTTGTGCGCCAGGCAAACGACAATCCCTACGGGCTTGCCGCGGCGGTTTGGACGCGCGATATTGCCAAGGCGCATCGCGTGGCACGCCGGCTGCAGGCCGGTACCGTCTGGGTAAACACTTACAATAATTACGACCCCGCGGCTTCGTTTGGCGGGTATAAAAAGAGCGGATATGGACGGGAGCTGGGAGCCGCCGCTCTGGAGAGCTACACCCAATTGAAGAGCGTCTGGATAAACCTATCGTAGATCGAGAAAGGAAAGATGCGGACTCTGCCTGATTATTTGCGGCGCGGGATGCGCTTGGTGATTGTGGGATGCAATCCGGGGGAACAGTCCGCGCGGGTGGGACATTATTACGCGGGGCGCGGCAACAAGTTCTGGTCGCTGCTGTATGAATCCGGGATCGTGCCTGAAGAGATGACGCACAAGGAAGACCGGCGGCTCATCGAGTTCGGCGTGGGGCTGACGGACATCGTGAAGCGCCCAACGCGAGGGGAAGATGAGATAGCGCGCGAGGAATTTGCGGAAGGCCGGGTGGTGCTGGCGCAAAAACTCGAGCAGTTTATTCCCCGCGTGGTGGCCTTCAACGGGAAAAATGTTTTTGAGAAATTTGCGCAGAGGCCCTGCGTGCTGGGGTTGCAGAAAGACAAGATATACGGGGCGCACGTTTTTGTTTTGCCTTCGAGTAGCGGGCAACACACGGCAGGCAGCGGCGTGAAGCTGCGGTACTTCCGCCAGTTGGCGCGATTCCTGGAGAAAATGGGCGACGAATCGCAAAGCGGCTCGCGACCCACCGCTGAAGATGAGTAGCGCGCGGTGGATGGATTGATGACGAGCTGAATCTTGGAGCACCGTCGGAGTTGCAAGTTCCCCCGGAATAAATGAGGACCGCCACCGCGAGGCCCATGGCCGCTCAAGAATATTCCGCTGGTGAGTTAATGGTGGCGGCGGCAGCCCGGGAAATCCGCGACGCGGAAATCGTTTTCGTGGGGATGCGGCTTCCGTTGCTGGCCTTTGCAGTGGCCAAGCGAAACCACGCGCCAACCGCGATTGGACTGTTTGAAAATGGAGTCATCCGCGAATCGCCCGCGCGTGAGTTGCTTTATACCATGGGGGATCCGCCAAACCTGGCCGGCGCGACGCTCGCGGGAACCATGCTGGACGTGATGGGGATTTTGCAGCAGGGGCGGGTTCACGTTGGCTTTCTGGGCGCGGCAGAAGTCGATCGCTTTGGAAACTTGAATACCACCTGGGGGCAGCGCGAAGGCCGTCCAGTCCGCCTGCCTGGTTCCGGAGGAGCTAGCGACATCGCCTGTCTGGCTCAGCGGACCGTCGTGCTTCTGGAGCACACGAGGCGACGGTTGGTAGAGCGAGTTTCATACATTACCTCGCAGGGGAATGGGGCAGGCGCGGATTGGCGGCGGGAGCAGGGATTGCCCGCGCGATCGGGGCCCGCGGCGGTGATTACCACGCTAGGTGTGTTGCGATTCGGACCGGAGGGCGAGGCATACCTGGCGTC
>Ga0209167_10000130_pt1 | contig 73530 bp, 73 predicted proteins | sample Coa_R1_9_FD_187154 | JGI IMG/M metagenome (GOLD analysis project Ga0209167, IMG submission 187154) | Surface soil microbial communities from Centralia Pennsylvania, which are recovering from an underground coalmine fire - Coalmine... | ecosystem: Environmental > Terrestrial > Soil >... | reverse complement strand
GCGAACATCGTCCAGAGTCAGACCACCGGATCCGGGATAATTCGTCGCCTGGAACTCTGCAATCACGTCGACGTCAAAGTGGAGCACGAATTCGGAGCCGCTCGCGTGAATGCGTTCGAGCGCTCGATTTGCAGCCACGCCGACGCCGACGCGTCTAATTTCGTCGGCCGTGTAGCTGCGCAAAGGGGACTTGCGCAGTACTTCGTCCTCACTCGGGTCGAGACGGTCGATTCCGAACAGCGCCAAGTCCGGCTCCCGAACCAGAGGCGGCTCGCCCCAGAACCGCACGAGTTCCGCGGCGCCGCGTCCGGTAAGATGGGAAACGACCATTCCATCCACGCAGCCGGAAGGCGTCGTCGCCGGCGTGTTTAGATCGGCGTCGCGATCCATGTAAAGCAGGCCGACTCGCCGGAAATAGCGGCGCGCTCCGGCCACAACCGCCAGCGCAACCGAACAGTCTCCGCTGAGAATAAGGGGTAAAGCCGAGGACTTGACGGCTTGCTCGACGCGGGGCTTCAGCGCCTCGAGGGCGCGCACAACTGCGGGAAGATTTCGTGCACGAGGACTTTGTTCGTCCAGCTTATAAACTTGCTGGGGGTCGTCGCCGAGGTCACTGACCTCATATCCTATGGAGGCGAGCCGCTCGGCTAGTCCGGCGTTGCGGAAGGCTGACGGGGCACCCTCATGCCCGGCGGACATGGCCGCGGCGCTGGTGGGCGCGCCGAGTAAAGCAAGCTTTCTTGCCTGGCGGACAATCTTGACCGCCACTCATGAGCTCCTGTTTAAAGTTTCCGCCGCCCCGGCGGGATCGAATCAGCGCGCGACCGGGCGCTGGCGGGCCGCCAGTTCCGGAGGCAGCGTGAATCGCACATCTTCGCGAATCAGATCCAAATCGCGTTGGTTCGTAAACCCGAGCTTCGAAAGGCGCTGGCTAACCTGCTCGACGAGCACCTCCGGCGCGGACGCTCCAGCGGTCAGCCCGACCGTCTTGATCGCCTCGAATGAGGATGCATCAACGTCGTTGGCATCCTCGATCAGCCGTGCCGCGACGCCCGCTCGTTTCGCGACTTCCACCAGGCGGTTTGAGTTCGAGCTGTTGGCCGAACCCACCACAAGTATCAGTTCCACGTCGCGTGCGAGCGCCTCAACCGCTTCCTGGCGGTTCTGCGTTGCGTAGCAGATGTCGTCCGATGCGGGTCCGGCGATCGAAGGAAACCGTTGCCGCAGCTTGGCAACGATCTCCTGCGTATCATACAGAGACAGCGTCGTTTGCGTGAGGAAGGCAAGCCGGGTCGGGTCCGGCACTTGCAATTGCTCGGCTTCCTCCACGCTGCCGACCACCACCGTCTGCTGGGGGGCTTCGCCCGAAGTTCCGACGATCTCCTGGTGATCGCGGTGCCCGATCAGAATCAAGGTGCGGCCCTCGCGCGCAAACTTGAGCGCCTCGAGATGAACTTTGGTCACCAACGGGCACGTTGCGTCGATGATGCGCAACGCTCTCTCCTGCGCTTCAGTGCGGACGCGCGGCGGAACTCCGTGCGCGCTGAATACAAGCACGGCGCCGGTCGGCACTTCCCCGATCGATTCGACGAAAATCGCGCCGCGACGCCGGAGTTGATCCACGACGTAACGGTTGTGAACAATCTCGTGATGAACGTAGACCGGGCGCCCGTACGCCTCGAGCGCCAATTCCACAATGTCCACCGCGCGCACTACGCCTGCGCAAAAACCTCTCGGGCGTACGCGCACCAAAGTCTTTGCCCCGTGATTTGTCCCTTTGATCTGTGCGAGACTCATTCGAGCTCCGGAAACCCACTTAGTTTACCTGAAACCGCGCTTTCCTCGCCAGTTTGTTCCTTCCTCGAAACACGCAAAACAATGAAATTGAGGGCTTTGAAAGCGGCCTGTCCGAAAAAAGAAGGGATTTGCGGTAGGCACCGGGGTTCGGTGAATGATTCTTCGGCGCAACAGAGTCACTGGTCGGCTATTCGAGGAGGGCAGAAAAAGGAAAGCCGCAGTCGGCGGAGGAGAGTTCGCCGCTGCGGCGTTTTCCTTTGCAGTCAGGACTACGAAATCAATGCGCAGATTGGGAGCGCGCGGTGCGCAGTGCCTTTCGGCTCATCTCTTCCAGGGTGGAATAACCACGCCTGGTGGAAACCGCAAGCACGCGCACTCCTGCTTCCGTCAGACCGAAGCCTCTCTCGCCAATTGCGCCAAGCACGTAAAAAAGCCCGCCCAAAAGCAGAAGTGAAGCGAAACCCATGCCGAACAAGATCTCTGCCGCAAGCAATTCGCGCACGAAATACAGTTGCAGAACGAAAAGCATCGCCAGGATTGAAATCGTCCTGGTTCGAACCTTGGGGTTCGCAACCATCCTGCTTCCCGCTTCCGTCAGTATCCGAATCCCCGATTTCATGGCCCCCTCCTACACCCGACGATTTAGATGCAAACGCCTGTCCAAAAGACGCAGTGGCGCAAGTGACTGATAGGTGAAGAGATCGGCGAATTCGCAGACTGGGAATTGGGAAAACTGTTTCCAAGGACAGGAAAAGGACAGGGAAACGCCGGCTGCTGAAAAGAAGCTCTCTCGCAGACGAATTGCGGCTACACCAACTCGTGTACTTCGACTTTGCTTCGCCGCTACCTTAAGACCCACTCGATGGGTCTTCCGATAAATGTGAAGTCCACGCGCTGGCCCGCTGTTCCGGGCCAATCGACCCGAGCAGCTTGAGCTTTCCCCACAAACTGCTGCACATTTCGGGCGAGATAGACCTCGACGGCCACGCCTTCCCTGATGGGTGGTTGATATCCGCACAAGAAGCCGCTCGCGCTCACCGTCTCTGTTGCGGTGAGTACTTCGGACGCGGCCCCGGCCTGATCGGCGGCACGAAGTTTCAACGTTACTCTCAAACGCACGCGGGGATCGCCACGAGCAACACGCGACCCGCCGTTCGTGAGTTTCGCCAGCTTCTTCTCCAGAGCCTCAAAATCGACTGGCTTCTGAACGTAGTCCTTGGCACCGAGCGATTCGCAAAATTCCTTGTAGCTCGCGCTGGATTCCCCGGAAATAATAATGATCGGGATGTGCTGGGTGAAACTTAGCGAGGAAATCGTCTGACAAACTTCGAATCCCGAGTACTTCGGCATCATCAGATCGAGCAGAATCGCGTCCGGCTTCTCCTTCAGTGCCAGGGCAAGCGCCTCCTCGGGAGAACCCGTCTCGATGATTTCATGCGAATTCTTGAGCCGGAAACGAAGAACTTTTCGCATCGATTCATCATCGTCGATCACCAGTAGCTTGGACATGTGGTCTCCTAATTCTTCACCAGTTGCGAGCTTTCTTCGGCGCGATGCGCTACGTCGTCAGCGCGGAGATCGGGGGGAACGTGAAGAAGGGCGTTCTCAACCGCGCGGACAAGAGTCTCCCGTGTAAACGGTTTTCGAAGGACCACGAGCCCGGGCCGCAGATCTCCGCGGACCTCAATGGCGCCGTCGGTGTAGCCGGACATAAACAGAACGTGCATCTGAGGGCGCTCCGATCCCAGGATTTTTGCCAGTTCGCCCCCGCTCATGCCGGGCATGACCACATCCGTGAGCAGCAGATCGATAGGAGCGGCAGCCTTTTCGGCAATTTCCAGCGCCTGCGCTCCTTCACATGCTTCGAGAACCGTGTATCCCATCGTGCTCAGCGTCGCTCGTGTCAGCTTGCGAAGCGACGTCTCGTCCTCCACGAGCAGAATAGTGCGGGCGCGGTCGGACCGCGGGGCCCTCATTTCTTGATGTGGCACCAACTCCGCCACGCCCTCCGCACGAGGCAGGAAGATACGAAACGCGGCGCCTTGGCCCGGGGAGCTATCCAACCAGATGTAGCCCCCACTCTGTTTTACGATTCCGTACACGGTTGCCAGCCCAAGTCCCGTTCCTTTCCCCTTCTCTTTCGTCGTGAAGAAGGGCTCGAAAATATGAGATTGGGTTTCGGCATCCATTCCAACCCCGCTGTCGCTCACCTTCAGCATCACGTAATCGCCCGGAACAACATAGCGGTGGCGTAGCGCATCCTGTTCGGTCAACTTCGCATTCGCAGTTTCGATTTTCAATTCCCCGCCACGTGCCATCGCGTCGCGCGCGTTGACGGCTAGGTTCAGCACGACCTGCTCGATCTGCGAGCGATCTGCTCTCACCGTGCCGAGATCGCCGCAGGAATCGAATCTCAATTCGACGTCTTCTCCGATCAGTCGGTGGAGCATGTTTCGCATGTCCGTGACGATCGAATTCAGATCGAGAACCTTCGGTTCAAGCACCTGCTTGCGACTGAATGCCAGCAACTGCTGAGTCAGTGCCGCTGCTCGCTGCCCCGCCTTCTCGATTTCGTCGACTGCCTCACGCAGCGGATTTTCTGGGGTGATGCTCTGCTGTAAAGCCTCGCTGTAACCGATGATCACGCCCAGAAGGTTGTTGAAATCGTGCGCGATGCCTCCGGAAAGTTTCCCCACGGCCTCAAGCCTCTGGGAGAGCACGAGTTGCCGTTCCAGATCACGCCGCGCCGTAATATCTCGATTCACGACGATCAGCTTCTCAACATTCCCGGAGGAATCTCGCACCGCGCTGGCAGTCGACTCCAGAACCCGCCACTCGCCTTTCTTGTCCCGGACGCGGTATTCGAGACAGCAGCCGACTCCCGTGGCGCGAGCCTCTTCTGCCGCGGCCTTTACCTTCTGCAGGTCATCCGGATGGACCTGCTCGTAGGCGGATGTCCTCTCGAGTTCCTCGACGGTATAACCGAGCACTTTCTGATAAGACGGGCTGTTGTACAATCGCCGCCCATCTGCAGTGACTACAGCAATCATGTCCGCCGCGTTTTCACCAATCAGACGGAACAACTCTTCCTGTGCCACCAGGTGCAGCCGGAATCGATGGATCTGCACCTGCTGATAAATGACGTACACCGAAAACAACGACACCATCCCGACCAGCGCGCGGATGGCAATGTGAAAGTTCAGCTGATCCCAGAAACTCCGCTGCAGGACGTAGACTGCCAGCGAGAACGACACGATTCCGACGGTCAGAACCAGAGTGACGGCGACGCCGGAGAAGGAAAGCCACCACTGCCGGCGCTCGGCAACCCTCAGTCCCGTGCGCAACGAGTCCCGGTCTCTAATCGGAGCTCCTGTGTGGAGTTGGTTCCCGTCTCGCAAGCGACACCTTCTTTCTTTCCGACGCGTGTTCGAATCGCGGAGCAATCCCCTGACAGGATGTGCACTTAGGGTGCCAACGGATTCCCATCCACTTGCAGAACGCCTAAGAAAGTCCTTGTGCGGCTGTACCGCGGTAGCTGTCCGCTAGTTGTAGATCCGCGAAGAGTTTCTGCTCTGTAGCGATAGGAAAGATCGTGAGAGATTGTGTGCCGTTACGGACCAGTGCCGCTTCGACCCCGTTTTCTTGTGCTTTCGCGGTCTGAAATGAGACTGTTTCCTCTTTCGAGACTGGCCCCGCGAAAGAAGATGGCTTTGCAGGCACGCATCGATCGTTGGAACGACACGTTCTCAAACGCTTGGGAAACCACGAGGACGGACCTCAAAGGCCGGAAAAACAATTTCCAGAAGAGATAGAGCGAGCCAAGACGAACGGTTAACCCGTTTAATTGCTCCGATGACGAATCATCGAAATCAACGCCTGCGGTTTGATCGGCTTCGCGACAATCTCGAACTCGTGGCCGCGTTTCCGCGCTTCTCTTAGAAGGTCCACCGTCGCCGTCTGGCCGGAAAACAGGATAATGCGGCACCTCGGAAGAATCCGTCGAAGTTCAATGCCAAGTTCAACTCCGCTCATCCCGGGCATCACGACATCGCTGATCACGACATCCGGCCCAAAGGCTTGCGCCGACGCCAGGGCGGAATCGCCCGCCGAAGCGGCGATCGCTTCGAACCCCTCGCCATTCAAAATCTCGACGAGTGTCTCCGCGATCGTGGATTCATCGTCCACAATAAGGACTTTGATCCTGCTCGGGTCGCCGTTCTCAAATTTGCCTTTGCCCGATGCATCCGCGAATCCGCTGGGTGGTTTGCCCGGCTCATAGCACCAGATTCCGTAATCATGCGCCTGCAACATTTGGGTTCCCCTCCGTATCTCTCCGGCCGTTAGAAGCCGGCTCCTGCTGAACCATCTCTACCGGGAGGAAAATCGAAAATGCTGTCCCGCTCCTCTGTGAATCGGACGTACTCCTTACCCGTATGGTTCCCTGGTGCTTGCGAACGAGGTTCTCCGTCAGCCACAAGCCCAACCCCGTGCCCAGGTCCTTCTTGGTCGTGTAGAAAGGCTCGAATATTTTTTTCATCTGCTCGCGATTGATGCCCGAACCGTTGTCCATGATCGTGACGCGAACACCGAAGCGGCGCCGCCCTCCCCATTCTCGCGCATGAAAGATCTTCACGCTGACGCATCCACCTGGATTCACGGCTTCGATCGCATTGGCCACCAGATTCGCCAGAATCTGCCGGATCTCCCCCGGAAAGCCGCGAATCTCGGCGTTTTTGGAAAAACGCTTCTTTACCTTGATGTCCTTGAATTTCAACTTACGATCGTATAAAGCCAGCACGCCATCCGCGACGTCCGCCACGCTCATTTCGGTGGGACTCGCCGTTTCCCGGTAAAAGCCTAGTGTGTGCCTCGTGATTTCGGCGATCCGGTCGAGTTCCTGCTCTGCTGCCGACAGATACTTCGTGACGTCCGAGGGCTGCCTCTTAGCCAAGTACAACAGGTTTGCGACGGCTTCCAGAGGATTATTGATCTCGTGAGCGATGCTCGCAGCCAGCCGCCCGGTGGCCGCGAGTTTCTCACTCCTCCGCAGCGCCTCTTCCGAACGGCGCTGTTCAGTGATGTCCGTGTTGGTGCCAAACCAGCGAACGACATTGCCGTTTGCATCGCGAACCGGAACGATAAGAGTGAGAAAATCGCGAAAGTTGCCGTCGCGTCCGCGCAGTGGGAACACCATCTCGAACCGTTTGCCGGTTTTGATCGCCGCGCGCCATCCGACCAGGACTTGCGGAAGAACGGTCGGATCGTGGACCGACTCCCACCCCCAGCCCATCATCTCCTCCGAGGTCGCTCCCGTGTATTGGTACCAGCGCTGGTTATACCAGAAGATGTGACCGTCCGCCTCGGCCATCCAGGCAAGTTGCGGAACCGAATCCGCAAGCGTCCTGAATTGCTCTTCCCGTTCCTGCAATGCGGCGTCTCGCTTTTGGATCTCGGCCAGCATTTCGTTGAATGAGTCGACGAGAACGTCGATTTCGTCGCGAGTTTCTGTGGATATCGCGCGGACCGCGTAGTCTTTGTCGCGAGAAACGATTCGAGCCGTTTCCGCCAGTCCGGTCAGTGGTCCGGAAATCGCGCGTCGCGCCGTGCGCGAAACCAGCAATGCGGCGGCCAATGAGGCGATCAATATGCCCGCGAGAATCGCCAAATAGCTTTCCAGGCGTGCGACGAGTTCTTGCACGTCGGAGCGAATATAAACCGTGCCAACCATCTTCTGGTCGAAGACGATCTTCTGCACTACCGCGAACTGTCTGTCGAACAACCGGCGATTGCGTATTTCGCCTGGAGAAATGAGCGGCAAAGGACGCCGTTGCGCGGTGTTGGAGCGCCAGTAGCCTGTAAAGAACTGGCCCGTCGGAGTGTAGATCCCGGCATAGACGATGTGGCGCGAAGCCCGCAGGGCCGAAAGGGTTTTTTCCGCGGATTGCGGATCGTTGAAGACGAGGGGGGTCACGCAATTGTATCCGATGATCTTAGCTTGAATGTCCAGGTTATTCAGGATCGTGTTGCGCGCGTTATTCAGGTCGTAGACAAAGAATCCAGCAGAAGCGCAGAGCAACGCGGCGGCGCTCGCCAGCAGGTTGAGGAGCGTGAGTTTTCGCGAAATTGAATCTCGCTGGATCAACATGTTCGACTATTTCGGATTCCGTTGGCCCTGAACGGAAACCGCTACCTTCAGCAATTGAGAACTCACGGTGAGTCCGGCACGCTCCGCGTTGCCCACGTTGATTTCAAAACGAACTCGGTTGTCAATCAGCACAAACTGAATCATTCCGCCGCGGCGTAAGAAATCCGGGATGTCGCTCGCGGTCAGAACCGGCGCTCCACGCAGCGCATCCAGATCGCGTGCGAGTTCCCCCTCCTGAGACGAGCTTACGAACAAAACCTGGCAATCGACCGCTTCTTGCGCGGCAGCCACCCGCTTCGCCACCAGGGACATTCCGTTCATATTTTCACCCTTAATGGTGCCGTCCAAAACCCTTCCAAAAGGGTCGCGGCCGAGGACACAGATCGAGAAGGATTTCGGCCTTTCGGCCTCTGGCTTCCTGCTGGGCCACTGGACAAACTTGCCGAACTGGTAGAGATATGCCGCTTCGACATCATACTGCGTCGGCCTCGATCTCTGAGCGGTCACCTCCCGCGCAGTGATCAGAGTCAAGCCCAAGCACGTCGCGACGGCTGACGGCACAAAACGGCCACACAACCAGGTATTAACCCGAGCAATCCGCGTTCGGCAATCCGGGAAACGGTACATCTCAGTGGTTAGAGCTCGATGTTGTTTCACGCTGCCACGTTATCTGGAAGTACACGCTTCTCTTGATTCCAACGATCGGCCCGGGATCGCTCGCATACTCAAAGTGGTATGGCTGGAAAAGATTCTGTCCTACAACCGATAACTGGAGGTACGGCTTTGCCCGCCATGCCAACCGCGCGTCCCCTGTCGAATACGCCTTGATAGCTTGCGCCGGCAGCGCGCTGACGTAGCGATACGTCAGGTTAAGATTCAGAGTCTTGGTAATATCAAAGGCGGAGTCCGCGGTGACTTGATGTCGTGGACTGGATCCCTCAATCGCCGGGGCGCTTCCTACGTCCAGAGAATTCGCGCTCTTCTGCAGCTTCATCTCCAGGAATGAGTACGACGTTCCCAAACGCCAGAACGATATCGGCTTCCACGCCGGCGCGATTTCAACTCCTCTGGTCGTGCCCAGAAGTCCATTCCCGAACTCAGCAGGTAGGAGCAGATGCGGAGGAGGCGGACTGTTCTCTAAAAATGGCGCTCCCGTTATGTCTTCGCTGAACAAATCGCTGTAGTGATTGAAGAAGGTGGCGATGTCGAAGTACAGACTCTGACCGATCAGCCGCCGGTAACCAATTTCGTAACCGCCGTTGAGTTCTTCCGAACCGAAATTGGGATTGGCATTGAACCGCGCAAAGAATGGCGTTCCCCCCGGAGCGAGTCCGATGAATCCCGTCAGATAAAATCTCCTCTCTGCGTCGGACGGTGTCCGCACGGCGTGCGTGAACGATGCCCACAGAGATTGCTTGTCGGTCGGAGTCCATAGCAGCCGCACACTCGGCTGCAATTGCAATCCCGTGTAATTCGTTTTCAGCAATTTTGTGCCAACAGAGAGAAACAGCCGGTCCGGCATGAGTCCGATCTGGTCTTCAAAGAAGCCGCTGAACAATTCGTCCGTCTTTGACTCGGGGAGGAAAAATAGTCCGGAAACGACGGTCGGATTCCTGCCGTGGCTGAACCTGGCTCCGGCTCCCCAGGAAATCTGCTGGCGTCCCGGCAAGCGAAAGTGATCTAGAAAATCGACGTCGTACGTATCCCGCAAGTCGGTAAAGTTCGGCTCACGGCGATTCTCCCGGTCGTAATATGCCTGAACCTGTATATCCTTGCCGTCGCCCTGAATCCGGTGCCAGCGCGCAACAATGTTCCCGCCTGAAAGCCGTTCGGTTCCCTGAAGAGTCTGCGAGTAAGGCGGAGCGTAGGTGACTGCTGTTACGGTCTCCCCGGCCCCTTCGTCATAAATATCTCCTTGGACCATAAAGTTGTCGCGGTCGCCCTTCGAGAGGTCCATGCGAAAGCCGCCCTGTAGAGCCCGCCAGCTGTCGTAATTGTGTCCGTCGAGGTGAAATTCGGGCCCGCGATCGAAACCCATTCCGTACACGCGGTAGTCGAACGTCTTTCCATTTCCTCCGCCATACCGCACATTCGTTCCCTGATCGACGTTTCCGCCACCCACACTGGCAAATGCGCCGTGCGTATCCTTGGTGCTCTTGGTGATGATGTTGATAACGCCGTTCACTGCGTTGGGCCCCCAGATCGTGCCTCCCGGCCCGCGGATCACCTCGATTCGGTCTACGTCCTCGAGAGGCACGTTCTGCACCTCCCAGTACGTCCCCGCGAGCAACGTCGTGTAAACAGTCCGCCCGTCGATTAACACCAGAACATCTCGCGTCAACCTGCTTCCAAACCCGCGAATGCCGATGGACCATTTGTTGCTATCGATGCGTGCGACCTCCACCCCTGGTGCAAGCCGCAGCACTTCCGGGATGCTGGTCGCGCCAGACCGCTCAATGTCCTGCTGCGTGATCACGTAAATGGCGGCTGGAGTTTTCCAAACCTCTTGCGGTTCCTTGGTGACGCTGGTGACTTCCACATTGCCGAGTTGCTCCAGCGTCATCTGCTTGAGCGGCTCCTTTGTCTGGTCGGTTTCCAGCGTCTGGGCCGGCGAGGCACCGGCCGCAATGGCGACGCTCATTCCGCACACCAACAGTTTCCATAAACGGATTCGCAATCGAATATGCCGTTCGTTCGCGCTTATTTGTGTCATGCCGTGAATCCCCTGACTCAATGCCACGAACAGAACTATCCTCGCCGGATCGCCGAATATCATTCCTGGTGAGCGCGTAAACCGCGGCGGGAGCGTTCCAAACTTCCCCGGGCTCCTTCGAAACGCTGGCGGCTTTCACCTGCCTGAGTTTGCTCCAGCGTCATCTCTTTGAGCGGCTGGTTCGACTGGTTGCTTTGGGTGGCTTGTGGTTGCGTGGGACGAACAGCAGCTGCGGCGGAAATAGCGCGCAGGTATAGTCGCAGCCAGCTGATCCGGAGTCGAATCGTTCTCTCCTCGCGCTTATGCCGTGCAACGACCCGTCTAGGTCAATACTGCAATCGCATCCAGAAGAGCTTCTGCAGACCGCCCCTTCAAAATCCAGCGATCGGCGATCCCCACCGCTTCACCGGGCAATTCCGACAGTCCCGAAAGCATGATGATCGGCGTGGCGGGGCTCAGTTTTTTTATTTCACGAGCCACCGCGAGGCCGTTCATGCCTGACATCCAGTAGTCGACGATCACCGCATCCATTTTTTGTGACCGGAACAGTCGTATGCCTTCTTCTCCCGTCACAGCGCCAATCACTTGATGTCCATTGGATTCCAGCAGGAGCTTCCTGACCTGGAGGGCCGCCGGTTCGTCGTCAATACAAAGGATAGTTGCCATCGCGAATGTTTGCCCGCACCCTCGGATCCTCAGGCAGCTCCCTGAATGTCCGAATGCTGGTTCTCTCCGATTGCTTTTAAGCGCCGCGCCAGATCGGATGCCAGGTTGCTCTTATCCAGACAACCGTTTGCGCCCGCGGCCATGGCTCCCGGTAAAAGCATACTTGCGTCGTTCTGACTCATAAGGAAGATTACGACTGCCGGCATTTCCCCCGCAAGCGTCGCGCCACTTCGAGCCCGCTGATGTCCGGCATGTTGATGTCCAGCAGAATCACGCTCGGGCGCAACTCCCGCGCCTTTTCCAGCGCCTGTTCGCCGTTCGCGGCTTGCCCGCAAACCTCCCAGCGCGTCTCCCGAGATATCAGGGCGACTATCGCGCGTCTGACAAGCTCGCTGTCGTCAGCGATCAGAATTCGCAAGTCTTGACTGGATCCGTTCTCCGCTATGGGGTTCCTCCACCGTGCAATAGGCATGGACTTTCTCGACGTCTTCAAAACGAGAGCACTCGGAAAACGGGAAACTTGACTGACACTCTCCCTCCCGCCCCGTTTGATTCGATTTCACCTTTGAACTGCCGAATGCGTTTGCGCAGAAGCAATCCACGAGATCGGGACCGAGCTATGCGCACAAGGTCGTGATCGGCCGCAAGCAAAATCCGCATTGAACATAGGTCTTTCGGCCCGTTCTCATTGTGGCCGTTTGGCGCGACCGCCCGGTTTGATGGTCCGCATTGCCCTGCCCCGACCGGCCCCAAGTCCGGCAGATCATATTGTGTTTGGGAAGGTCGGTCCTATACAGCGAATGCTGTATGTGTCGTGCTAACAGCCCGGTTTTTGTCATCCGGACCGACGTCGATGCCACCTGACGCAGCCACGAGACTCTCCGGCCATGGCTTATACGCTTCCACGACGGAGGAGGCTTCCCACATCGTCAAGCTTGTCGTCGAGCGTATTCAACTTCGCCGCCAGATTCTTGATCTCCGCCTCGGCCCGTCGATTGACATCGAAATCGAGTTCGCCGCGCACCCGGTCTTTCTTGTCCTGTCGATTCTGGCTCATCATGATCACTGGCGCCTGAATCGCGGCCAGCATCGAAAGAAATAGATTCAGCAGTATGAACGGGTACGGATCCCACGCCTTCCGGCCCAAAAGAACGTTGGTGGCAGAATAACCAACCAGCACCACTGCGAACATGGTGATGAACGTCCACGAACCGCCGAAACTAGCAACAGCGTCCGCAACTCGCTCACCGAGCGTCTCTTCTTGTTCGATCACGTCGTTCGGGTTGCGCGCGGCACGAACGCGCACCAATCCCTGCGAGGCATGGAACTGGCGGCCCAGCATCGTCAGAAGGTCTATTCCCGCGTGCGGTTTGCGCATCAGCAACGCTTCGATATCATCGCGCGACACCTCCAGACACGTGGTCTGCTCCAGCGCGATTGCATTCGTCTGGTGCGGTGTTTGATCCAGCATCGAGGCGAATCCGAAAAATTCGCCGTTCCCAGCCTCATCGATGATCACTTCCTGATGATCCTGATCCACTGTCGTGACGCGAACCCTTCCGGATACGGTGACATATGCCAGCCCGCTCGGATCTCCCATCCTGTAAATGCGTTCGCGCGCCACAAACGTCCGGGTGTCCACCTGGGCGGCTAGCACTGCGGTTTCGTCATCATCGAGCAGCGCAAAGAGAGGCACGCTTTTCAGCATTTCCGGGTTGCAGGTCATCGGTAGTCTCCTCTTCCTACGCGGTGATCTAATTCGCTTTCGCCTCGTTCGACCGCTGCCGCGATGCCCGGGGCAACTATGGAACTTGAATTCTCACTTGCGCCGTGGTCACAATACGTACAGGTTCATGGCCAAGACATTCAAACGTGGCGACCATGTTGAATGGAACTCTGAAGCCGGCAGGGTCAGAGGCGTCATTCTCAAGAAGGTTGTTTCAGACATACCGTTGAAGGGTTACGTCCATCATGCATCAAAAGAGGAACCGCAATACCTTATCCAGAGCGACAAAACCGACCATGTGGCCATTCATAAACCACAAACATTGAGACATGTAAAGGCTCGCACGCAGATAAGGCGGAGGATGGTCAAGCGAAGAAAATTGAAGCGATAACGATGCGCTCCTTCGCTTGCTTGTTTCCTTTGCTTTGAACGCCGGACTTCCGACGGCACCAGGCAAGACATGGAAAGAGTGGGCGATCACGTCCTTCCCTTTACCCGGAAAGACTTCGCTTATGAGGGGGCGGACAGGAACCGTAATCAGCTGACGCCAATCCCATACAAACAAGCTGCCATCCGAGAGCTACGACGTCCAGCATGAACTCACCACTAACGGCATTCAACGATTCGCGCCGATTACAGAGAACACGCTGAGGCAATCTGCATGAAAATCGAGGGGCTATGATTTCAAGCAAGTACGTCATCCTGGGCGGCGGCATGGTCGCCGGCTATGCGGCGAAGGAACTGTTTGCGCTGGGCTTACGGTCCGGAGAGCTGACGATTATTTCCGCAGATAACGTATTGCCTTACGAGCGACCTCCCCTTTCGAAGGGTTTTTTGTCGGGGAAAGATACGGAAGCCGGAATTTTAATTAGCAGTCCTGACTGGTACAGGGAAAAAGGGGTCGAAGTCAGGTTGCAAACGGTAGTTGAAAACGTTGATCTGACCAGGAAGCGGCTTCACACACCCACGGAGGATTTCGGATTCGACAACTTGTTGATCGCAACAGGCGCTCGCGCGAGAAGGCTCGACTCGCCCGGTGATGACTTGGCGAACGTATTCTACCTGCGTTCTATGGACGATTCGCGCAATATCGGCTCACACGCGGCAACCTCGAAGCGAGCAGTCGTCATCGGTGGGGGCTTCATCGGCATGGAAGTCGCATCGGTCCTTGCGCAAAAAGGCATTCACACGACGATGATTGTTCGGGAGGATCGGGTGTGGAAACGAGTGTTTACTCGTGAAATGTCAGACTTCTTTGAACGCTACTATGCGGCCCACGGTGTTCAGCTCCTCAAGCAAGCAAACATAGCGGCATTGGAAGGTACAGGCAACGTCAGCGCCGTTGTCCTGGATAATGAGCGCAGGATTTCCTGCGACATGGTGGTAGCCGGAGTTGGCGCGGTTCCCGTGACAGACCTCTTCGCGAAGAGCGGAATTTCTATTGACAACGGTATAACGGTAAACGAGTACTTAGAGACGGGTACGGCTGGTGTATATGCCGCCGGAGATGTGGCTAATTATCCTGACAAGATTTTCGAAAAGCGCCGACGCGTTGAGCATTGGGACAATGCTGTTTCCCAAGGTCAGCACTGGGCACGTGTAATACTCGGTGATCGACTGCCCTTTGTCCACGTGCCTTATTTCTTCTCTGATGTTTTCGACCTTTCTTATGAACTCTGGGGCGATAGCGACGGCGCAACCCAGGCTGTTGTTCGAGGAGAGTTGGACAGTTCCAAGTTCAGCGTTTGGTGGCTTAAGCACGATCGGGTGCTTGCAGCATTCGTGATGAATCGGCCTGATGAAGAACGACAAGTGGCGCCAGAATGGATCAAAGCGAGGCAGATCGTTTCACCTGAACGACTAGCCGATCAAACCGCATCTGTTGGGCATGCCCTTTAAGGAGGTGACCTGCACCACACGCGTTGGCAAGTGCCGTATAATCAATACGCACTTCTTGTCGGGGCGTAGCGCAGCCTGGTAGCGCGCCTGCCTTGGGCGCAGGAGGTCCGCGGTTCAAATCCGTGCGCCCCGACCACTTACTCAATTTATTCTAGCTGACGTCGCGTGCGTCGGAGTCCGAACACTTCGGTCTGTTGGGTTGCAAGTACAAGCTTTCCGTTACTGCTCGTACAACAGGTTCTTGCCATCGTGGTTATTTTCGTTTCTTGCGGCAGAGGCCCGCTTTGTTTTCTGTCCAGCCGCGGACAGCTCCCTTTCTCGCGTGGAGCTCCATTTGCTTCTCAACGCCGATGGCGGTCTCCGTATTTCTGGAGGGGGGCGACTGAAGTTTCTCGAAAATTGAGCGGGTCCCTGAGGTTCTGCAGTTCCCGGTAATAGTAGAGCGCGGTCGGGCGCTTCCCTGTAAATTTCAGCCTCCTCAGGAATGCGATCTCTTCTTCAGCGGCAGCGCCACTCATCGAAGGGTTGCGCAGGAACTCTTCCAGCCCCGGCTCTTCCTGAGCCGGACCGGCCGGTTCTTTTTCCACAAACTCGAGCGTCCTGAGATAAGCAGGCGCCAACCTTCGATTTAAAACGATTCCCATCGCGAAGGTAGTGAGGTCGAGATCCCATGAATCAATCAGCGGGTCGAGGAAGGAAATGCAATTTTGCATCGAGACGCTGAAGACATCTACGTCCAGAAATTCGAGCACGGTGACTCGCAACTCTTCGTAGCTTCGGCCATTCAATTGAGCGACGAGCTTAAGCCAGGTGTCGCTTTTCAATTCTTCTGTAACGACTTTCTTGACGACATCCAAGAGCTTCTGCGTAACCAGGCGTTCGAATTCGCCGAATGGATGGCTCTCAAAAATGGCACGCATCTGCGCCTGCTTGTTGGGCGCACATTTGCGCAGGACCAAAGCCCGAACCTCCTTGAACAGCGGCACCGGCGAGTCGGCAAGTTTCTTCTTCAATTCCTCCGTCAGCTGGTGCGTCGCCAGTCCGGAAAGCTTGCCGGCTGGGAGCTTCAAGAACTTCTCCATAGGGATATAAATGTCTGTGCGGAGGGGCGAGGGAGGCAATTTCTTCCCGGTCAAGAGCTGCGAGATGTAGGAGTCCGTAACCCCAGCGGCAGTCGCTAGTTCCTTTTGCCCCAGCCCAAGTTCGTCCAGTCGCTGTTTGACCATCAGACAAACGTCCACAGAGCCTCCCGGAGATTAACTTCTCACAGTGAATCTACCGAGATCGTCCCAGAATACACTTGACAATACAAGTTAATTAACCGACTGTAGTTAACAGGCTAGGGGATCCTTCAGCTGACCTGGCGGTTGGAACTTGTCTGGATCACCCCTTGGCGCGACAACCGAGGCGACCAACATGTTTGCACGCAGGGCTTGCATCCATCTGAAACCAAATAGCGCCGCGGGCCTCCCGGTTCGGGGAAAAATGATTTTCACGGATATGGCGGCAATTGCGGGCGGAATCATTTTGACTGTGCTCGCCCGAATAGTAACGGAAGACGGGAATATGCTCCGACCGATTAACCAGGGAACTGAAATGTATGTCGCAGTGGCTTCTTTCGTCCGGAGCGTAGCCGTCTTCCTGCGACGGGGTAGGCTCGGCACGCTCAGTAGAAGTGAGGTCTTCAATGCCGGACAAGATCATGACCGGGTTTCCATTGCGGCGCTGCTCGTGGCCGTATAGGCCAATCGTCACGGTTGCGCTGACGCGAAGAATGATTCGGTGGCTAGATTCAGTCTGCCTCAAGCGAGTGAGTTTTAGGGCGTGAGCAAACCGCGAACGAAGTCGAGGGGGCCGTGGCAAACGAGATTAGAAGGGGAACGGACCGCCGCTGTATGGAACTGCAGCATCCAGAGTGAGGCCTCGAATGGAACAGCTAGGCAATCGCGAAATGTTGCTTACAAGAATGGACAGTGCTTTCAACGATTATTACCACGAAGCTGAAAAGCTCAGCGTCCTGTTAGGTGAACCTCGAGACGCCTTCAGTCCGACTGCGTACCACGATCTGCTGAGACAGCGGACTGTCGAGGTTGTTGCGTACGAGAAATACTGCAGGATCAAGGACGAGCTATTCAGGCTAATCGACCCGCCCGTCCTCGATAGACGCGAATCGAGCACCTACTAAAGCGTTTTGAAGGCTTTCGGATGATTCTGCGCCAGCCTCTCTGGTGCCCGTGTCAGGCGATGGCGTTTTTCACGCTCATTTCCGCGGTAAGGAGGGACGCGCTTGTCCCTGCAGTCGCTATCGGCTCGGCCGCGCCCGCTTCTTTGCCGAGTTCACTTCCCCGTTCGGCGTGACGACGCCGCCTTTCACTTCGTATTTCGACAACCACACTGCGCGGCCAACCGCTATGCGTTGCGAAGGGGTTAACTCCCAGACCGTCCAGTATGCGAACCGGTGCCCCCGACCCTCCGAATGCGATGACGCTACTTTAGCATTTTGGGCAGCCGTCCGTCTCTTCGCATTCCTGCACTGAACAAGGGTTTACGTTCTGCAATTCGAAAAGTGCAATACCCTATGCTGTGCCCGTAGACGCGGACTGTTCAATATTGAACAGTATAGAAGTTGGGACAATTCTAAGCTGGATCCGGCCACCGAGGGCCGGAAAACTATGCCACAGGACTCGCACCAGCGCGCTGCCGAATTCCACGACCTTGCCGCACATGCGCACCGTGTTGCCGCCGCGCATCACGGGAAGGAAGATCACCAGACTGGACACGAACATTCCAAACAAGCATTGGAACATGCCACTAAAGCATTCGAGTGGTCACAAGAAGCCCATCGGAAGTCCGCGAAATCAACGGTGAAGCCATAAGGCGCGTGGACCCAGGGTTCTCCGACCTGGCGCATTCGCAGTCGGCGCGCGCCTCGAGAGACAAGAATTGGCCAAGCCAGATTAACGCCATGGCCCGAATCAAACGAAAGGTAAGACGGCCTGCAAAAAGAGCAGCGGAGCGATGCCATCTGAGTATCGGCAGGCAACTTCTGGGAAGGGGTTTCCATGTTAGCAGCCCGTCGACTCGAGATCGTCGAGAATTGCCATGAACGCTCTCTCCGAGCACGAAAGAACAGCGGAATCGTCTCTTCCGAACTCGTAAACGGACTCGCAACATTTGCGATTCCTCTTTATCACCCGAAGGGCACAGTTTTATTCGTTGAAAGTCAACCTTCGCGCGGGGTATTCATTCTCTGCTCAGGCCGCGTAAAGCTCTTCACGTCATCGGCGCCGGGAAAATGTTCATTCTAAGGTTTGCCGATCCGGGGGAAATACTTGGCTTGGCTGGAACGCTTTCCGGCCGGCCTTATGAAGTATGGGCGGAAGCGACCCAACCGACGCAGACCAGCTTCGTCAAAGGCGAACATTTCGTTGATATTATTCGGCGCAATGCTGAGCTTGCAGTGCACGTGGCCATGCACTTGGGAGGGATGTCGCGAGAGACGGTGTCACGACTTCTCTCGGGGTTCAAGAAGAAGGGGCTGATTCAATGGAAGGGCTGCAATTTAGTTCTTACGGATAGAGCCGTTCTGGAAAGTTTGGCGGCGAACTGACGCGCACTTCCCGCAATCGGCATATCGGGGCACGCGGTGGCCGGGATTGGAGCAACTTATGAAAGCCAAGAAACAGAGGGGTTCCCACCTTACTGATTTCCCGACAGGAGTCACCCTGGGCGGCAAGGTCTCCCGCTACCAGCATAAGCAGAACATCTATACGCAGGGTACGCCTGCTTACACGCTCTTTTACATTCAAGAAGGGGGGGTGCGGCTCACCAGCCGAACGAAGCACCATCCATCCGCAGTTACCGCCATCTTAGGGGTGGGTGATTTTTTTGGCGAGCTTTGCCTCGCAGGCTATCCTCTTCGCGTATCGACGGCCGTCGCGTTGACCGCCAGCTCCATACGTACCATACAAAAAACGAAGATGCTCCAAATGCTTCGCAAGAAGAATAAGGCGTCAAACGCCCTGGTGGCCTATCTGCTCTCCAGTGTCCAGAAGTACAAGGATCATGTGGCGGAGTTACTGACTTCTCCCGCGGAACAACGTCTGGCGCGCGTGCTTTTGCGGCTGGCGCACTTGGATAAGAAAGGCCCTCCCGTTGTTGAAGTTCCCCTTCTAAGTCATCAGGTGCTGGCGGAAATGGTCGGCACTACGCGTCCGCGAGTCAATGTGTTCATGAATCGATTCAGGAAGCAGGGATTCATAAGCTACGATGGGGGATTGGAAGTGCACCAGTCGCTGCGGAAAGTCCTGCAGCGCTACTAGCAGTTGGCAGTCACCACTGATGTCTTGAATTTCGCGGGCCTTGTATGTTCCGCTTTAGCTCGCACGATTCGCGACCCTGTGTGTCCGGGGGGGAGTGCACCGTTCAATATCGGACAGTGTGTTCTTGTTCAGAATGATTGGTGACGATCGGTAGGGTGTCAGCATGCAAATACGAAGCGGAAAGGTACCCAGAACGCGAGGGCACTTGCGCTTGGGGTGCAAGCTGAGGCGGGTCAGTCATTTCATGAACAAATTCAGAAAGCTGGGCTTCATAGCGTACAGCGGCAGGCTGCGAGGACTCCAGGTCAACAAGTCCCTACTTAGCGTTGTCCTCAAGTGAGCGAGCTGGCTAAACTCAAGGGTTCTCCTCCCGCGGCTGTTCGCCCTCGATCGTGGACCTTTCCTGAGATGAATTCATTTCTTCAGGATCTACATTTCGTGTTGGCATCTCGAACTTCAAGGAACGGCCGATCCACTTTCTGCGGGACCCGACATATTGTCGGGGGCAAGGACGCACGACCACCGCCCTCAGACAAGTGTCCTTTTTTGCACAGTCTTTCCCCAAATGAACTCCCTACACTGGAAGCCCAAACGAGTGTCAGAGAACGGCGATCGATGCGGAGTCCTGAAGACTAGTTCGAGTCGAGTGCTGCCAGCTGCCGACACGGTGCCAGTCGACACGCACTGTTCAATAGTCGACGTTCGACGGGCCGCGACATTACCGTAGAAGGTGATAAGGGTCACTGAGGAACGCCTTTCGAGTGCGCTAGAAACCAGATGGTTGCTCGATGAGTTCGTGCCATATGGGAGCGAGACAATGAAACATATCTTTTCATTGATGGCTTTGGGTGCCCTTTTGTGTTCACCGGCGTATGCCCAAAAGGACGAAAACAATCGGATTCGGAATGCAGGCCAAGTGATGGTTGAAATTCTCAACGTTCCGGACGACATTCCAGCGGATCTGCTCGACAAGGCGGAATGCGTCATCGTTCTGCCGTCGGTCATGAAGGCAGCTTTCATCGTTGGCGGCAGCTACGGCCGAGGCGTGATGTCATGTCGCAGCGGGCCCGATTTCAACGGGCGTTGGAGCGCGCCTGCGATGATGGCTCTAGAGGGCGCCAGCGTTGGCTTTCAGATTGGTGGCCAGGCCACCGACTTCGTCCTGCTGGTAATGAATAAGAGGGGGGCTGGCTCGATACTCACTAGCCAGGTCAAGCTCGGCGCTGACGTGGCCGCAGCGGCCGGACCGAAGGGCCGTAATGCTGCAGCCTCGACGGATGTCACGATGCGAGCGGAGATTCTTTCCTATTCGCGGTCGCGCGGATTGTTTGCCGGAGTTTCCCTCGCAGGCTCCACCCTCCGCCCCGACAACGATGGCAACGAGAGGCTGTACGGAAAAGGAATCAGCGCGAAGGACATCGTGATCAACAGTACGATTCGCCCGCCCGCCTCGGCGAAATTGCTCCTCGCCACTCTGAACAAGAAATCTCCTACAAACAGATCCGGTAAATAGGGCTCAGGGGGCCATGGATGGCCGCATCCGACCGAGCGAGCGGCGCAAGAAAAAGACGGACGGAGGTGAGAGTCATGAGACTAGTTAGCTTCATCAGCACCGGAGTTCTCCTGCTTCTCGGAGCCCTTGCTCCCTCGTACGCACAGCTGGAGCAGCACGAACAAGACGCTAAGCCACCGGCACAGGATCAGCAGGCTAAGCCCGAAAAGCGACAGCAAGATAAAAATAAACAACCGCAAGGCAAAAAGCAGCAACCACAGCGCGCTCAGCAGCAGAAGAACAACCAGAACAGGCAGCAACAACAACGCGCTCAAGAGCAGCAAGGTCAGAATAGGCAGCAACCACAGCGCGCTCAGCAGCAACAGGCCAATCAGCAATCACAGCAAGTGCAACGTGTGCAGCGAGGTCAGGAGCGCGAGGTGTGGCAGCAGCATCGCGCACGTAACTGGCAGTCCGAGCACCGCGACTGGCAGCAACGTGGCGGTTACGACGGCTATCGCATTCCAGATATGCGCTATCGTAGCTACTTTGGTCCGAGTCACCGGTTCCGCATCTACAGGTACCCCATGGAATTGTATGGCGGGTATCCGCGTTTCCGTTATGGCGGCTTTTGGTTCGGTTTAATGGACCCATGGCCGGAATACTGGTCAGCGGACTGGTACGACAACGATGACGTATATATTGTCTACACGGACGGTGGATATTACCTGTACAACCGCAGGTATCCCCGGGATCGGATCGCGATCACCGTCTACCTGAACTAACAGGTCATCGAGGTGATGCCACCGAGACGGCCCGGCGACGGCAAATACCTGGCCTCTAAATCAGCGTTATCGTCGAGGACGATCCGGGGAAGAGCTTGCAGCTGTTCTGACGTGGAGACCCTTCCGAAGAATTACTGCTCGACGAGACTAAAGGAGAGAGCAAATGAGGAGAAGCATCAAAGATAAAGCGAAAGGCACCCTACACGAAATGAAAGGCAAAGTGAAAGAGGCCGTCGGACGCGCGACAAATAAACGACGTTTGCAAGCGGAAGGCCGCGTCGAAAAGATCGGTGGGACGATCCAAAAGAAAATCGGCCAAGCGGAGAAAGCCCTCGGCAAATAGCAAAAACGGCCCTCCGGGTCGATTCGCAACGGTGGAGTAAGAGCCATTCCGACGCTACACCGTATGGGGTGTAGCTATTAAGATGGATGACCTGTCTTCTATCAGTTGCCGGTCTCACTCGCCTGACGCTTGGGGTGTTGGGCAACGGCGTAGGCAGAATTGCATAGGAGCGGAACAGTGAGAGAGAAAATTTCGTGTGCGTGCGTGATCCTGGCGATAGCAATGATCCTCCCTGTAAAGACAATGTCGCAGGGACAGATTAAGAATCTGGTGCTGAGTGGGCATGCTGGCGGCGTGCCGGTTGCACAGATAAATGGAAGGAATTATGTGGAAATAGAGGCACTCGCGCGGGTAGCGAACGCATCGCTGAGTTTTAAGGGAAATCAGATTACACTGACTCTACTGGCGGAAGGGAACGCGACAACCGTGGGGGTGGGCCCAGCCGCAGCTACGGGATTCTCGAGGACGTTTTTGCGGTCGGCAATCGAGGAACTGAGCACGATCGGCGAGTGGCATGGCGCACTGGAGAGCGCGATCGACAATCAGGTTCCGGTGGGGCAATCTTGGCTGGCGCCCTACGCGGCACGGGCCACGACGAATCTGCGGCTTGTCCAGGTCGCGACAATAACGGATGCCGACCGCAGCGCAGCGCAGTTGGTTGCGAACGACTACCAGAAAATGAAGCAGTTGAGCGACAAGTACGTAGCCCAACGCGCGAGCTTGAGTTACATCGAGCGCGATTCGCTGGAGAATGACGCGTTGAATCAGAGCGTTATCGCTTGTGGCAAATCGCTTGAGGCAATGGCCGCAGGAGGACAGTTTGTGGATGACGGGGCGTGTGATTGAGCATGACGGAGCAATAAGCGAAGGGTATCATGACAAGACCGATTTCCATTAACGCTACGACGATCGCCGGCATCATTCTGGTCGTGATCGCCGCTATAGCACTGGCTTATCAGGGGATTACCTATACGACGAAAGAAAAGGCCGTCGACCTTGGCCCAATTCAGATCACTAAGGAAGAGCACCATACGATTCCGCTTCCTCCTATCCTTGGAGGCATCGCCCTTATAGGCGGCATAATACTGATTGTCGTCGGAGGTAAGCGGGGAGACTGACCGGTGGGAACGCGCTTCGCCGATGAATTGCCTCAAAGTTGGAACGCGAATTCTCAGGAAGCGTCGAAGCGCGCGTAGAGGGCAAAGGGGTTGCAGTGACCAAAATTGGACAGTACCAGGCATTTTGTCTGTGAGAGTTCTCACCGTACTCGTAGCGCTCATCTTGACTTTGGGCTGGCCGAGCCAGGCCGCGGCCTACGCCGTCCTTGCTCACGAAGCGATCATCGACAGCGTATGGGACACCAACATACGCCCGTTGCTTTTGAAGCGTTTTCCCACGGCGACGGCAGAACAACTCAAAGAAGCGCATGGCTATGCATATGGCGGGGCGATTATTCAGGACATGGGTTATTACCCGCACGGGAGTTTTTTTTTCAGCGACTTGACGCACTATGTGCGAAGCGGAGACTTTGTCATGACTCTTCTCCGCGATTCCAAGGACCTTGACGGCTACGCCTTTGCGCTTGGAGCGCTCTCTCACTATGCCGCAGACAATCTCGGTCACCCCATTGCCACGAACCGCGTGGTGCCGCTCCTCTATCCCAAGCTGAAAAAGAAATACGGAAACTCAGTTACATATGAAGAAGACAAGTTGGCGCACGTAAAGACGGAGTTTGGATTCGACGTTCTGGAAATAGCGCATGGACGCTACGCTCCGGATAGCTACCACGACTTTATCGGCTTCGAGGTTTCGGTCCCTCTACTGGAGCAAGCCTTCCAGGAAACTTACGGCTTGGATCTGAAAAGCGTTCTTTCTGACGAAGACAAGGTGCTCGGATCCTATCGTCATGACGTTAGCCAGCTTATCCCGCAAGCCACGCGCATAGCCTGGAGTCTGAAGAAGGACGATATCCTGAAAGATCGACCGAGCATGACGAAAAGGAAGTTTCTCTATAATCTTTCTCGCGCAAGCTACCAAAAGAACTGGGGAAAGGACTATCAAGAGCCGAGCGGTTGGGAGAAATTTCTCGCCTTCCTTACTCGGATTATCCCGAAGATCGGCCCCCTAAGAGTACTGCAGCTCAAAACACCTACGCCTGCGGCGGAAAAACTGTTTGAAGCGAGCTTCAATGCGACTCTGGATCGCTACCGGCGTCTGCTGAGCCAGGTAGGCGCCGGCCAACTCGACTTGCCCAACGACAATTTTGACACTGGTGACATAACAGGACCTGGAAAATACCAGCTCAACGATCTGACCCATGCACAGTTGCTCGACGCGCTGGCGAAGCAGAATTTCATTGGCGCGTCGCCCGATGTTCGGACTGAATTGCTGGACTTTTATTCGCATCCGGACGCTGCATATGCGACGAAGAAAAAACCCAAAGACTGGGCAAAGGTTCAAGCCGAACTTCAGCAACTCAAGAACGCAGCCCCTCCGGTGGTTACGGGGGGTGCGCCATGATGCTGAACCTGCAGATCTGCTGCAACAGTCTTCGATGATGATGATGCCCGACCGAGCGAGGGGCGCGAGAAAAAGAGACAGATGGACGTAAGAGTCGTGCTCCACCTTCATTCGAGCGCCTCACATCGCAGTGTTCAAAATTGAACAGATTCCCGCTTCCTCTCCGGCGTATGGTTCACCTGAAAGTGTCACTCTCTCAGACGCTCGCGATATCTTTGCGAGCAGTTCGGTGGTTTGTGGGTCGTGCTCCATGTCTAACGTAACCCAAAGCGATTTGCCGCCTGATCTGGCGACCCTGCGGAGGGGAGGTACAGCTTCCCACAGGCGCCGTCCCGTAAGCGTTCTCTTCGTCCACCGCGATGCGGAGGCAGTTGAGAGTTGCGTGCACGAGCTGGAAAAAGCGGGTTTCGTTGTCGCCGCCGACGTCGTCTCGACTTTAGGGCACTCCACCGAACAGATTCGCTCCCACGCTTATGATGTCGTTTTGGCCGAGTATCCGGCGTCGAGTTCCAGGGAATCTAAGGCCTTGCAGATCCTTCATCGACGAGTGGAGGACATTCCCCTCCTGTTCATCGTCAGTGCTATGGGAAGCGAATCGCTCGCGCGGCTTACCGCTGATGGCGCTTTCGACTACGTTGAGCGAGAGCATCTCGCTCAATTGCCTATGGCCGTCCGCCGTGTACTGAACGAACAGAAGCTGCGGGCCGAGCTGGAGGAGGCCGGAAAGGCCTTGCGGCACTCGCAATCGCTATATCGGGCGTTGGTGGACAATCCCGCTTACGGAATATGCCGGTGCGATGCGGAAGGAAGGATTGTCGACGTCAACCAGGCGTTCTTGGCAATGCTTGGCTATTCGACCAAAGCGGAGCTCTTGGCAGCCAACCGTGTGTCCGAGATAGTCCGCGATTTTGGTCAGGGAGGGCCATTGGCGGGAAGTTCCCCCAAGGCGGCGCGCATCGCGCCGCTCGAAATAGAGTGGAAGCGGGGAAACGGCACCACTTTGAAAGCGAGGCTGAGCGGCCGCGCCGTTTTTGATGAGGGCGGAGATTTCGCGGGCAATGAAATCATCGCCGTTGACATCACGGAGCAGCGCGCGCTCGAGGATCATCTGCGCCAGCAGGCATTGAGCGATTCGCTCACCGGCTTGGCCAATCATCGCCGCCTTTTCGAGGTTTTGCACGCCGAGATCTCCCGATCAAAGCGCACCGGGCGGCAATTCTCGCTTCTATTACTGGATCTCGATGGATTGAAAGAGATCAACGATCGATTTGGGCATTTGGTGGGGAACCGGGCGCTGTGCAGGCTGGCGCAGATCATGACTGACTGCTGCCGGTCTGTAGACACCGCTGCTCGGCAGGGCGGCGACGAGTTTGCTCTGGTCTTGCCGGAGACCGCCGCAGTCACCGCCACATTGGTGGCGTCGCGAATTTGCAATCTTCTCGCAAAAGATGGCGAAGAACCGCCGCTTTCGGTCAGCGCAGGAGTTGCCAGTTATCCGCAAGATGCCAAAAGTATTGGAGATCTTGTGTACGCAGCGGACAAGGCCTTGTACGGGATGAAGGAAAAGCAGCCAAAAGCCGCTCGGGCCGCACGATGCTGAATCCTCACGCTGCACGCACGGAAAGGAGGGGATCGAATGCATGAATATCGTTTTCGTCGGCGCGATCGGCGGCAAGAACGACCTGCCGGTCCGAGTTCTGGCGAGTGGACTTCATTCCTGCTAAGCGGAGAAGGAAAAATCCTTCAATTGATTTCGGCCCGTGCGCCCCTTTCGGAACTTCTGAACAGAATCTGCCGGGCTCTCGATCTGGATATCGGCAACGTGGTTTCGCTCATTTCCTTCCGAGGCGAAGATGCAGCAGATGCTGCAGCTATGGCCGCGAGCGCAGCGCGTTTTGGTTTGTACGCTTTCTGTTCGGCAGGCGTTTTTGCCGATAATGACGAACTGCTTGGATCGCTGGAAATGTACTGCTGCATTCCCGGCGGACCTTCTCGTGAGGAATTTCAATTGATTGAGCGGGCCACATGTCTGATCGCGATCGCGATCGAACGATACAACGAGGCGGGCCAGGATGCGAATCCCCGCATCCACGCGCACCGGGCGCTGCCGGCATTTGTGCTGGAACGGCCGTCTTGCATGAACTGATCCGGCGCGCGCAGACCTGACGACCAGCTCGAGCTGTAGGACTCGAGAAGTATTATAAAGTCCTATGGCGAAGACAACTTACTATGCGTCCCTTACGGTTTAATGGTCCGCCGAGAAATCAGGCCGGCAGGAACCAGCTCAACTGGTTCATCGCTTGCTTTATGATCCTGTTTCATGTTGGGGCGATTGTGGCGCTCTTCTTTTTCACCTGGAACGCGCTATTCGTCGCGATCTTTTTGTACTGGGTGGCGGGAAGCCTCGGAGTCGGGATGGGTTATCACCGGCTGCTCACCCATCGCGGCTATAAGACTCCCCTGTGGGTCGAGTACTTCCTCACCGTCTGCGCAGTGACCGGCTTGGAAGGGGGCCCGCTCCTGTGGGTGGCCACGCACCGTATTCATCATCAGTTTTCGGATAAGGAAGGCGACCCGCACTCTCCGCGCGATGGCAAGTGGTGGTCGCATGTGGGCTGGATTTTGGTTGGCAACGGCTTACGCCAGGACCCTTCCACGCTCGACCGCTACGTCCCCGACCTGGCTGAGGACAGGTTTCACGTCTGGATCACGGAATACCATTTTGTGCCGACAGTCATCCTCGGGGTTGTGCTGTTCGCGATCGGCGGATTGCCGTTTCTCCTGTGGGGCATTTTTTTGCGGACTGTCGTGGGGCTCCATACGACGTGGCTCGTCAACTCGGCCACGCATATTTGGGGTTCGCGCCGCTTTGAAACCCGCGACCTATCGAGGAACAGTTGGTGGGTGGCGCTGTTGACTTTCGGTGAAGGATGGCACAACAACCATCATGCCTGCCCTCCCTCCGCTCGGCACGGCCTGAAGTGGTACGAAATCGACTTCAACTGGTACGGCATCTGGATTCTCAAGCAGTTTGGACTCGCATCCAATATCCAACGAACCAAACTGTCGCCCGCCCGCACTCTGGTGGATTACTCGCCCTCCGCCGGCGGGCGGTAAACAGCGGCCAAATCAAGCCACCGTTTCCGGACAGCCCACAAACCCACGACCCCCAACGATCGCGCGGGTGCCGCCGCTTATTTGTCCTTGTGTCTTTCCTCCATCCGGTTTAGGCGTTTCATCGCCTGTTGAGTCAGGTTCTCGAAACGTCGTGTCTCCGGCCTTTTGTTACAAACCGTTCTATAAGGGACAGTATTCATATTCATAAACAACGGATACTTGGGTCTCGCAGCTTTCAAGGAGACTCACCGTGAAGATTTCAGTAGTACTCTTGGCAGTCCTCGCTGGTTTGAGCGCGTCTATACCAGCTCAGGCCCAAACCATAGTCGCGTCCGAAAACGCTCAGACGCCTGTTTACAGAGTCAATGTAGTTAGCCGGACTACCCCGGCGGTGGTCTACAAACACCGCAGTGGCGCCACAAAGGTTAATTTTCGAGGCACCGATTTGATGCCTGCCGCAATGGGCGAGGCCAAAGTTGAGAGCAAGCGCGGGGCGCTGGAAATCGAAGCCGAATTCTCCGGACTGGACAGGCCCACGAGCTTTGGCAACGAATATCTGACGTACGTGTTGTGGGCGATTTCGCCGGAAGGGCGGGCCGAGAACATCGGCGAAGTATTGGTTGGCGATAACCATCGCAGCAAGCTGCACGTTACCACCGACCTTCAGTCTTTTGCCTTGATCGTGACGGCCGAACCTTATTATGCCGTGCGCCGCCCCAGCGACGTCGTGATCCTCGAGAACGCTATCCGCTCGGACACCCGCGGCGCTGCCGAGGCCGTGAACGCGAAGTATGAACTCATTGGCCGCGGCGGCTATGTCCCCACCGGCTATCACTTTGACCCGGTCGTGATCAACGCGCACCTGCCTCTCGAATTCTACGAAGCACGCAATGCGCTGCGAATCGCCAAATCGGCCGGAGCAGATGCGTTTGCAACCTCCAGCTATGAAAATGCCGTCAGCCAGATGAAGCAGGCCGATGATACGGCAACCATGAGGCACGTCGACAAGAAAGCGCTGATTGCAGAGTCACGGCAGGTTGTGCAGACAGCAGATGACGCCCGCGAAATCGCCGTGAGGACCATCGACGCAAACCGCGTGAACGACGACAGAGACGCGGCAGCGGCGCAAGTCGCAGATGCCAATGCCCAGTCCGATCAGGATATGCGGGCTCGCCAGAACGCGGAAGAAGCAACCGCTGTTGCCAACCGCCGCCGTGCGGATGCCGACCGTGCTGCAGCTACGGCACAACTGCAACAACAAGCTGCCCAGGCGGATTCGGATCGAAACCTAGCCGCGGCTGCCGATGCCGACAGAGCCACCGCCAATGCTCAACAAAACCAGGCAGACGCCGAAGCGCAATCCGATCAGGATCGCGCCGCGGCCGCCGCCGCTAACAGAGCCACGGCCAATGCCCAACAAAATCAGGCAGACGCCGAAGCGCAATCCAATCAAGATCGCGCCGCCGCCGCGGCCGCCAACAGGGCCACAGCCAATGCTCAACAAAACCAGGCAGACGCCGAAGCGCAATCCGACCGCGATCGCGCCGCCGCTGCGTCTTCCGATCAGCAACTCCAGCAGTCGGTGCAGGATCGTGAAGAACTTCGCGCCCGATTGCTGCAACAATTCAACGCCATCCTTGCTACTCGCGACACCGCCCGTGGCCTGGTCGTGAACATGTCGGACGTGCTTTTCGACACCGGCAAGTACACCCTTCGCCCGGTGGCGCGCGAGAAACTGGCCAAAATATCCGGAATCGTTCTTGCCTACCCGGATCTCAAGTTGGCAATTGAGGGCAATACGGACAGTGTGGGCAGTGATTCCATGAATCAGACGCTCTCGGAAAAACGAGCCGGCGCCGTGATGGATTACCTGGCCCAGGAAAATATTCCGTTGGCTTCAATGACCTCGCAGGGTTTCGGTAAGACCCGCCCCGTTGCGTCCAATGACACCGTAGAAGGGCGACAACAGAACCGCCGCGTGGAACTGGTTGTATCAGGCGATGTAATCGGAACTACGATCGGCCCCGTATCTCAAAGCCTCCCGTTGACGCAACACCCGTAAGCCGCACCGCAACACGATTGGCAGGCCCCGGGAATCCTGGGGCCTAGCCAGTCTGCCGTTTCCGAACTCCCGGGATTGGTCCAAGTCAATTCGAAAGAGTATCCCCGCGTTAACAAGCGGTCCAAAAATCCGGCGCTCTTGTTAGGGCGTGAGAGAGCAGCACTGGGGACGATCCGTCCTCCGGCAAGATTAGGCTCTGCAAGCACTTGCGACACTTACGCGCCCTGGAGGGCATTCACAATTCGGACGGGGACCACTCTCGCCTACGCCATACAAATTCTCTCTTGGGACTGTGCTAAACAGAACAGATAAACGGCAACAATCGTCGCACGATTGCTCGGTGGATGGTCTTCCTGATAAGGAGTACAACCGTGTCAACTGACTTTCTCCGCTGTCAGAGTCGAATCAGCCCCACGAGACGCCGCGGAATTCTGGAGTCCGGTTTCCTCTCAACATTCTTCGTGCGACCTTTCCGCTACGAAAACAGCGATCGTCGCTTTTTTCAATGGTCCTTTACGGCCAATGCATCGCAGTGGCGTCGGGCAATCCGGCGTAGCACAGAAAAAATGGAACGCGTGCTTATCCGCCAAACGAATGCTTTGGCATCAATCTTCTCGCGATGGCGAGTGGCGAGACAGATCGCCAGGGCTCAAATGCTGGAGATCAATAGATCGGCGATGATCTTCATCAAGGAAGACACACCGCTGCCATCGCTGGTTTCCATGGAAAGCGAACCTTTCTTGCCCGGTTGGAGGATCATCAAGAATCTAGATCGCCAAGCGCTGACCCGGGCAGTGGAAGGAGCGCATTGGAACGTTTCCTATTTGGCAGGCGAGATCCGGACAACCGTCTTCGGGTACAAGAGTCCTGGAACTCTGCGCAGGGCAGCGAAGTATGTTCTGGCTAGGCAGGAGGAGCAAAACTTCAAGTTTAACTCTCTCGAACTCACGAAGGTCGTTTCGAAACAGTTTCTGGGCATTCCTTTTATGGGCGTTACGGCTCATTCTCGGCGAATTCAACGAGGTTTTGGTCTCGACGCCCCCAAAATTCTGCCCTGAGAACGGTCTCTCTGAGCGCTAGCCATTTCGAGCCCAAGGCATTTCCGGAAAGTGTGCCAAACGGAACTGCGTTCTTCTACGCGAGGTACTAGAATCTTATGTGAAACAATCCCGATTGATGATTTCGACCCAGACGGGTCAATTGCATTGGGGGAGAAATGAAAGGTCAGAAGCCGAAGGTTCTATTTCTCTCTACTGGCGACGCCACGCGCAGCCTGATTGCCGAGGGTTTTCTACGGACCTTAACGGGAGACCGATTCGATGTCACGAGTGCGGGGGTCGAACCCAGCGCCTTGAATCCCCTGGCAAACCAAGTTATGACGGAAGCAGGCATCGATATCTCGGCTCAGAAGCCACAGAAAGTAGCGCAATCGGTGAGGGAACGTTTCGGCTACGTGGTTGCCATCTGTGATGCGGCGAAGGAACGGAGTCCGATATTTCCTTTCACGCTGCACCTTCGACACTGGAACATCGTCGACCCAAACACCGCCGGTGGATTGCCCGAGCAGAGGGCAGAAGTCTTCCGCCGGGTGCGAGACGAGATTAAGGACGAGGTTAAGCGATTCATAATCGATACCTCAGAAATCAAGGCACGCGAACTTTCGATTGCGTAAGGAATCGGGGACTTAGTGAGAAGACACCATGTTCTTGCCTCGCCGCGGTACTGATTTCAACTCCTTGTATCTTCAGGCTAAAATCTCTCCGGCTATCGGAACTCTTCGCTGGTTCAACCCTCGCCGCGATCGAGTGAAATATGAGAATCCGAACTAAATCTCTGGCGACAGCGATCTTGGCGGTGTTCGCGGCGTCCTCCGCGCTCTTTGCTCAAAGTGGCGCGAGTTCTTCTGGCAAACCTCAGAATCATGTGAGCGTCATGAACGCCCGTGAGATCGTCGAGCTGTCGGTGGCGGCTACGGAGCGCAGCTGGCAGGTCCGGGACCACTATACTTATATGGAGCGCGATGACGACCGCCGCCTGGACTCGCGCGGGTTGGTGAAATCGGAGAATTCCGCCGTCAGCAAAATGACTCTCGTCAACGGCGCTCGGTTTGAGCAGATCGTCGAACACAATGGGCATCCTCCATCGCCCGAGGAACTGCAGAGAAGCGAGGGGGATCTCAACAAGCTCAAGAACGAAACACTGGCGGAGCGAACGGTCCGGCTCGACCAGGACGAAGCAAACAGGTCGTTCCTCCGGGATGTGCTCGGTGCTTTCGATTTCCGCCTCATCGGTGAAGAAATCCTCGAGGGCAGGCCAGCTTACGTCCTGCAGGCCACACCGCACCCTGGCTATCGCGCGCACGGCAGGTACGCCGCGATGCTCTCCAAGGTGGAAGGCAAGCTCTGGGTCGACAAGCAAGACTTCGGCTGGATCAGAGTCGACGGACGCGTAACGCAGGCCTTCTCGATGGGGTTGTTCGTGGCCCGCGTGCAGCGCGACTCGCACCTCATCCTGGACGAGATGTGCGTCGGCGACGGCGTCTGGGTGCCAAAACGCGTCGAAGTGCGCGCAAGTCTCAGGATCCTTTTCCTGAAGGGCTTGTACATCGACAGGATTATTACCTACTCCGATTACCAGCGTCCGGCCGAAGGCACATACTCTTCGGTGGAATAGCGAGCATGACCCACGGTCTTCTTGTCACGTGGGTAGTCGGCGGTCGCAGCGCAAAGGACCAATGGGTGAGACGGCCACATCTCCGCCGGGCCCCTTTTTACTCGAGCCATCCCCGGCAGCGACGTCGTGCTGGTCTATCCGGGAGTGCAATACGGATTCGCTTGTCAGTCGTGCAGGACGACGCTCAAGAGGGAAGTATTGATCTGAAGCTCGCCGTTGTACTTGATGAAGCCCAGTTTTCGGAATTTGTTCATGAAAAAATTCACGCGCGAGCGCGTTGTGCCCACCATTTCTGCCAGCATCTCCTGCGAAATTTTGGGGAGCATCGTCTGGGGCCGGTCTTGCTGGCCATACCGTGCCAGCAGCAACAGCGTGCGAGCCAGCCGCTTCTCGCTGGAGTTGAAGAGCTGATCGACCAAATCCTCTTCGATCCGGATGTTTCTCGAGAGCATGTACGCTATGAAACGGTCGGAAAATGCATGCTCCTGGTGGAGGACGCGGACCATCTCCTTCTTTTCAATGGTTAGTACGGTGGTTGCCGTAATCGCGGTCGCTGTCCCTATCCGAACCGACTGGCCCGCCAGGCAACCCTCACCAAAAAAATCTCCCGGCCCCAAAACCGCCACGACCGCCTCTTTGCCGGTTTGATTGACCACCGAAAGCCTCACCCCGCCCTTTTGAATGTAGAGGACATTCGCGGCGGGATCGCCTTGCGAAAAGATTGCTTCCTTCTTCTTGAACTCCTCCACTTTCCTGGCTACACCCGCTGTATCCAGAAAACCCTGCACATCAAACGTCAGCTTCTGCAAGGGGGCTGGTTTGTTATTTTTGGTAGCTTCCCGCAGCTTGCCCATCGCGAACAGACCTCACTGTATTTGTGCGCACAACAAACAGTGTATTATACGCGGCTTGTGCTGCAGCGGTCTATGCAATATTTCGAAAATGGCCCTTGGGAATTGTTGCTTTCACTCTTGTGCCGTGGCGGCTCGTTTCAATCTCCAGGCGGCCTCCGAGTTGCTCCACTCTCTCCCGCATCCCCGTGATGCCAATGCCAAGCGTCTCCTTGCGTGACGAATGATCCAGCACGCCGTCTGGTATCCCATGCCCGTCGTCACTGACGGTTACGATCACTCCATCGCGATTCTGCTCGATCTTTATCTGGGCGGCGCTGGCCCCCGAATGCAGGTGAACGTTTGTCAGACTGGCTTGCACGACGCGGAAGACCGCAAGTTCGGCTTCTTCCGACAGCCGGCGCAATTCTTGAGTTATCTTCACTTCTACATGCAGACCGTTGCGCTGGTTAATCCCGCTCACGTACCACAGGATTGCGGTTTTCAAACCACATTCATCGAGCATCGGCGGGTGAAGCAGGTAGGAAAGGGTTCGGAGCTCCTCCGAAACACTACTGGCGAGAGATCGCGACTCCAGGAGAATCTCGTCGAATGCAGGCGAGGGCGAGGTGATCGTATTTCTTACCATCGACAGGTTCAACTGCAAGACAGCAAGTTTCTGCCCCGTGCTGTCGTGCAGTTCACGTGCGATGCGACGGCGCTCCTCATCTTGAGACCGATAGAGCCGCCTGGAAAACTCGCGTAGCTCTTCCGCATTGCGGTGGCACTCGATCGCAATTGCCGCCATGTGAATAACCTGTTCCAATAATTCCATGTCTCGTTCGCCGGGCGGTTGGGGCGTTGGGCAAAATAAGACCAGAGTTCCCAGGATTTGCTCGTCTTTCGAGACAATGGGCACGGACCACGCCGCTTGCACGCCATGGCTAAAAACCAGGTTCCAGCAAACTGCGAAAGAAGGATCGCTCCTCAAGTCCGCAACCGGGACGGTGCTTTTCTGGCTCTTGGCGGCGCTCCGGAAACTTCCGTAGGAGGGTACCTTCAGGCTCTCGAATGCTTCGCTCCAAATCGTAGGAACCTTCGGGCCCGCCGCTAGCCGGAGATGCTTCCCATCGAAGTCTGGTAGAAGAACTGTCGGGATTACTCCCGGTGACTTCGCATCGATGAAGTGGCACAGCTCATTCAGGACTTCCGTCATCGGCGCACCCTGGGAGAGCATCCTGAGTACGTGGGTTTCCGATGTCCGTAGGCGCTGAGAAGGAGCTTGAGTCATGTTCTTCTCCTCCCGTCAGGGCAAGACACGTCTTCCTGGCAGCACGTTGATCTACCTGCCTGCACTCGTGGACGACGATCAGGGAAGCGCAATACTACAGGCACCGGCTTATGCATTCTGTTCAATTTTGGACACTTTCAGCGGTGACAAAAAGCAGCACAGTTCCCCAATAATTCCCCGCGGATCCGCAGGCCCATGGTGGTGTGCACAAATGAACAGACGTTGACCGGCATTCCTTCTAAGATGCTGGCGTATGGCTGAAGCAACAGGATCACGGCGAAAACAAGTCCGAGAGCTTCCGCCTGAACAACAACGGAGATCGCAGGCTCCCTCTCATTCCATCCGGCACTAGCCGTTCTTGGTCAAGACAGAAATTTCGGGTGACGCCTTGGAGCCGGCCGGAGTGTCTGCCTGCGAAGAAGCAAGGAGATAGTGAAATGCCTATTCTTCAAATATTGATGGTTCTGATCGTGGTAGGTGTCCTGCTTTGGCTGGTCAACAGCTACATACCAATGCAAGGAACGATCAAGTCCATTTTGAATGCAGTTGTGGTGATCGGCGTAGTGTTGTGGCTTCTGAACATTTTTGGACTCTTTCATTCGTTCTCCCACATGCGCGTGGGGACTTAACTGAACGTGGATGAAGGACTGCCCCAAGCTCCGAGTGTCCCTGCCGGAGGCACGCACCAGACACAATCAATCGCGCTGAGCGCAACGAGCGAATAGCGCCTGAAATTACGGTAATGGAGGCAACAATCATGAAACGGGTCAGACTTATCGGCGCGGGAGTTTTGCTCCTTCTTCTTGGAGCCGTCGCGCCCACGTATGCACGGCAGGACCAACAAGACAACAAGCCCCCGAAACAAGAGCAGAAAGCCAAGCCTGCAAAGCAGGAACGCCAGCAACAAGCCAAGCCTGAAAAGCAGCAGCAACAGCAACAGCGGCAGCAGCAAGCCAAAACTCAACAAAACGAGCAGCGGCAGCAGCAGGCCAAGACTCAGCAAAACGAGCAGCGGCAGCAGCAGGCCAAAACTCAACAAAACGAGCAGCGGCAGCAGCAGGCCAAGACTCAGCAAAACGAGCAGCGGCAGCAGCAGGCCAAGACTCAGCAAAACGAGCAGCGGCAGCAGCAGGCCTATCGACCTTCGAGGCAAGAGCAAGGTCAACAGCAGGTCGCTTGGCAAGATCACCGCGCGCGTGATTGGCAGTCCGAACACCGGAACTGGCAGCAACGTGGCGGATACAACGGTTACCGCATTCCTGACAACAGTTACCGTGGCTACTTTGGTCAGGATCACTCGTTCCGTATCTACGGCCTTCCCGAAATGGTTGTCGGTGGTTATCCGCGTTTCCAGTATGAGGGTTTTTGGTTCAGCGTCGTCGACCCATGGCCAGAAGCGTGGTCAAACAATTGGTACGACAACGATGATGTGTACGTCGTCTACTCCGATGGCGGATATTACCTCTACGACAACAGTCACCCCGGCATCGGACTTGCACTCAGCGTCTATCAGGACTAGGGATCCGTCGAGAGATAGCAAAGTGTGACTCGAAATCGGAACGTGCAAATTTCTCAAGCACGCAGGGCGCGTCAAAAGGCGCCCGAAAGAGGAGGCAACAATGCTGGGAACGATACTGATCGTCGTCTGTGTGATGGCGCTTCTCGGTGTACTGCCAAGGTGGTCGCATAGCCGGCAATGGGGTTATCTGCCCACGGGAGGAGTCGGCGTGGTTCTGCTCGTCGTCGTCCTCTTGGTGCTTCTCGGCCGCATCTGAGGGCGCGTGGGTCCTCTAGTGCTCCTCACTGAGGCTCACCGTCCAAACGATCGCGATCGAGTGAGCCCCCGGAATCGAGAGAGGCCCGGCGCGGGCCGTGCCTCCCTTTTTCTTCTTACCCGTCGCCATTCGCAGTCGAGGTGAAAAAATGGATGAGTCCAAACGACAAGCGGTTAAATTCCTGGAAAAGGAAATCAAGACGTATATCGCGCTGGCCCTGTTCTTGTCGAAAAAAGGCATCCGGGAACACATGCAGGTGGGAGACAACGATGTTTTGATCAGTCCAACGTACTACAAAGAAAGAATGAGAGAGGCGAGAAGGCTGGTGAATAAGTTGAGAAAACCAGGCTAGCGTCCAGCCCTGCTCTCCCCAGCTCGCGGCCGGAGCCGCGAAACGGCCGCAGAAGCAGAATTCAAATGTGTGCACAACAGAACAGATAAATATCGCGGATGTGTCTAGCATTCGGTTGTATGGGGAGTAAAAGAGATGTTTCGCAGATCGGTCCACCCGCTTCAGCCTGAGAGTCTCGGCTTCAGACCTGCACTAGGAAAAAAGGAACAAGAGACCCGATATGCTTTGGACAATTTCTGTGGTGTGTCTTGTCTTGTGGCTGCTGGGAGTCGTCACGTCTTACACGTTCGGCGGTTTCATCAACATTCTCTTGGTTCTGGCCGTCGTGGCCGTTTTGATAAGGTTCATCCCGAGCCGAAAGATCATCTCCTGAACGCAAGCCCAACAACATGCTGGTTCGAGGAGCGGGCTTGGTTGCCGCGGGTGCCAGGCGCAAGGGCTAAAGGAAGTTTTCGGTTGGGAATAACCGGAGGACGATTTTCGTTCGACCGTTTCCCCCGACTCAAGGCGCACTCTGCAGCGCCCTCACAAAGGTTCCGGATAGACCAAATCTTCCGCAGCCGCAATTCTGATCATGGAGGTCAGCGATGATACGTAAATCAATCCTTTTTGCCTGCGTGGGACTCGTTGCAGCGGCATCAACTCTCGCGGCCAACAACAAAGAGCAAAAGCGGCTGCAGAACGCCGGTGTCGTGATGCAGGAAATCATGAACACTCCCGAGAACATCCCGCAAGAGATTATGGAGAAAGCCGAATGCGTCATCGTTTTCCCGTCAGTTCTCAAGGCGGCGTTCGTAGTCGGTGCAAGCTATGGCCGTGGAGCGATGGTTTGCCGGAGTGGGAAGGGCTTCCGGGGACCATGGGGCGCGCCGGCGATGATGGCACTGGAAGGCGGCAGCGTTGGCTTTCAGATCGGCGGACAAGCTACGGATCTCGTTCTGTTGGTCATGAACAACAGGGGCGCGAGCTCCATCCTGAACAGCAAAGTCAAGTTGGGCGCCGATGCTTCTGTGGCAGCGGGCCCCGTGGGGCGCGACGCGGCAGCAAACACGGATGCGTACATGCGAGCGGAAGTCCTCAGCTATTCGCGCTCGCGTGGCCTTTTTGCCGGCATTTCACTCGAAGGTTCGACGCTTCGGCCCGATGACGACGCCACTGCGGACGTCTACGGCCACAGGCTAACGGCAAGAGAGATCGTGTTGGGCGGCGAGGCACGCGTTCCTGAATCCGGCCGTCTCTTGGTTTCAGTGTTGCAGAAAAACTCACCTCGAAATGAATCGAAGGAGTCTGCAGGCAACTAAGCACCGAGAGTTTGCCGCTCCCGTGTGATCGAACGGGCCGCGTAACGACAGAGGATAGTCATGAAGAAAGATCGGCTGCAAAACGCGGTTCGCACGGGAGCGGTTCTCATCAAGGACGGAACACTTCTGCCCGAAACCCTCCAGGTCGAAGGCGACCCGTGCTTGCCGGGTTGGAGATTGGTCCGAGATCTCGACGGGTACGCACTCGATGGGAAGGTCCGCACAGCAGGGTGGACCTTCTTCAGCCTGGCCGGTGAAATCAAAACGATTGCATTCGGCGGTGACGAGCGATCCACCGTTCCCAGGGCCATCAAGCGAATCCTGGCCGACCCGAGGTCGAAACCATTCAACTCCCTGGAAATCACCCGCGTCACCTCCAGGCGTTTCCTGGGACTGCCATACGTCAGCGTAGGAGCCCAGGCGCGACACGTTCAGGAAAGCTTGGCTCTTTTCTCTGCTCAGCGCATTCGGGAATCGCACGAAGAAGAATCAGCCGCCACTCGGACGAAAGTATGGGGGTTCGCGGTCACCGTGGCGACGGTGCCGGGTCTGTAATGGTTTTGGGGAGGTCTCAAATGAAAATAATTCACAAGCTTGTAATTGCGCTGGCTCTGATCCTGTTCTCAACCTCCGCGGTTTCGGCCCAGGACCTCTCGAAATACCGCACCTTTTCGCTCGGAACGCATTTGGCCGAACTCGCAAAGCAGGTGGAAGTAACGCCGGACGACATTACGGTAATCCACCAGAGTCCGGTGCTCATTCAGGAGTTGACGTGGTGGCCGGTGCCATCCGATCAATCCTCCGCGTCCGTGGATCCGGTCCAGACAATTGTGTTCTCCTTCTGCGACGGTGAACTCTACAAGATCGCGGTGACTTACTCCGGCTCGGCGACGCAAGGGTTAACTGCCGAAGACTTGGTGGGGGCCATCTCCGCACAATACGGTGCCGCAGCACTGCCGATTACCCCGATAAACTCTTCAACAAACGCGTCTTACAGCAACAAGCAGGAAGCAATCGCTTTCTGGGAAGACTCCCGGGACTCAGTGGCTCTTTCCCGCTCTCCTCTTTCCGGTAGCTTTCAACTTGTCCTGTTTTCGAGACAACTGAACAGCCAAGCCGATGCAGCCATTGCCGACTCAATGAAGCAGGAAAGCGACGCCGCTCCGCAAAGGAAGGTAGCGCTGGTGAAAAAGGAGGCTGACGCCCGGGAAGCACTTCGGCAAGCCAATTTGAAGGCATTTCGCCCCTGATCTGAAATTCCCGGTCGACGGTGCGGCTCCTTGGATTTGACGACGAATGAAACGGAGGTTGAGAAATGACGATGAATGTGACGCCCCTGCATGACCGTGTTCTGGTGCGGAGGCTGGAAGAAAAAGAAACCGCGAAGGGCGGAATCATTATTCCCGACACGGCCAAAGAGAAACCTCAAGAAGGGGAAGTGATCGCGGTTGGCGCCGGCAAGCTCAACGGGAAGGGCGCTCGGATTCCCCCGGAAGTGCGGCGGGGGGACCGCATTCTGTTCGGCAAATATACGGGCAACGACATCAAGATCGACGATCAGGAATACCTGATTCTTCGGGAGGAAGAAATCCTCGCCAAAGTGGGCGGCATGGTCAAAGCGGCATCCAGCAAGAAGTAGCTTCTCCGGTGCGCCAGCCGTAAGCCGGACAGAGTCACACGCCCCGGGAGGGCAAAGTCGATGGCAAAACAAATCGTAACTGGTGTGGATTCGCGTCAGGCTATTCTGCGTGGCGTCAACGTTCTGGCCGATGCGGTGAAGATCACCCTGGGCCCGAAGGGCCGCAATGCTGTGATCGAGAAGAAGTTCGGCGGCCCGATTATCACCAAGGATGGCGTGACGGTAGCGAAGGAAATCGAGCTCCAGGACCCACTCGAGAACATGGGCGCGCAAATGGTAAAGGAAGTCGCTTCCAAGACCTCTGACGTAGCCGGCGATGGCACCACGACAGCGACCGTGCTGGCACAGGCCATCTTTCGAGAAGGCGTCAGGACGCTGGCCGCCGGCGCAAACCCTATGGCACTGAAGCGCGGCATCGAAAAGGCCGTTGGAGTTGCCGTCGAGGAAATCAAAAGACTGCACAAGGACGTGAAGGGCGACATGATCGTCCAGATCGGGACAATCAGCGCCAACAACGATCGACAGATTGGCTCGATCATCGCGGAAGCGATGAAGAAAGTGGGCAAGGACGGCGTCATCACCGTCGAGGAATCGAAGACGATGGAGACGACACTCGAAGTGGTCGAAGGAATGCAGTTCGACCGCGGGTACCTCTCGCCCTACTTTGTCACCGCTCCCGAGAGCATGGAGTGCGTGCTCGAAGACGTCTACATTCTCATCCACGAAAAGAAGATCAGTTCCGTGAGGGAACTCTTGCCGCTTCTCGAACAGACGACGAAGATGAGCAAGCCTTTGCTGATTATCTCGGAAGACATCGAAGGCGAAGCGCTCGCCACGCTCGTCATCAACAAGCTCCGCGGCACTCTACAGTGCGTCGCAGTAAAGGCTCCGGGCTTCGGCGACCGCCGCAGAGCGATGCTGGAAGACATCGCTGTTCTGACCGGCGGGAAAGCCATTAGCGAAGACCTTGGGATGAACCTCGAAAACGTGAAACTCGAGGAGCTTGGCCGCGCGAAGAAAGTGATCATTGACAAGGACAACACCACGATCATCGAGGGTGCAGGCAAAGCCAGCGAGATTGAGGGTCGCATCAAGCAGCTCCGCACTCAGATAGAGGACTCCAGCTCGGACTACGATCAGGAGAACCTGCAGGAGCGCCTGGCAAAGCTGGTTGGCGGCGTGGCAGTTATCAGGGTTGGCGCAGCGACGGAGACCGAGCTGAAGGAAAAAAAGGCTCGCGTCGAGGACGCCATGCACGCGACACGCGCGGCAGTCGAGGAGGGTATCGTCCCCGGAGGCGGGGTAGCCCTGCTTCGCTGCATTCCGGCACTTGCGAGGCTGAAGCTTCAGGATGATGAGGCGACGGGTGTAAACATCGTAAGGCGTGCCCTCGAGGAACCGACCCGCCAAATCGCCCAGAACGCTGGACAAGAGGGAGCGATCATCGTCGGCCGCGTGCGCGACTCGAAGGAAGAAGATTTCGGATTCAATGCAGAGACGGGAGAGTTCGGCGACATGATCAAAGCGGGCGTGATCGATCCAGCCAAGGTCACTCGCCTTGCCCTCCAGAATGCCGCATCCGTCGTTGCCTTGATGCTGACCACGGAAGTCTTGATCGCCGACATCCGGGAAGAGAACGAAATGGCTGCTGTCGGCGCGGGGCATGGCGGCGGCATGGGCGGCATGTATTAAAGAGCTTCAGTTCCCCCATCGTGCGCTTGCCAGACGCTGAAGGCTCTGGCGAGCCGGCAGACCGGGCCCGATTCCTGACCCGGGAACGCTCCGGGGCCTGTTTTATCCCTCTTGACAATAGTCGTTGCAACGAGTATTATGACCCGGTGAGACCAGCAGATCAATCCGGGCACGCAGAACGGAAGCAGCCCGCCTGTCCCGAGGAAGCGGCATTCCTGGATCTCCTGTGCACGACGGACATTCTGTCGCGCCGCCTGGTCGGCGTCTTGAAGCCGGCCGACCTTTCGCCGACCCAGTACAACGTGCTGCGGATCCTCCGGGGCTCGCCTGACGGCCTTCCCTGCGGCGAGATTGCCAACCGCATGATCACCAGGGACCCGGACATTACCCGACTTCTCGATCGCCTGGAGAAGCGAGGCCTGATCTCGCGTTGCCGGGAAGCGAAGGACCGGCGGATGGTTCTCACCCGGATCACGGCGGAGGGGCTGAAGGTCCTGGGTAAACTCGACGGGCCGATACAGGCGGCTCACCGGGAACAACTCGGGCACCTGGGACCCGCGCGCCTGCGCGAACTCGCCGAGATCCTCAGCGCTGCCCGGGGCGGCTGATTTTTTTTGACTCAAATAGTCGTTGCAACGAATACCGTTGTAACGCATCTAAGCACGGTACGGTAAGGAAGCGAAAGGAGAGTCACCATGACTGCAACGAGTACCGAAGTCAGGCCGCAAACCACGACCTGGAACATCGATCCGGTTCATTCGGCCGCGGAGTTCAAGGTCAAGCATATGATGATTTCAAACGTGAAGGGGCAATTCACCGGCATCGCGGGTTCTTTGAGCCTGGACGATGGCGACATCCTCCACTCATCCGTGGAAGCCTCCATCGACGCTGCTTCCATCAACACTCGGGAGCCGCAGCGCGATGCACATCTCAAAAGCGCGGACTTCTTCGACGTTGAGAAGTTCCCGACCCTAACGTTCAAGTCAACTCGCCTGTCCCGCAACAGTCACGGTGAGTTGGAAGTGACCGGCGATCTGACGATTCACGGCGTCACTCGTAAGGTCGTGTTTGAGGTTGAAGGGCCCTCTTCCCCGGCGAAAGACCCCTGGGGCAACGTCCGGCTTGGGCTTTCGGCAACCACAAAGATCAACCGCAAAGACTTCGGTCTGACGTGGAACACGGCTCTGGAAACCGGCGGAATTCTCGTCGGCGACGACGTAACCATTACTCTGGATGTGCAGTTCGTAAAGGCTTGAGTCTTAGGCGGCGCGGAAGCTCCGACGTTTACGCGCCGCACAAACTGAAGAGAGGAGGCCGGACATGTCGCTCCGTCCCGTCAAACAGATCTTGCAGACACAGCCGACGATCGAAGGCGCGGGAGTGAAGCTGCAGCGCGCTTTCGGCTTCGGTAAGACAAAAGACTTCGATCCGTTTCTGCTGCTTGATGATTTCCGCAACGAGAATCCGGAGGACTATCTCGCGGGATTTCCGTGGCACCCTCATCGCGGAATCGAGACGATTACCTATGTTCTCGCCGGTTCAGTCGAGCACGGCGACAGCCTGGGTAACAGGGGAAAGATGGCCGCCGGGGACGTGCAATGGATGACGGCGGGCAGCGGTATTCTGCACCAGGAGATGCCCAAGGGTGACCCTCAGGGGCGCATGCATGGCTTTCAGCTCTGGGCCAATCTGCCGTCTTCGCTCAAAATGACGGACCCGCGGTATCAGGACATCCCGTCGACCGCGATCCCGGAAGTCACCGACGATGACGGCACCAAAGCTCGCATCATCTGCGGGGAGTTTTGGGGCAAGAAAGGTCCGGTCGAAGGCGTCGCCGCCGATCCGAGCTATGTGGACGTGTCGGTGGTGCCCGGCAATCGTAAACGCTTGAAGATCGCCACCGATCGCAACGCCTTTGCTTACGTGTTTGCGGGCTCGGGCACGTTTCGCGATGCCTCGGAACCGCGGGCGGTGCTCACCGACCAGGTCGTCAACCCTGACGCAGCGCCGGTTTACGACGCCAGGAATCACTCGCTCGTGCTTTTCGACCGCGGCGATGAAATCGTCGTCCAGGCAGGCGATGAAGGCATCCGATTCCTGCTCGTCTCAGGCAAGCCGATCAAGGAACCGGTGGCCTGGTATGGTCCGATCGTGATGAATACGCAGGAGCAGATCCGCCAGGCGATGGCCGACTTACACACCGGCGCATTCATCAAACGCCGGTAAGCTAGCCGCCTTCCGCTCCGTCCCGTTCCGGTATACGAGAGCGATTGGTCGCGCGTCGCTCTCGTAGCATTCGGACAATTCAAATCCTGGCGCCTCGGCCATTTACTCGAACCTTCATTTCACTGTCTCCCATGCTGCTCGCCCGAGCCTCCGCCGGCCGGGCAAGCGCCGTAGGCCCCAATTGCGCCGGCTTCGCCAGCGCGCCTTCACTCCTTGCTTTGCGCGCCGGCAAGCTCCCCACGAAGTACGACCCCAGCACCAGAGCAGCCGCACCCGCCTGCACGCCCAGCGTTTCCACCGTGGGAAACACGGAAAACCACAATCCCATCCACGGTGAAAACACGTTCTTCAGCCACGGTATTTCCGTTGTGGGCAGCCAGTGCGCCAGTTGCATTTCTTGCGCCTGCTCGCCCGCCATCACCACCAGCACGAACCCGAGCAGGATCCCCGTCAGCACCAGCATCTTCCGATACGGCAGCCGCCTGTGCGCCACAAACGTGAGCGCCGCGACCGCTGCGGAAAGTAGCACGCCCACGCACACTCCCCAGAACACGATCTCATCCCCCAGCCTCAGCCGGTAACTCTGCAGAAAAAGCACAACCTCGAAGCCCTCGCGATAGAACGATGTGAACCCCAGCAGCGCCATCCCCCAGAAAAACCCCGTCCCGAACTCCCCTCCGCCGTCCGCTCGCTCCATCAGTTCCCGCTTGCGGTTGTTGTGCATCGAAATCCAGCCGGTCCAATACAGCTTGTGAAAAAACCAGTTCATCACCACTAGCAGGACGACAATCGCGAGCAGTCCGGTCGCAGCTTGCAGCGCGAGCGCGGAAACGCTCCTTCCCAGGCCGTCCAGAATCTGCACCGCGACGATCCAGCTCGCCAGCGTGGCAACCACTCCCCCGCCCACTCCCAGCGCAATGGGATTCTGCCGGCCCGGCCGCTCGCGTTCCATTCCGGACGTGATCACCGCAAGCACCAGCACGCACTCCAATCCCTCGCGGAAAACCAGTACACCGATGTCCAGCATCGCCGCCCAGGTGTTCTGGCCGTCCAGCAGCGGGTTTGGGTTTCCTGACGAAGCGATCGCCTGCCACACGATTGCGCCCGCTGCGATCAGCCCCGTTACGGCAAGGATCGACGCCGAAATGACACTGCCCGCCCCGCGGCCCTCTTCTGGGACCTTCATCTCTCGTTTTTCCGTTTCTTTATGTGGAATGCCCGAGGAAACGATTTGCTGCGGGCACTTCCGATTGCCGAGCGCCCGAAACGCCTTCCTCCACCGTCCCAGTTGCAACTGAATAGCAACTGACAACCATGCTGAACGCTTCCCCTTCCGGCTGTCAAGCCGTCGTTTGCGAACTTCCGCTCCGGCGCGGCGAACTGCGTTAAACCAAGACCCAATGGAGCAACGCGACAGTCTTTGGCTCAACCCCAGAACCGCAGAAACAAGACTCATGCTGCGTGTGTGTGGTTTGCATTTGGGATAAGACGGGGGCGGCCCCGCGTGCGGCTTGTCATACGGGGAACACCCCGCGCGTAGTACCATAGAGGGCTGCCGATTTTGCTCTTGCGCCGCCCCAGAAGGGGATTTTTCAGCCAGGAATGACGCCAACAGACAATCACTTCGCGATTCGCGCCGAACATGCCTCCCGCCACTACCAATTAGGAGCCGCTCTCGTCCGCGCCGTTGACGATGTCTGCCTTTCCATCCCGGCCGGCGAATTCGTGGCCCTGCTCGGTAGCTCCGGCTCCGGCAAATCCACTCTGCTGAATCTGATGGCCGGCCTCGATCGCCCCACTTCAGGCGCCATCCTCGCGCACGAGCGCAACCTGGCCGAAATGACTTCCGACGAGCTCGCCGCCCATCGCAGCCGCACCATCGGCATGATTTTTCAGGCGTTCAATCTGCTTCCCCGGATGACGCTCGAGGAAAACGTCGAGCTTCCGCTGCGTTTGGCGGAAGTCGATCGAAACGATCGCGCCGGACGCGTGCGCGAAGCCATCGAGCGCGTCCACCTCACCGGCCGACTCACTCACCGCCCGACCGAAATGTCCGGCGGCGAACAGCAACGCGCGGCCATCGCTCGCGCTCTGGTGAATCGCCCGGCCATCCTCCTCGCCGACGAACCCACGGGCAACCTCGACAGCGCCACCGGCGACGAAATCATGCGACTGCTCGGCGAAATCAACGATTCGGGCGTGACCATCGTGATGGTGACTCACGAGCGCCCTCGCGCCGCCGAATTCGCTGATCGCCTCCTCCAAATGAAGGATGGCAAGCTCATTTCCGACGGAGCCACGGCATGAAGCTCCGCGATCTGACGGAACTGGCCGGCCGCAATCTCCGCGAAGCCCTCCTGCGCAATTCGCTCACAACGCTCGGCATCGCTGTCGGCGTCGCTTCTCTCGTCGCCATGCTTTCGCTTGGAGTCGGCCTCCAGCAATTTGCCAACAAGCGCCTCGCGAGCTCGGGCCTCTTCGACGCGATTTTCGTCGCTCCGCATCGAAGCGATCGCGCCTTTGGCGCCGGGCCAACAGCCACACCCGGAACGGCCGAACATTTCCCCGCGCTCGATCAGCAAGCTCGTCAGGAATTTGAGAAACTCCCGAATGTCGCCGAGGTCTACCCTGAGATTCGCTTCAGCACCGAAATTCTCTACGAAGGCAATCCCTACATGTCGGTCGTCGCCGGAATTCCCGAATCCCAGCGCAATGGCGGCGCATTCGACGGCATGGCCGGGAAATTCTTCTCCGGTCCCAACGCCGAAGAAACCATCCTTCAAATCGAGTTCGCCAGGGACCTCTCGAAACAGCCCGATTCGCTGATCGGCAAGGAAATCACTCTGCGCTACGCCGAGCGTCAGACGCTGCCCGCGGAACCCTCCGCGAGTTCCTCTTCCGCGAACTCCGCGAACTCAAATTCCAGCGCTTCCGCAAGCCCCGCCGCCACCACGAACGCCTACTCCGATTCCGGTCTCGCGCCTGGGTTCTCCGTCATCCCGCGCCAGATGAAGCTTCGCATCATCGGCATCGTCGAAACGGAGCCCGCCACCGGTTTCGGCGGCTTCGGTCGTGGCCGCGTCCTCATCCCGCAGCAGCTCGCCGAAAAACTCGGCGCCACGCAGTACAACGATTTGCGGGAGATTCTCCGCGGCCGCTCCGCTTCCCAGAACTACGCCACGCTCACCGTTCGCGTCCAAAGAGCTTCGCTCGTGGGGGGCGTCGAGACCAAAATAAAATCCATGGGCTTCTCCACCTTCTCCCTGATCGACGCCACCAAGAACGTGCGCCTCGTCTTTGCCGTTTTCGACGTCTTTCTCGGCATCTTCGGCAGCCTCGCCCTGGTCGTCGCCTCGCTCGGCATCATCAACACGCTGGTCATGGCCATTCTCGAACGCCACCGCGAAATCGGCGTCTTAAAGGCGCTCGGCGCTTCCGACCGCGACGTCCGCAAACTTTTCTTCGCCGAAGCCGGCGCCATGGGTCTTGTCGGCGGACTCCTCGGCGTTCTCATCGGCTGGCTCATCGGTCAAGCCATCACCGTCGGCACCAACATCTATCTCCATCGCCGCGATCTCCCCTCCATCCAGATTTCCGCCGTTCCCTGGTGGATGGTTGGCGGAGCGATCGCCTTCTCCATCGCCGTGAGCCTCGCCGCGGGTCTGTACCCGGCCTCCCGCGCCGCCCGCCTCAACCCAGTCGAGGCCCTCCGCTATGAGTAGCACCTCTCCTGGGACGACTTGTCATCCTGCTTGCCCTGAGCGGATTTTGCGAAGGGAGCGAAGCCGCCGTAGGCCGCGCAACCGCTGGATCTCTCTTCGCTCTTGCTTCGTGTCTGCGCCGATCATTTTTCTCGTGCTCGCGTTTTGCGCCGCTCCCTCTGCCCGCGCTCAGGGCCGCGCCGAATGTCGCGAAGCCCCCAGCAAAATCCTCGGCCACGCCGTTCCCTACTGCGTGATCCTCCCGTCCTCCTACGACTCGAACAAATCCCGTCGCTATCCTGTCCTCTACTTCCTCCACGGTCTCGGCGGCGACGCGCAGTTCCTCATCAATTCCGGCGGCCTCGACATGATCGAGGACCTCTGGCAACACCGCCAAATCGCCGACTTCCTCATCGTCACGCCCAGCGCCGGCCGCTCCTTCTACATCGACTCCCGAGACGGCCGCGTCCGCTACCAGGATTTCTTCATCCGCGAATTTCTGCCCTTCATCGAAAGTCATTACCGCATTCTTCGCGACCAGCGTCACCGCGCCATCTCCGGCATCTCCATGGGAGGCTACGGGGCCCTCCGCTTCGCATTTCTCTATCCCGACCTCTTCGGCTCCGTCAGCGCGCACAGCCCCGCACTCGTCCAAAATCCTCGTCGCTCCAACGTCTCCAGCGGACAGGAAATCACCATCACGCGTTTTCTCGGCTCCGCCTTCGGCTCGCCCTTCGATCCCGCCTACTGGACCCGCGAGAGCCCTTTCACCATCGTCCGCGGACATCCCCGCCCGCATGACCTGCGCATCTATTTCGACTGCGGCATCTCCGACGACTACGGCTTCGATCGCGGCGCCGAAGCATTCCACAAACTTCTCCTCTCCCGCGGCATCCCTCATGAATTCCATCTTTATCCCGGCGGCCACGAGTGGTCCTACTTCGCCCAGCATCTCCCCGCCTCCTTCGAATTCCATTCCCGCGCGTTCACTTCCAAGTAGCACCGATCAGTCGTCGGTGCTGCCCCGAGGGGCAGCGCTACGTTTGAATCTTTTTGTTGCGTGAGTTGGCGCCGCGGCGTGTGCCTTCCCAGTTCGCGGAGCGAAGCTGGAGAGGCACGGGAGGCCGCAAAAAAAAAGACAACCACCTGACCGTGTCTCGCGATCAACGCGGCGAGTTCCGCGAAAGGGAATCGAATGAGAGTTTCCGACCTGGAGTCTCTTCTAGGCTGGCTTCGGGAACGCTGGCACTCGCGACCACAATGAAGTCGTGAACCGCAATTTCCTTCCCGCTTTTTTCAGCTTCCCGCAGCTGCTGACTCTCGACCCTTGACCTCGGCTCATCTCCCCGCTCCCACCGCCTGCGCGCCGTAAAATTTCTCCCCTGACAGCACGGCCCTCACTCCCCGCACCAGGTCTCTCGCGCCATCCCTCTTCTGCACCAGTCCTTCGAACCCTCCCATGCGCGTCATCCTTTCGAGCTCCGGGTTCGTGTGGTTCGTAAAGAAGAGTATTTTCGCGCGCAGCCCCGCGTTTCGAATCCGGTACGCTGCCGACCACCCTCCGGTCTGCGGCATCGTAACGTCCATGATCACCAGGTCCGGATCGAGTTCCCTCGTCTTGATGATCGCCTCGAGCCCGTCCTTCGCTTCTCCGCAAATCTCGATGTCTCGCTCCTCTTTGAGCAAGCTCCGGATTCCTTCTCGTGTCACTTCGTGATCGTCCGCGATCAGGACGCGTTTCTTCGCTCCCTCCCGCGCCTTGCTTCCCTGTGGCTCGCCCGGTTGCGCCCCCCGCGGCTGGTTCGCGCCGCCCGGCCCGCCCTTGTACCCCAGCTCCTCCGCCATTTTCAGAATCTGCGCCTCGGAAGGAGGCTCCTCCACCGGCGGGGCTTCCCCGATCGGAATGATTGCCGCCACCTCTGTGCCTTTCGGTAGCGGACGAACCTCCAGCCTCCCGCCCAGCTGTTGTAGCCTTTCCCGCATTCCCGCGATTCCTACTCCGCCGTCCGGCGCCGCGCGCCTCGGCCGCCCGAGCTTCGCGCCCTCGATTCCTCGTCCTTCGTCTTCCACCGACAGGACCACGAATTCCGCATCGAACGACACGCCAATCCGCGCCTTCTGGCTTCCCGAATGCCGCAGGACGTTCGTCAATCCCTCCTGCACTACGCGAAACAGCGCCATTTCCTTTTCCGCCGTCAGCCGCGGCAAGTCGCTCGGACTTTCCACTTCCACCTGGATTCCGCTTCTCTTCGTGAATCCCTCCGCGTACCAGTTCAGCGCCGATGCCAGCCCGAACTCGTCCAGCAGCGGCGGGTGCAGTACGTATGACAGAGTTCGGATCTCGTCTTCGATCTTTCGCACCAGACCCGCCGCGTCCGTGATTTTCTGCTGCACCTCCGCGCTGGGCCGGTCGGCACGCTTCGCCAGTTCGCTCAACGCCATGATTACCACGGCCAGTTCCTGCCCGGTGATGTCGTGCAAGTCTCGCGCGATGCGTCGCCGCTCCTCGTCCTGCAATTGCAGGATTCTGGCCGAGAGTTCGTGTAACGAAGCCTCGCTGTCCTGCAGCGCCCGGTTTTTCTCCACGATTTCCGTCGTTTCGCTCGCCGCAATCTTGATCGTCGTCACCTTCTTCCAGTGGATCGGGCTCATCGACAGGCGAATCGTCCGAACGATTCCATGAGCTGGGTCCTCCACGCTCAGCACGCCCTCCGTCGTCGTCTGCGCCGCCCGGCGCAACGCTACCTCTAAATCCTCCCAGCACGCCGGAGCGAGAAAATCCCTCAGTGCCGTTCGGCCCTCCGCCATCTGGCCCGGCCTGGCGCCCAGCAGTTCCGCGAACTTTGGATTTGCGTACAGGATCGCTCCCTGCGTCGATATGTGCGCTACGCCTTCCTCGATTCCCTCCAGCAAGTTCCCCAGCACGTCTGCATTCAGCCGCTTCGTCCCATTCTCTGTCCTCCCGCGCCTCGCCCCATTTTTCGCGTTCCCGTGCGCCGCCTTTGCCGCCGCGCTCCTTTTCGTCCGCGCCAGCTTTTCAGTCTGCCTCGCGCGCGCACCTACGCCTTTGTCATCTCTGGCGTCAGGAATCCGGCGGACTCCACTGGAGTCCGACTGTCCCACCTGCTTGCCGGGAGCGACGTCGGCCAGGGGATTAGAGTTTGCGGCTTCTCCTTCATTCCGCCCGGAATGGGTTTTCCGCTGGATGTTCTGCGAGGTGTACTTCCGCTCCACGAGACCCTCGGGTGCTCTTCGTGCGGTAACGCGGCTGGGAACCGACGTATACCGCAGGCAACTAAGCACGCATTATATACTCTTGCGCTCGCCCCGCCCATAATATCTGCCCCGCTTGGAAGCGGTCATGCGACGGGAGTATCTCGCGATCGCTAGCGAGCACCGCTCTATGAAGCCATCTCAATAAATGCGGTTTAGAGGGTCGGAGTTTTAACTCCGACGCTCAGGCCGCGGTAAACGTTGGGCTTCAGCCCCTGAAGAGAGTCTCTTCCACCGCTCATAGCATTTTTGAGACACCCGTGGCCACTCGCCGCTAGTTACTTCCCGTTTGTCGCGCCTTGCTGCTTTTTGCCCTTGGCGAACCGCCGCCTGCCATGGCCACCGTGATCACCGTCCCGTCGATCCTGTCGTCCGCCAGCCTGTACGGAACCACCCGCAGCCGGTACGAGTTGCCTTCCCGGTCCGTCAGCGTCCGCTCGATCGTCTGCGGATTCGCCATCACTTGTTTCACCATTTCCTGAAAATCCGGCAATTCAACGCTCGGATTGATATTCGATAGCGGCCTTCCGACGTCGTGCGGCATAAGCCCGAAGATTTTCTGCGCCCGTGGAGTGAACCGCCGGATGGTCAGATCGCTTCCCACCATCATGATCGACATGTCGATACTGCCCAGCAGGTTCGTCAGGTCGCTGTTGATCTGCGACACTTCCGCGTTCCGGCTCCGCAGTTCGTCGTTCACCGTGCTCAGTTCCTCGTTCGTCGACTGCAATTCCTCTTTCGCCGTTTCCAGTTCCTCATTGGTACTCTGGAGCTCTTCGTTGCTCGAAAGTATCTCCTCGTTCGCCGCCTGCAACTCTTCGTTCGTCGCCTCCTGTGTCTCGATGAGGGACTGCAGATACTCCTTCGTCGCCGCAAGTTCCTGCTCCAGCTTTGCGACCCGTGCCCCGTCCTCCCTCTCTTCTCGCCGGGCAGGGGACGTTTTTCGTGGCCGCGGCTTGGCTGGTGCGTCCTCGAGAATGACCATGAAATAGAGTTCGCTCTGGTTGCCCGTCCGGAACGGTGCCACCTGAAAATTCACCTCCCGCATGTGGTCGCCCCCGTTGTGACGGTCGCCGGTCTCGTCTTCCACTTTCATCCGCACGTTCTGCTTGCGCACGGCAGCATCTTCCTTTTTCGCCCGGTTGATCGCGTTCCGCAACTCCAGCAGCAACCCCTCCCGCACCATCTTCAAAATGCTCAAACTCGCCCGTCCGGACGCCAGCTTGAAATACCGGCTGACGTTCCCTCGCGTGTGGACGATCTCCAAATCCTCGTTGATGAACGCGACCGCTGGCGCATAATGCGTCAGCAGCCTCCGGTCAAACTCTTTTTGGATCTCCGGGTAACTCCAGGTCGTTTCCTGCGGTTTCGCGGGCGGCCGCATCGTCCTTTGCCCGGCCATATCCGCCGAGCGGCTCAGCGAGAACGTGACTGCCTGCCGGCCCGGCAGCCCTTTCTTCGAGAAGAACCTCAGCGGCCGGTTTTCCATCGCAAACAGATGCGAGGCCGTCCCCACTCCCTCCGATGTCCCCAGCACCAGGAACCCTCCCGGGCGCGTAGCGTAGTGAAATAGCGAAACCACCCGGTTCTGCGCCGTCGGCTCCAGATAGATCAGCAGATTCCGGCAGCAGATCAGGTCCATTTGCGAAAACGGAGGATCGCTCAGGACGTTGTGCTGGGCAAAAATGCACGCGTCGCGAATGTTCGTGCTGATTCGGTAGCCGTCCTCCACTTTCGTGAAAAACCGCCGCAGCCGTTCTGCCGAAACGTCGCTTTCGATGTTTTCCGGATAGAACCCGTTGCGAGCCCGCGTGACACACGATTCGTTCACGTCCGTCCCGAAGAACTGCACTGTGGTCGGCGCCGACCGCGCGCCCAGAAACTCCAGCAGCGCGATCGCCGCGGAATACGTCTCCTCGCCCGATGCGCAAGCCGGCGTCCACACGCGAATCGGCGCATTCGGCCCCCGGTTCTTCAAAATCTTGGGAAAGAGGTCCGCTTTCATGCCCTCGAAAACGTTCGGATTCCGGAAGAAGCTTGTCACGTTGATCAGCACGTCCTGGTACAGAGCCTTCATTTCCACCGGACTTCTCTGCACGTACTTGACGTATTCCTTGATGCTCTCCATCTTGTGAACCACCATCCGCCGGTGGATTCGTCTCAGGATTGTGCTCTGCCGGTATTGCGCGAAATCCACCCCCGTGCTTCTCTGCAACAGATGGAAGATCGCCCCAAGCCCTCCTTCGGTCGTCGCGGTCTCTGGCTCTTCGGCGTGCCCCCGCCCCACGTAAGGATGCCTCGCGATTCGCGCCAGTTCGCGCGCAATTTCCCTCGGCGGAAGCACGTAATCCACGCATCCCGCCGCGATCGCGCTCTTCGGCATGTTCGCGAACTTCGCCGTACCCTCGTCTTGGGCGAACGTCACGCCCCCCTGCGCTTGGATCTCTGCCATCCCCAACGTTCCGTCCGTCCCGTATCCCGACAGAATCACGCCGATTGCCCGGCTCCCTTGCGCCTCGGCCAGCGCCCTCATGAAATGGTCGATCGTCATGTGCGCGGCAGCTGACTCCCCGCGTGGGGAAAGGTTCAGGGTGTGACCCGAAATCGACATTGTCGCGTTCGGTGGAATCACGTAAACGTGGTTTTCCTCCGCCCTCATCCCGTTCGTCGCTTCTTTCACCGGCATCGCCGTCCGCTTCGACAGTAATGTCGTCAAAGCGCTCTCATGTTTGGGGTCGAGATGCTGAATCAGAACGAACGCCATCCCCGTGTCCTTCGGCAGATACTTCAGGAGTTCCGTGAAGCTCTCGATTCCTCCCGCCGAAGCCCCGATTGCCGCGATCAGCAGATCGCCCGCCATCTCCCTGGCTTGCGATACCCTGTCGCGAGAAGTCTTTTGTTTTCCGCGAATGGGCTTCTTGGATTTCATAATCGCCCCGATTGAAATTCAGAAATGCGAGAGCATGCGCCTGTCGTTCTCAGAGCTGAGGGGTTGAATATACGCGAAACCGTGAGAAGTGGAACTGTGTTATCGGTAAGCTGCGGGTCTGTGCCTGTGCTGCTCATTCTCACGGCCCAATGCTTGGCGGCCGCAGAAGGGTTTGCCGCCCATCAACGGCCCTGCCCGCCGTCGGCGAGACTATTAGCCAGCGCGAAACCTCTCTCTCACCCGAAGGCGAATTCGCCTGGAAGCAAAACTGGTTCGCTGTTCCAACACCACCGTGCCGGATTTTAGTCCCTTCCCTGCTCCACGAGCAACGATTATCCCCTTGTATCGAAACTATGTGACAAACCTCGTTGTCTCCGTGGCCAGAGGTTCGCTTCACGGAGCCAACCGGCCTCTGCCGCCAAACCAATAGGCGCGGCCACGAGGCAAATTCCGGCGTCGCCACGCACACCGATTTGCACGACTCGGGTCTCCAACAGCCAAGGATAAGCGAGACCAAGATTCGGAGGGATTAACAGCCCAGTGGAGGAGAAAACTTCGACCGGCAAGTCGCTTGTCTGCCGGGCCTGCTGCGCGCGTAAGTTGCTGATCCCGCGCGCGTCATTTGCCAGATTCTACGCCACAAACTCCCCGTTTCGCAGAAACTCGTACCGCTCGATCGCTGCCGCCACTCCCACGTCTCCTGAGTATTCCGGACTGCTCCGCAGCACCCGCCCCAGACACCGTACACGCACCGGCCCCGCCTGCGTCAGCTCGTGCGGCAGCGTCATCACGATCTCCAGCGGCGATCCGCTCCGCAGTCCCCTCGGCAGGTGAAAATAGATGCCTCGGGAGCTTACTTCCCGCGACTCCGTCTCCGCCTCCCCCACCAAGGTTTCGTCGGTCCAGCGGACGGTTAGCGGCAAACGCATCAAGAAACGTCGCGACGCTCTTCGCTCAGACAAAGCCACGGAACACCTGCCTCTTGGCTCGGCATTAGCAGTGCAAGCCGGAAATTTAGTATTCGGGGTTTCCACACACAAACCCGCGACAGCTAAGTTCTTGCTCAGAGTAGGTTTCCCGCGTGTCTGAACCAATAGAGCGATGGAATCAATTTGGGGAGCTTTTCCGGTACACCGGTACTATAGCCTGCTCCTTGTGCTCCCGCAGCAGGCCACGCCGGTACGTTCGGGGAGCACGGGCAAACAGACGACGTCTACCCGCAAATGCCTACGGGTAGAAATCACCGTAAGTCCATGAAAACAAAGGCTTGCAAAATCTCTACCCGCCAAAAGATTCCCCGAATCCTACTTCGCCCTATCTTCGCCAATTTGCCGATTTTCGCCCGTGGTAAACTGCTCTCCCCAATGCTGCTGCTGATCGACAACTACGATTCCTTCACTTACAACCTCGCGCAGTACCTCGGCCAAATGGGCCAGCGCCTCGAAGTGCGGCGCAACGACAAAATCTCGCTCGAGGAAATCGAGTCGCTTGCGCCTGAGCGCATCGTGATTTCGCCAGGCCCGTGTACTCCGAAGCAAGCGGGAATCAGCGAGCCCGTGATCGAGCGCTTCGCGGGAAAAATTCCGATTCTCGGCGTTTGCCTGGGGCACCAGGCCATCGGCGAGGCGTTCGGCGGGCGCGTGGTTCGCGCGCCGAAAATCATGCACGGAAAAACCAGCGAGATTCGCCACGACGGCAAGACGATTTTTCGCGGACTCGCGCAGAATTTTGCGGCCACGCGTTATCACTCGCTCATCGTCGAACGGAAATCATTGCCGCGAGAACTCGAAATCTCTGCCGAGACGGACGATGGAACGATTATGGGTTTGCGACACCGGAAAATGAAAGTCGAAGGCGTGCAGTTCCATCCCGAATCGGTGCTGACCGAGCCGGGCTTCCGCCTGCTCGAGAATTTCCTCTCGTTGTAGAATTCCCTTCTAAGGACTCCACGATTCGCCGCACAATCACGCAGAAACGGAGAAAGAAAGGGTTGGGAAGAGCCGTCCTACTGTTCGTCGCTGCGATTGCATGCAGCTGGTCGATGACAGCGACGGCGCCGGCGCAAGAGAAGCTTGGCGCGCGTGCCTATCTCGGGTTTGACGCGAATGATTATCCGGGCGACGCGGCGCTGCCGAGGCTGAGGCAGGCGTTTACATTTGCGGGCTATTGGCTGAACAACCCGCCGGGAACGCCAGCGGGCAAAACGCGAACGGAATCCGACACATGGCTCGGACATCGCGCCGCGCTCGCGCAACAAGGCTTCGGCTTTCTCGTGCTGTTCAATGGGCGGCTCGACCGCGAACTAAAACCGGCCGCGACTGCGAGCACCATGGGAGCGAATGATGCTCGCGCGGCTGCCGGCACAGCGAAGCGCGAAGGATTCCCTTCCGGCACCGTGATCTTCATCGATCAGGAAGAAGGCGGCAGCATGGACGCCGCGCAGATGGCATACCTGGTCGCATGGTTCGACGGAGTGACCGCCGCCGGATTTCGCGCGGGGATTTATTGCTCAGGAATGCCGTCGAAAGAGGGCGATGAGGTCGTGCTGACGGCAAGCTACGTTCGCGAGAATACGGGCGGCCGGGAAATCGTCTATTTCGTCTACAACGACCAATGCCCGCCGTCGCCCGGATGCGTGCATCCGGCGAATCCGCCGCTGCCCCGGACAAGCGGCGTTGCATTTGCGGTGGCGTGGCAGTTCGCGCAGTCGCCGCGGCGACGTAAGCTCACGCGCACTTGCAGCACAACCTACAATCGCGACGGCAATTGCTACGCGCCGGGCCTGGGCCCGGGCTCGCCTTTAATTGACATCGACACAGCCACATCCCCCGACCCGTCGGATACGCGATAGAAGCAGCATCCGTCGAAGAGGGATGCCGCACTGAAGATCGCGGCTCTGCACCCAGGTAAGCAAGGGGACATTTCTAACGAGGTTTGACAAACACTTAAACCTGACCTTGACTTGGCAGGCGGGCGTCGGATACGGTAGAGCCGTTTCCCGGAGTTGCAGCATGCGCATCATCGTTTTCCACCAATAACTCGCGGCGGCTGAATTCAGCCGCGAGTGCCGTGACGCTGTCCCGCTGGTCTGTCTAATGCCGGCGGTGCCTTCTTTCCCGCTGTTTCGAACTAACCTGAACCTTTGGCGCGCAATCTGCACGTCCAGTGAGAAAGGCCTATGCCGGACTTTGCTCTCGAAGTAGACGACCTCGTAAAGACGTATCGCGCGAAACGCGGCGGGATTTTCGGCCGTGCGAGCGGACCGGTCCGCGCGATCGACGGCTTGAGTTTTACCGTTCCTCGCGGCGAGATCTTCGGTCTGCTTGGCCCGAACGGCGCGGGCAAGACCACGCTGCTGAAGATTCTCTCGACTCTGCTGCAGCCAACCAGCGGAAGCGTACGGATCGAGGGAGTGGACGCAGTGGCCGAGCCGCTCGAGGCGCGCCGACGGATCGCGACCGTGATTCAGGAGACCGCCGTCGAGATGTTTCTCACCGTGCGCGACAACCTGCTGACGTTCGCGCGTTTTCACGCGATCGAAGCGAACGAAGCCCGGCGCCGCGCCGACCGCGTGATCGAACTCTTCGGACTGGGAAGCGAAATCGAGCGCAAGGTACAGGATTTGAGTGGAGGTTTCCGGCGGCGCGTGCAGGTAGCGAAAGTGTTTCTGGTGAATACGCCGGTGCTCTTTCTCGACGAGTTCTCGACAGGCATGGACCCGATCCTGAAGCGCGCGGTGATGGAGTCGCTGCGCGAGGAAGCCAAGCGCGGCCGGACGATCGTGCTGACCACGCAGATTCTGAGCGAAGCGGAAGAGCTCTGTGACGACATTCTGATCCTGCACAAAGGAAAACAGGTGGCGCGCGGCAATCTGAACGCGCTGAAGCTGCTGTCGCGCGGCGTGTACGAGGTGGTCGTGACGTTCGACGCGCTGCCGACGGATATCGGCGCGGAGATCGCGAAACTCCAGCCGATTCGCTCGCAAGTGAGCGGGAACACCATCGAGCTTTCGGTGAAAACGGAAGAAGCGGGCGCCATCGAGATCGTCGGCGACTTGGCAAAGAAAGGATGCGTGCTGCACGTCGAAATTCGCGGCGCGAGCCTGGAGGACATTTTCGTCGAGCTTACGGCCAAGGCGTAGGTGGGCATAGGAGTTGCAAAAGATGTTCTGTTTTGCGGAGGAGAACGCAGAGAAGGCGAAAGGCAGCGCCGCAACGAGGAGGACACGATGGCAGTGATGACGGCAATGCTATACCGGGAAAGCAAGATTCGCGCGACGAATGTGACGTTCATGTTCTGGGATTTCTGCTACCCGCTGTTCAACCTGCTCGTGTTCGGGGTGGGACTCACGGCTGCGTTCGGATCGCCGCGTTCGACGGAGGGAGTGGACTACAACTCATTCTTCCTGGCGGGCGTGCTGGGCATGGCGAGCTTCGCGATCGCGTCGAACAGCGCGTGGTCGTTCTTCCTCGACCGCGACAACGGAATCTTCTACGAGATGCTGACGTATCCGATGAGCCGCGCGGAATACCTGCTGGGAAAACTCGTGTTCAACGTCGGGATCGCCGTCGTGCAGGCGGCGCTGACGATCGGCATCGGCGCGGCGGCTCTGGGAATTTCGCTGCGATTCGATCTCTTCGGAGTGCTGGCGGTCGGAATCGTGATCGGCACGGCGGGATGGTTTTTCTTCTACACAATACTGGCGCTGAAGATCCGGCGGAACGACGTGTTCAACAGCGTCACCTCGGCGCTCTACTTTGTGTTTTTGTTTTTCAGCTCGATGTTCTACCCGCTGGGGCCTCTCCCCAGGTTGCTGAGATGGGTCGCGCTGGCGAATCCGTTGACGTGGCAGATCGATTTGCTGCGGTACGGGTCGATTGGGCTGGGACACCCGCGGCAGCTGGCGATTGAAGCGGCGGGATTCGCAGTATTTGTGGCTGCCTGCTTCGCTTACGCGGTCCATTCGTTGAATCAGGAGTGAGGGATTGCTGAGGCCGCTTCTCGCAGGCAAGTGAGCAGCGGCAGCAAGGCCACGACCATTGACGGAAGTTTTTATTTTGCGGCCTCGAGCGCCAAACGTGCGCGTTAAGTGGCGGAGTGGCTGGATTCGTCCGCGGCCTGCGAGAAGGCGACGAGATGGTCGAGCTTGGCGCGCGCGGCGCCCGAATCGATCGATTCGGCGGCGACTTGCACCCCTTCGCGAAGATCGGCCGCGCGGCCCGCGATGAAGAGAGCGGCGGAGGCATTGGCAAGGACGATGTCGCGGCGGGGGTCGCGGTCGCGAGGGTTGGTGGAGGGACGCAGGACGTCGCGTATGAGTTCCGCGTTGCGTTTCGCGTCCCCACCGCGGATGGCTTCCAGCGACGCGCGGCCGAGGCCGAAATCTTCGGGAACGAGAGAATGGTTGCGGACGGCGCCATCGCTCAGTTCGGAAACGTAGGTCTCGCCGGAAATGGAGATTTCGTCGAGGCCGTCTTCCCCATGCACGACGAACGCGCGCTTGACCCCGAGAGCCCCGAGCGCCTGCGCCATCAATTCGGTAACGCCGGGATCATAGACTCCGACAACCTGCGCAGAAGCTCCGGCAGGGTTGGTCAGGGGGCCGAGGAGGTTGAACACGGTGCGAATTTTCAGCTCCTGCCGTACCTTCGTCACATGCCGCGTTGCCGAATGCATGGCGGGAGCGAAAAGAAATCCGATGCCGACCTGCTCGATGCACCGCGCGACGCGTTCGGGAGGCAAATCGATGCGCACGCCGAATTCTTCGAGAACGTCGGCGGAACCGCAGAGCGACGAGTGCGAACGGTTGCCATGTTTCGCAACGCGCGCGCCCGCGCCCGCGACGACGAAGGCGGTTGCCGTCGAGATATTGAACGTGCCGAGCGCGTCGCCACCGGTGCCGCACGTGTCCACGAGCCCTTCTTCGGCGATCGGATGATTGTCCGGAAAAATGCGCGGCGCGTGCCGGCGCATCGCCGTAGCAAAGCCGACGACTTCGTCCATGGTTTCGCCTTTGAAACGCAGCGCGGCCAGAAATTGGGCAATCTGAGGCTCGGGAACCTGGCCGCAGAGGATATTTTCCATGGCGAGCTGCGCTTCGAGGCGCGACAAGTCGTCTCCGTTCATCGCGAACGCGATGGCGGCGTCTAAAGGGCCCGGGGAAACCCAAAACGTGGCGCTGGTGGGATTGCCAGGGAGGGCGGAGGAATCCCAGGCGCGTACGACTCTAGTGGCGGCGCGGCGCTCGTCGCGCGTCATGCCCTTCATGTATAGAGCTACGGCGATGGCCGCGAACTGGCTCACGCTGACCTGTCCGGTCTGAAATTCGCCGGTGAGCGCGTCGAGCTCCGCACTTGACAGGTCCTCTCCCGCCAGCAATTTGTCTAGCGCTTGTTGAATCATCTGGCCGTTCGGCTTGCTCGCTCTAGTCGTTCCAAGTAAACTGGGGCGTTTTCGCGCTGACGCAAATCATAACACTGTTCTTAGCTGCGCCTCCTGCGCGCCCGGCCGGATGTTTGAGGCGCGCGGGTGGCGCTAGGCTTCAGGAAGCATCGGAGCAATCATGAAGATTCACGAATATCAGGCCAAGGCAATCCTTGCGAAATTTGGAGTGCCGGTGCCGCGCGGCGAAGTCGCGTTCACGAAAGAAGAAGCGCGCGCGGCGGCGGAGCGGTTGGGAACGAAGATTGTCGTGGTTAAAGCGCAGATTCATGCCGGCGGGCGCGGGAAGGCGGGCGGCGTGAAACTGGCGAGATCGAAGGATGAAGCCGCGGCGCTCGCCGAGCGCATTCTCGGAATGAAACTGGTGACGCCGCAAACGGGCGAAGAGGGACGCGTCGTCCGGCGGCTGCTGATCGAAGAAGGGCTCGACATCAAACGCGAGCTGTATCTGAGCGTCCTGGTGGATCGCGGGGCGGCCGCGCCCGTGCTCATGGCCAGCGCGGCGGGCGGCATGGAAATCGAGGAAGTGGCGAAAACGAATCCGGAAGCGATTCTCCGCGAGACGATTCATCCGGCGACGGGTATGCAGCCATATCACGCGAGGAAAATTGCATTCGGACTCGGCTTGCCGCCGGAGATGCTCCCCGTGGCCACGACGTTTTTCCGGTCGTTGCATCGCGCGTTCATGGAAACGGACGCGTCGCTGCTGGAAATCAATCCGTGCGTGGTGACGGGCGACGGGCGGCTGGTGGCGCTGGACGCAAAAGTGAATTTCGATGACAACGCGCTCTACCGTCATCCGGAATTCAAGGAGCTGCGCGATCTGGATGAAGAGACGCCGCTCGAGGTGGAAGCGTCGAAATTCAAGCTGAACTACATCAAGCTCGACGGGACCGTCGGCTGCATGGTGAACGGCGCGGGTCTGGCGATGGCGACGATGGACATCATCAAACTGAGCGGCGGGAGCCCGGCGAATTTTCTGGATGTCGGCGGAGGCGCGTCGGAAGATCAGGTGAAGAACGCGTTCCGGATTTTGATCAGCGATCCGAATGTGCGGGCTGTATTCGTCAATATTTTCGGCGGGATTTTGCGCTGCGACGTGCTGGCGAGCGGAGTCGTGAAAGCGGCGCAGGAACTGGCGTTGAAGGTGCCGATCGTGGTCCGCATGGAGGGGACGAACGTCAAGCAGGGGCAGCAAATTCTCCGCAACTCAGGACTGAATTTCACCGTGGCCAACGGAATGAAGGACGGGGCGGAAAAGGTCGTCGCACTGGCGCTGGCAGGGGGTGCGCGATGAGCATCCTGGTTGATAAATCGACGCGGCTGGTAGTGCAGGGTCTTACGGGGCGCGAGGGCGGGTTCCACGCACAGCAGATGATGGCGTACGGAACGAAGGTGGTCGCCGGAGTCACGCCGGGAAAAGGCGGGACGAAACATCTCGACGTGCCTGTGTTCAACACGGTGAGCGACGCGGTGCGCGCGACGGGGGCAAATACTTCGGTGGTTTTCGTGCCGCCTCCGTTTGCGGCCGACGCGATTCTGGAGGCAACGGACGCGCAGGTCCCGTTCGTCATTTGCATCACGGAGGGAATTCCGACGCTCGATATGGTGCGCGTCGCGGCGGCGCTGAAGGGGTCGAATACGCAGCTGCTGGGGCCGAATTGTCCTGGAATTATTTCGCCGGGAAAATGCAAAGTGGGAATCATGCCGGGCGCGATTCATGAAGAAGGACACGTCGGCGTCGTGAGTCGCAGCGGAACGCTGACGTACGAGGCGGTTCACCAGCTGACGCTGCTCGGCATCGGGCAATCCACGTGCGTCGGAATCGGCGGTGATCCGATCATCGGAACAAATTTTCTCGACGTGATCCGGATGTTCAATAACGACCCGCAGACGCGCGCGATCGTCATGATCGGCGAAATTGGCGGGAACGCGGAGGAGATTGCCGCGGAGTTCATCAAAAAGAATGTGAAGAAGCCGGTCGTGGGGTTTATCGCCGGGCAAACCGCGCCTCCCGGACGGCGCATGGGTCATGCGGGCGCGATTATCAGCGGAGGCCAGGGCACGGCAGCCGACAAGTACAAAGCAATGCGCGCGGCGGGCATTCATACCGTGCAGAGCCCCGCGGAAATCGGCGAAACGATTGCGAGAGTGCTCGGAGACAAAAGGAAGCAGGGAGGCAAGGAAGCAAGGGGGCAGGGAAAGAGAGCGGGAAAGCGCAGGGGGCGATGAGTCTTCGAGTTTCTTTGATTGCCTGCCTGGTTTTGGCTTGGGTTCCGCAAACCTCAGCCGCCCCGAAACAGCGAGTGGAACAGTCCGTGGCAAGACTCATATTGATTTCTTGAATGGAGGAGTCGATCTTGGCAATTGAACGAACGCTGGCGATTATCAAGCCGGACGCTGTGGGACGGAACCTGACAGGAGAGGTTCTGAGCCGCATTCATGCGGCGAAATTTCAGATTGTGGCGATCAAGTCGCTGCGGCTGACGAAGACGGAAGCGGAAGGATTTTACGCCGTACACCGCGAGCGGCCGTTTTTCAAGGACCTGACCGATTTTATGAGCTCGGGGAAAGCCGTGGTGATGGTGCTTGAAGCGGACGGCGCCATCCCGAAATGGCGCGAAACGATGGGCGCAACCGATCCTGCGAAGGCCGCGCCGGGTACAATTCGCCGCGAGCTCGGCATGAGCATTCAATACAATTGCACGCACGGCTCGGACGCGCCGGAAACAGCGGCCTACGAAATTGCGTATTTCTTCGCGGGTCTCGAACTCGCGTGATCGCAACGAATGAGCGTCTCAGGGCGCAAACCCGGCTTGCGTGCTAAGTCGTGCCCCTCATTCTCGGCGCACGCATTTGAAGCAATCGATGGATACACGTGTCGATCCATTATTCACGTAAACCATTAAGAATAAAGTACATCCGTAAAATTGACGGATACAGAATTCGCAGTTTGCGAGTTCCGCGTCCTGGGGCCGCTCGAAACACGGTTCAAGGAACCTGATTCTCGCCATACGCTATGAATCCGCTGCGGGAGATCGGGAGGCTTCTTCTTATTCTTGGGCTCTGCCTCGCAGCAGTGGGCGCGTGGTTGGCGTTTGGCGGAAGGCTGCCGTTTCGACTGGGACGATTGCCGGGCGACATCGCGTATCATGGGCGGCACGGCAGCTTTTATTTTCCGATCGTGACGTGCATCATCGTCAGCGCGGCGCTGACTTTGATTTTCTGGATTGTGAATCTATTCCGGCGCTGAACAGACGATGACGCAAGCGAACCAAGCTTCCCTCTTCGACCTGACGCCACAGAGGCGCGTCTGGAAAGTGAGCGAGCTGACGCAGCAGATCGGGAATCTGCTCGAAGGGAGTTTCCCGGACGTGTGGGTGGAGGGGGAAGTGTCGAATTACAGGCCCGCGCAATCCGGGCACCTCTATTTCACATTGAAGGACGCGCAGGCGCAGATTCGCTGTATCTGCTTTCGCGACCAACTCCGAGGAATCAAGTTCCGGCCCGACAACGGACTGCAGGTAACGGTCCGCGGCTCGCTCGGCATCTACGAACCGCGCGGCGAGTACCAGATTTACGTGAGCCATATCGAGCCGGTCGGACTCGGCGCGCTCCAGCTTGCCTTCGAACAACTGAAAAAGAAGCTGCAAGAGGAAGGATTATTCGAGCACTCGCGCAAGAAGCCGCTTCCCGTGCTGCCTCGCTGCATCGGCGTGGTGACGTCGTCGAAAGGGGCTGCGATTGGCGACATTCTGCGCGTTTTGAAGCGGCGCTTCGCGAACGTTCACGTGCAGATTTATCCCGTGAGTGTGCAGGGCGACGGCGCCGCGGCTGAAATCGTTCACGCGCTGCGTTATTTCAATCGCGTGAAATTCGCGGAGGTGCTGATCGTCGCGCGCGGCGGCGGCTCGCTGGAGGATTTGCGGGCGTTCAACGAAGAGGGGGTCGCGCGTGCCATAGCGGGCTCGGCGATTCCCGTCATTACGGGTGTCGGCCACGAAACGGATTTCACGATCGCCGATTTCGTTGCCGACCTGCGTGCGGCAACACCTTCGGCGGCAGCGGAAATCGTGCTTCGCTCGCGCGACGAGTTCGAGCGGCACATCGCGGAGCATCAACGGAGAATCGTGCAGCGGCTGCGCTTCGTTCTTTCCGAATGGCGGCACCGTGTGCGCGATCTCGAAACGCACCGTGGTTTCCGGCAGATCGAAATGCTGCTCCGGCGGCGGGCGCAACGAATGGACGATCTTTCCGGCATTATGACGGATGTGCTGCGGCTGAAGCTGGCGGGCGGGCGGCAAAGGCTGACAAGAGCGGGAGCGCAAATTTCATCGTTCGATTTGCGCGCACGGGCTGTGACCTTGCGGCGGCGAATCGAGCGGGGGTACCACGGCCTCCGTGCCGGGCTCGAGCGAGTCGTGACGCGCAAGCACCGCGGCTTCGAGTCACTGCGCTTCCGTCTGGCGCGAACGGATTTGCGTGCGCGTGTGAGTCGCGTGCAGCGCAGATGGGAAAAGTTATCGGCTGACCTGATGGTAAGGATCGACCGCCTGCTGGCTGCGAAGAAACGCCGGTTCGAGGCCGCGACGATCCAACTCAGCGAGCGCAGCCCCTATCAACTGCTCGAACGCGGCTACGCGATTGCGTACGATGCGTCGGGAAAAGTTCTGCGCTCGCCGGATCAGGTGGCGCCGGGCGACGACATTTCCGTGCGCCTCGCCCGCGGCGAAGTCGATGCCACCGTCCGTACAACGAGAAAGAGCTAAAAGACAACCAAGAAGCACACCGAGGAAATGGAGAGCACGGAGAAAACCTCCTTCGAGCTCAAACGGTTCTGCGCACCAAGACGTGAGCTCTGAAGCGGGTGCTGCCGAATGGGGCGACGACCTTGAAGCCGGCCTTCTTGAACATCGAACAGGTGCCGTGCGTGGATTCGTTACCGAAGGCGCGAGTCTCCCAGTGAGTAATCGGATAAGCTTCCACGAGGCCTCCTCCCTTGCGTTTGATGGCTTCCAGAGCGGAGTTGAGTGCGGCGCTCGCAACGCCGTGTTTGCGATGCTTTTTGAGAACAGCGAAGCAGGTGATTCGCCAAATTTTTTCGGTGCCGGTATCGGGCGCGAGATTCTTATATTTGCGACAGTTGTCGATGCGTGGAAGCTCTTCCCTGGGCCCGTATTGGCACCAGCCGACCGGTTCTCCACCCGCGTAGACGAGAATTCCGTGGGCGCACACCTGGTCGACGAGCTTTCTCTTTTGCCGGCGATTCCTCACGCCTCGTTCACGCCTGGTAGGCAGCCACTTGCTCTTAGGCAAAGAGCAAGGGCGCTGAAAATGCATGCACTGACAAAAATCCCAGCCGTTCCCTTGCGAGAAGAGCGCTTCAAAATCGTGCCACGTCTTCGTAGTTCTCTTGTCGTATATGCGGGAGCTTGTGATGCCATTCGACCCTCAGGCGTGTGGAAAAGGCGCTATTCCTCGTCGGCACTGCCGGAAACTTTGAGGACAGCAAGGAAGGCTTCCTGTGGAATGTCGACGCGGCCGACGCGCTTCATGCGCTTCTTCCCTTCTTTCTGCTTTTCGAGAAGTTTGCGCTTGCGCGTGATGTCGCCGCCGTAGCACTTGGCAAGAACGTTCTTGCGAATGGCGCTGATGTTTTCGCGCGCGATGATGCGGCTGCCAATGGCCGCCTGCACGGGAACCTCGAACATTTGACGCGGAATGAGTTTGCGGAGGCGCGCGACAAGCTCGCGGCCGCGTTCGTAGGCCTGGTCGCGATGGCAGACGATGGTCAGTGCATCAACCGGCTCGCCGCCGACGAGCACGTCGAGCTTGACGAGATCCGATTCGCGATAGCCGGACAGGTGATAGTCGAGCGAAGCATAGCCTCTCGAAGCGCTCTTCAGCCGGTCGTAGAAATCGAGCACGATTTCATTGAGCGGCATTTCGTACGTGAGCATGATGCGGGTCGGCGAGAGGTATTCAAACTTTTTCTGCACGCCGCGCTTCTCTTCGCACAGTTGCAGCACCGCCCCGACCGATTCCTCCGAAGTGATAATCATGGCGGTGAGTATCGGCTCTTCGATCTTCGAAATGGAAGTGGGCGGCGGAAATTTGGTCGGATTATCGACTTCCAGCACGTCGCCCGTGGTGGTGGTGATGCGATATTCGACGCTGGGCGCGGTGGTGATCAGGTCGATGTTGAATTCGCGTTCGAGACGCTCCTGCACGATCTCCATGTGCAGCAGGCCGAGGAAGCCGCAGCGGAAGCCGAATCCGAGCGCTACCGAATTCTCGGGTTCGTAGAAAAACGCGGCGTCGTTCAACTGCAATTTCCCGAGTGCGTCGCGCAGGAGCTCGTAATCGGTGGCGTTGACGGGAAACAGGCCGGCAAAGACCATCGGCTTGATGGCCTCGAAGCCGGGGAGCGGCGCGGCGGGACGATCAGCTTCGATCACGGTGTCGCCCATGCGAGCGTCGGCCACCCGCTTGATATTGGCCACGATAAACCCGACGTCGCCGGCGGCAAGCTCGTCGAGAACAACCGGTTTGGGCGTGAGCGCTCCGAGGGCCTCCACCTCATAGACTTCCGCGTTCGCACACAGTCGAATCTTCATGCGCGGCGCGATGCGGCCCTCCATCACGCGCACCAGAACGACGGCACCGCGATAAATGTCGAACCAGGAGTCAAAAATCAGCGCGCGCAACGGCGCGTCGGAGGAGCCCTTTGGCGGCGGCACGCGCTTGACGATCGCTTCGAGAACATCCTCGACGCCCAGGCCGCTCTTCGCGCTGATCAGGAGCGCGTCTTCAGCGGGAATCGCGAGCACGTTTTCGATCTGCTCCCTCGAGCGCTCCGGCTGTGCGGCCGGCAAGTCGATCTTGTTGATGACAGGAATGATTTCGAGATTGTGGCTCGAGGCGAGAAACGCGTTGGCCACGGTCTGCGCCTCGACGCCCTGGCTTGCGTCGACGATCAGCAGCGCGCCCTCGCAAGCGGAAAGCGCGCGCGAAACTTCGTAGGAAAAATCGACGTGGCCGGGTGTGTCGATCAGGTTGAGTTGATATTCGTTGCCGTCGCGGGCCGTGTAATGCAGGCGAATGCTCTTCGCTTTAATCGTGATGCCGCGCTCGCGTTCGAGGTCCATCGAGTCGAGCACCTGCGCGCTCATTTCGCGCTGGCTGAGCGCGCCGGTCAACTCGAGCAGGCGATCGGCCAGCGTCGATTTGCCGTGATCGATATGCGCGATGATGCAGAAATTGCGGATGAACTGCGGATCCATCTATTTCCTGAGTTACTCCCGATCCTTCAGCTTGAGCCTGTGCTTGTTCTCTTCGAGGAAGGCGCGGAGACCATCGGCGGAATCGAGCAGACGAATCCACTGCTCGTAATAGAGCGTGACCGGAAAGCGGCCGAGCCCGTAGACGCTGACGCCGCCCTTTTCTCCGACACGGAACTCAAGGGTCCCTCGTTTTCTGCCGCCGACCTGCTTTTCGAGATCCGCGATGCGAGCCAGCAACTCTTCCTTGCTTTCCTCCGGCATGTTTCTCCTCCCCGAGGCGGCCTGAGTCGGCTGTCTCGATCCGCCACACAAGCTCATTCAAAGTGTGCAGACAATCGTATCAGTATAGTCGCTCGGATTGCCAACCATAAGGACCCGGGGTCGAGATTCGGCGCCACCGCAAGAGGCTGTGCAGGCCCGGGATAGGATGAAAGATTGCCTGAGAGAGGGTGTTATCGTAGGCTTTAGCGGGTTTTTGACCGCCCCAGGGCGGTAGAGCGCCAGTTTCTGGCGAGTGCACGCTGAAATGGTGGGTGCTTTCGCCTTGTCTGCAGGCGGCGAGAGAAATATGGGAGCGGCCCGGGAAGTGGCGCAGCTGAGGCCCGTTCGCGCGATTCTAACCATGACGTCTGCTGCCCGTTGAATTTTCCGCGCAAGGGAACGGAGTTCACAGGGTTAATGAGTCTCTTCGAAAAAGTACGCAGAAAAAGATCGAAGATTCTCGCCATTGTCGGGTACATCCTGGCCGTACTGAGTCTGGTGTGGGTCCTGCACGACTTCCACATCGTGAAATCGTTGCGCCAAATGGCCAACGTCAACTGGAGCTGGGTTCTGCTGGGCATGACGTTTGACGTGATCAGCTATCTGGTCCAGGCGCTGCGATGGAAGTTTCTGCTGACTCCCTTCGCTCGAGTACGGCTGACGCGCATGACCCGCGCCGTTTTCGCGGGACTGTTTGCAAATCTTGTTTTTCCCCTGAGGCCCGGCGAGTTCCTGCGCAGCTATCTGATCTCCAACCAGGAGGAGATTACGCTGGGCCGCGTGTTGGGATCCGTCGGCGTCGAGCGGCTGATTGATCTGGTGATCGCGACGGCTTCGCTGGGCGTCGTCTCGCTGTTTGTCGAGCTGCCCCAGCGTTTCAAACGCGCCGCCGACATTCTGGGGATCGTGACTCTGGCATTGGTGGCGATCATCGTCGCGCTGATCTTGTACCTGGAATTCAAGCTGGGAGCCAATCAAGAGATCCCAACCAGCAAGACACACATACCCGGAAAAATCCTGCGCGCCCTCACGGGTTTGCATGCGATGGGCACTGCGCCGAGCTTTTACCCGGCCGTGTTGACGTCGATTGCCATGCCCGTTTTCCAAGTCCTCGCATTGTGGGCCATGGTGAGGTCGTACGGTTTAGGACTCTCGTTCATGGCATGTGTCGTGGTGTTGCTGGTGATCAATCTTGGCGTGTCTCTGCCTAACGCTCCGGCTAACGTCGGGTCGTACCAATTTTTCTGCGTCCTCGGAGTGAGCGTCTTTGGCGTAGAGAAAACTACGGCCGCCGGCTTTTCGTTTTTCGCGTGGTTTGCGCTCACGGTTCCGTTCATTTTCCTGGGGTTCGCGGCGCTGGTACAGAGCGGGATGACGTTGCGCACCATGCGCGAGAGGATGTCAGGAATTTCGGGAGAGGTTTCGCGGTCCGGCGTCGGTTCATGAAGGAAGCGATTGGGAGATGCGATCTCGCCCGGCAGGCCGAGACGAGCGTAGCCGGCGTTAGGCTTTGGCGCGCCGGAGCGAACTTCGATTTGAGCGAGGCGGCACGCTCCGTATATATTGTTTCTTACGTCCCCGCGCGCCGGTATCCCACGCGCTGCCCGCGTCCTGCGGCTCCCCGCCGCTGAGGGCAGAGATGGGAAGCTGCCTCACGCCCGCGGACGCTGAAAGAACGGCATGGCCTCAGAAATCACTAAACACCTCGAACGAGCGCGGCGCAGTCTCGAAAAGAACAAGCTTCGGGAGGCACTCGCCGAATATCAGGCTGTCCTGGCGGAGATGCCTGCCAACCAGGAAGCCATTCAGGCCCTCCCCGACCTCTACACGCGATTAGGCGATCCGTCCAAAGCCGCCCATTATTACGGGATTCAGTTCGATAAGCTGCTGGATTCCGCCGATACAGCAAGGGCAACGGCAATCTTCACGCGGTTCCTGCGGCAGTTCCCGCAGCCGCCCGACCGCCTGATGCGCTATGCCATGCTCCTGCAGAAGCAGAACCGCCCGAGCGAGGCCATCGAGCAATTTCAGGCCGCCGCAGGCGTGTTTCAGCAGCAACAGCGTGAAGTGGAAGCGCTGGCTTGCTATGAAAGCATCGCGCTGCTCGATCCCGAGAATCCGGCGCGTCATTTTGGACTCGCAGAATTCGCGGCGAAGCTGGGCCATGTCGACCTCGCGACGCGAAGTTACGTCCGGGCCGGCCAGTTGATCCTGGCGGGAGGCGCGCTTGACGAGGCTCTCGAATACTTCGGCCGCGCCCACGAACTTTCCCCGGACGACCGGAGCTGTGCTTTGCTGTACGCGGAAGCACGCCTCCGCAGGGACGACACGGAAGGCGCCGTACGGCTGCTCACTCCCTTTTCTCCGAATGCCAAAGACACCACATTTCTGGCTCTCTTTGGCGAGGCGCTCCTGCGCACCAAGCGGCTCGACCAGGCGCGCGGCGTATTCGAAGCCTACTACAAGGAAAAACCAGACGGTTTCGAGAAACTGTTTGAACTTGCCGGAGCCTATGCAGCCGCGGGACAGGACGAACAAGCCGCCGCGATTCTCTTCCAGACGAAGGACTGGATGCGCGGCGTTCGCAAGGAAGTTGAGCTTTCCGCGCAGATGGATCGGATCTCCGCCGCGTATCCGAATTCGCTCCGCATCGCGGAGGCCGTGGCGAAAATCTGCGAGGAACTGAATCGCGAGGCGAAATATTTCGACGCTCTCGTTCGATTGTTCGATCTCTATCTTCAGGCGGGCCGCGTCAAAGAGGCTTGCGATGCGCTCGACCGGCTGGTTGATATCGACCCGTACGACTATCGCAATCACGAGCGGATCGAGAGACTCCAGGGCAAAGCCGATCCCGGTTTTCTGCAGAGCATCGTGGGACGCGCCGCGAAGGCTGCGACCGTCTCACCCCGCACGGGCGGCGGCTTTTCGGGCGCCGGCGCTGAACCCGGCGCAACGGCTGCCGTCTCCGACGAGCAACGCAAGGAACAAGCCTTGGAAGACCTGATCGTGCAGGTCGAGATTTTCCTGCAGTACGGACTGCAGACCAAAGCGGTCGAGCGGCTCGAAAAAATCGCGGAGCTTTTTCCGGGTGAAGGGGAAACGAACGAGCGGTTGCGAGCCGTGTATGAACGCGCGAACTGGTGGCCGAAGGGAGAACCCCGCAGAATCGCGCCCATATCGTCAGGCGCGGCTGGTCCCGGGTCGGCATCGTCCGGTGCTCCCGCCGAGGGCGCGACAGCATCAAGCGTTCCCAGCACTTCCGCGGCGGAAATGCACCGCGATCTGACGGCCATCGCTGAGATCAACCGGCTGATGTACCGTCAAGCTACGCCCCAGGAAGTGCTCGCGACGACGGCCGCTGAGATCGGCAAGTACCTCGGAGTGGCGCGCTGCCTTGTCGCGGTTGGCGCGTCGACGGAGGCGGGCCAGGCCACCGCCGAATATTCCTCGCCAGGCTTGTCTGCAGCGACCGCCGCGCGCGTCGCTTCCATCGCATCGCTTGTTTCCACCTCGGTTCCGGATTCGCTCGGCGGCGTCGAGTTGAACGCCTCCTCCCTTCCTGCGCTGGCCGAACTGAGCATGGAGTCCGCCCTCGGAGTGATCCTCACGAACAAGGATACCCAATCGTCCGTGGGAGCGCTGGTTGTTGCGGACTCGAAAGCGCGCGTGTGGAAAGCGAACGAAACATTCTTTCTACAGGCGGTTGGCGATCAGCTCTTGATTTCCGTGAATCACACGCGCTTGCGCTCGCTGGTTCGATCGCTTTCGGTCGCCGACGAAAAGACGGGCATCCTGAACCGCAGCGCGTACCTCGATTGTCTGCTTGCGGAAGCGAACCGCGCGCGTTCGCAGGGAACGTCGCTGTCGTTGATCATCCTGCAAGCCGACCGCGGCGGTGAGTTGCTGAGGCAGCACGGCGAAGCGGCTATAGAAAGCTATGCCGACGAACTCGCCCGGGCGCTGGCGTCGTCGATTCGCCAGACCGATCTGATCGTCAAGTACACGGCCTGGTCGCTCGCTTTCGTCCTTCCGAGCACTTCGCTCGAAAATGCTCAGGCCCTCGCGGAGAAATTGCGGCAGGTGGCAGCAGCCGTCCGGCCGTCGTGGGGAAAGGATCTCACCGTGAGCGCCGTGGCCGCCGAGTCGGCTTCCCGCCCGGGAGATGAAACCGAGGATCGCGTCACCGAAATCATCAATCGAGCCGAATTCGGTCTCGATGAGGCGCGCCAGCGCGGCGGTGATACGCTCGTGGCGCTATCGACACCTTAAGCGAGTAAATTCAGTCGCGGGGCGGCTCTTGCCTCGCCCGCTTCAATTCCGGAGGTGGATCATGTTCGTAAACGACGTCGTCATTCTCGCGGGGGCGCGCACTCCGATGACGCGTTACATGGGGGCCTTCGATTCGACCACCGCAATCGATCTGGCAGCCGCGGCCGCGCGCGAGGCGATTCGACGATCCGGAGTTGGCGCTTCTGAGTTCGACCACGTTATTTTCGGCAACGTGATGCAGACCAGTGCCGACGCCCTGTATGGCGCACGCCACGTCGGCTTGAAAGCGGGGTTGGCCGAGGAAGTGCCCGCCGTGACGGTGAACCGGCTTTGCGGCTCCGGGATCGAGGCGATCAGCCAGGCTGCGCATCGCGTCCTGCTCGACGAAGCGAAAGTTGTGCTTGCGGGAGGAACGGAAAATATGTCGCAGGCGCCCCACGTGATTCGCGGCGCGCGGTCGGGCTTCAGGCTGGGAGAAGGAAAGCTCGAAGATTCGCTGGCGTCCGGGCTCTTCGATACCTATTGCGGCTTCAGCATGTCCGAAACCGCCGAAAATCTCGCTGCCGAGCAAGGCATCACGCGCGAGGCGTGCGACGAGTACGCGCTTCGCAGCCAGCATGCCGCCGAAGCTGCTTTTCGAGCGTGCCGGATGAAAGAGGAGATCGTTCCGGTCGAAGTGAAGAAAGGCAAGAAGACGATCACCGTTTCGGAAGACGATCACCGCCGGCCGGACACCACGCTGGAGATTCTTCGAGCGCTCCCGCCGGCATTCCGCAAAGACGGGATCGTCACCGCCGGAAACGCAAGCGGCATTGTCGACGGGGCCGCGGCCGTCGTCGTGACGCACGCGAAAATGGCCAAGGAGCGGGGCTGGAAACCGCTGGGCCGAATCGTTTCGTGGGCCGCGGTCGGCGTTCCGCCGCGCATCATGGGGATTGGACCGGTTCCGGCAATCAAGAAGGCGCTGGCACTGGCGAATTTGAAACTCGATCAAATCGACTTGATCGAAGTGAACGAGGCATTCGCGGCACAGTATCTCGCGGTCGAAAAGCTTCTCGGCCTCGACCGCGAGAAAACCAATGTCAACGGCGGCGCGATCGCGGTGGGCCATCCGCTTGGCGCAACAGGCACGCGGTTGGTGCTGACGCTGCTTCTCGAACTGCGCAGGCGCGGCGCGCGTTATGGAATCGCCAGCGCCTGCATCGGCGGTGGCCAGGGTATCGCTATGGTCGTGGAATCCGCCGCCCAGGCATAGGCACCGGCGCGACGTGCGCTATCGGCGAGGTGAGCGCGGCGAGTTTGGACTACTCGTTGCTGTGCTTTTCCTTACCGCGTGAGTCGTAAACCACCGGCGCAGCGGTCCACCGGCTTCCGGTAGGATAGACGTTGATGCACCATAAATGCTGCAGACCCTTTGCCTGATTCCACCACACAACACCGAAACCAAAAAGTTCGCCGGCCGGCATCTTGGAATGGTAATCCTCAAGCAGCGTGAATCCTCCGGGACCTGCTCGAAAAGTCTGTTCTCCGACGCCAATTCCCCCGGCCGGGGTCAGATAGGCGTGCTCGTATTGCTCGTGCGTCGACCATGTTCCATCAAGCGTATTGATCAATTCCTGAATCACCGCAGCCGGATGCACCGGGCTTATGTCGATGCTCTGCCCCGCCGGCGGTGGATCATCGGGCTTGACCAGTGACGGAGCGTCCGTTTTCGCACTTCCCGTTCGCGCTCCTCCGACGCAGATTCCCACCGCAAGCAGGCTCAAACCGACTCGGTTCATCATCACCTCTCCGCTCTTTTTCGTGAGCTTCTATTTTGAATTGATGAGTGGCGAGCAGTGTAAAGAAGGATGCAGCCTTTGACGAGCGTTTATTCCTGGTGTCGCCGCAAAATGAGAATGTCCGGTTTGTGCAAAGTAGAAATGTCCGGTTTCATCCTGGGTGGGAGGCGGGATGGAAACGGAGCGGATGGAGTTGAGCGCGAGAGAGCGGGAGCGGTTGAAGGTG
>Ga0209167_10000129_pt1 | contig 74083 bp, 70 predicted proteins | sample Coa_R1_9_FD_187154 | JGI IMG/M metagenome (GOLD analysis project Ga0209167, IMG submission 187154) | Surface soil microbial communities from Centralia Pennsylvania, which are recovering from an underground coalmine fire - Coalmine... | ecosystem: Environmental > Terrestrial > Soil >... | reverse complement strand
GCTTTCGTTTGAACGGAAAACCCCATGCTTAGCGCCACCTTCTCCCTCGCTGCCCTGATCCGTGTTTGCGCCGTTGCGAGCGGCCTGACTTTAAGTCTCGACATCGCAGCCGCGGCAAGCCCCGACGCGGCGAGCCCTGCACCTCACGGCCTGGATGTCGCCGGAATCGACCGCACGGTCGCGCCCGGGGACGACTTCTTCGCTTATGCCAACGGCGCGTGGCTCAAGGCTAACGAAATCCCGCCCGACCGCAGCTCCTACGGCACCGGCGCGCAGCTCGCGGAGCTCACGGCGAAACGTACGGCGGACCTCATCCGCGCCGCCGCGGCAACCTCGGCGCCCGGATCAGAAGCGCGCAAGGTCGGCGACTACTACGCGAGCTACATGGATGAGGAAAACATCGAGAAGCAGGGCCTGGCACCGCTGCAACCGGCCCTGCTGCGCATCGACGCCATCAAGGACCGCAAGGATCTCGCCCGTGCCCTCGGCGCTTCGCTGCGCGCTGACGTGGATGTGCTCAACAGCACCAACTTCCAGACCCCCAACCTCTTCGGCTTGTGGGTAGCACAGGACCTGGATGATCCGAGCCGCTATGCGCCGTTCCTCCTGCAGGGCGGCCTGCTGTTGCCCGATCGGGACTTCTATCTGGACCGCGCCGCGCCGATGGCTGCGATCCGGGCGAAGTACCAGCAGCACATCGCCGCCATGCTCACGCTCGCACATCAGCCGGACCCGCAAGGCTCTGCGGCGCGGATTTTTGCGCTGGAACACCGCATGGCCGAAGTGCACGGCGGCCGCGCCGAGTCCGAGGACGTGCTTAAGGGTAACAATCACTGGCAGGCCGCGGATTTCCCGCGGCGCGCACCCGGGCTTGATTGGACCGCGTTCTTCAGTGCCGCCGGACTTGAACACCAGGGCGCCTTCGTCGTGTGGCAGCCGGCCGCGGTCACCGGTCTCGCCGCACTGACGGCGAGCGAGCCGCTGGACACCTGGAAGGAATATCTGCGCCTGCACCTGCTGGAGCAAAACGCGCGCTACCTGCCCAGGGCGTTCGTCACCGAGTCGTTCGAATTTTATGGTCACGTGCTGAACGGCACGCCGCAGCAACGCGAAAGATGGAAGCGCGCCGTAGACGATACGAGCCTTGCGCTCGGCGAGGCGGTCGGCAAGCTGTACGTGCAGCGTTACTTCCCGCCGGCCGAAAAGGCGCGCGCCCAGGCGATGGTGAAGAATCTTTTGCGGGCGTTCGCCACCCGCATCGATCACCTCGAATGGATGGCGCCGCAAACCCGCGTGGAAGCGAAGGCGAAACTCGCCGCCCTGAAGGTGGGCGTGGGCTACCCGGATCACTGGATCGACTACTCCGGGCTCGAGGTCGTGCGTGGTGATGCGCTGGGCAATGCCGAGCGCGCGCAGTTGTTCGAATATCACCGCAACCTGAAGAAATTCGGCACGCCGGTGGATCGCTCCGAGTGGGCCATGACGCCGCAGCTGGTGAATGCGGTGAACCTGCCGGCGATGAACGCGCTCAACTTTCCCGCGGCGATCCTGCAGCCGCCGTTCTTCGATGCGCAGCGCGACCAGGTGTTCGACTACGGCGCAATCGGAGCCACGATCGGGCATGAAATCAGTCACAGCTTCGATGACCAGGGGGCCCTGTTCGACGCCCGCGGACGGCTGCGCAACTGGTGGACCAAGGAGGACTTCGCGCACTTCGAAGCCGCCGGGAAAAAGCTCGCCGCCGAGTTCGATCGCTACCATCCTTTCCCGGACGTCGCGGTCAACGGCAAGCTCACCTTGAGTGAAAACATCGCGGACGTCGCGGGGCTGTCAGCAGCCTACGATGCCTGGCGCCTCACCCACAACGACAAGCCGGCGCGCGGCGAAGCCGGGTTCAGCGGCGAACAGCTGTTTTTCCTGAGTTTTGCGCAGTCCTGGCGCACCAAGATCCGCGAGCCGGCGGCGCGCCAGCGGTTGGTCACGGATAGTCACGCGCCGCCCGAGTATCGCGCCGATACCGTGCGCAACCTCGACGCCTGGTACCAGGCCTTCGACGTGAAGCCGGGCGCGAAGCTCTATCTCGCTCCGGCGGAGCGCGTGCCCGTCTGGTAGGGCTTGAGGCGCCCGAAGTACACCAGCGTCTGGTAAGGCAGTACTACCCTGCCGTCGCGGGCATGGGTATCAAACACCTGCCGCAGCGCCGCCATGATGGGGGCGTAGCCAGGATCAGCGGGCTCGGGTGCGTAGGATGAGGACATCAGGCGGCCCCGCAGACCCTCGAAGTCCAGCTGCTGCTGATTCGGGAACGCGGCGCGCTCCATCACGCCGCCGAAGAACTCGCGCATAGTGGCTTCATTGGCGCGGCTGGCCGTGATGCTCGCGTACTGCGGGGCGTGCCGTTCGAGCATCACTTCGTAGTCGGCGAGGAAGGCCGTCGCCGCCTTCGGTCGTTCGTTCCACAACAGCGCGCCCCAGCCGCCGGCACGAATCACGCGCAGCGCCTCCAGGCGCGCCTGTGGCACATCAAACCAATGGAATGCCTGGCCCGCCACTAGGAGATCCACGCTCTCTGCCGCGAGCGTCGTGGCCTCCGCCGTACCGTTCACGCTATGGAAGCGCGGCGCGGCGCGCAACGCCGCCTCGGCCGCCGCACGCATGGCGCCGTTCGGTTCAACACCGAACACCTGCGCACCGCTCTCAAGCAGCAGCGCGGTCAGGATGCCGGTACCGGAGCCAATGTCCGCCACCACCGCTTGCGCCGACAACCCACAGCGCTGTTGCAACAGCGTGACCGCCTCGGGCGGATAGCCCGGTCGACAGCGGGCATAAGCGTCCGCGCGGTTCGTGAAGCGCTCGGTGGGCTTGATCATGGGTGCGTTGTCCTCTCTCTAATGCGCCGCAAGTATCGGGTGGCATGCGCCAGCTTCACCCTTAGAATGAGCGCATGCCAAGTGAATGCACCACCGCGGACTCAGCGTCCGCACCGACCGCTGCGTCCGCCGCAGCGCCCGCCAGCTCGTGGCGCACCATGCTGGAGCTGGCCGTGCTGGGTGCGGTCTGGGGCGGTTCGTTCCTGTTCATGCGGGTCGCGGCCACGGACTTCGGTCCCGTCCCACTGGTGGAAATGCGCCTGAGCCTGGGCGCGCTCATCCTGCTGCCGTTCCTATGGCAAGCGCGCGCGCTGTTCACCGCCCGCCTGTGGCTCATCATCGCCGGCATTGCCACCATCAACTCGGTCATCCCGTTCGCGCTGTTTGCCTGGGCCGCAGAGCGCGCACCGGCCGGCATCGGCGCGATCAGCAACGCCATGACGGTCATGTTCACCGCGCTGGTCGGCTTTATCTTCTACGGCGAGCGCATCAGCGGGCGGCGCGCGTTCGGGCTCGCGGCGGGCTTCGCCGGGGTGCTGTTCCTCGCGAGCGGCAAAGTTGCAGGCGCGAGCGTCTGGCCGGCCGCACTGGCCGGCACGGCGGCGGCGCTCCTGTACGGCGTCGGCATCAATCTCGTGCGCCGCCATCTCACGACCTACCCGCCGGTGAGCATCGCGGCCGCGGCCCTGGTGTCCGCGGCGGTGCTGTTGTCGCCGCTCGCGATCTACACCTGGCCGCATCACCCGATTGCCGCTGCCTCGTGGGGCAGTGCCGCGTTGCTCGGCGTGCTGTGCACCGGCATCGCGTTTGTTTCCTACTACCGCTTGATCTACCGCATCGGCGCCATGCGTGCCTCGACGGTCACCTACCTGATCCCGTTCTTCGGTGTTATCTGGGCCTGGATTGTCCTGGGTGAACCCCTGACCCTGAGCATGGCGGTCGCCGGCGCGCTGATCCTCTCCGGCGTTGCCTTAAGCCAGCAGCGCCCGGCCTAGGGGATGGACGAGACGCCACGCCGGCTCGAGTTTGCGGCGCTCCTCAACGCGCGCGACCTGGGTGGTCTGCCGACGCAGGATGGCGGGCGCACACGCGCACGCTCGTTGCTGCGTGCGGATGACCTTGTGCAACTCACGCCCGAGGGCCTGAAGGCGCTGGGCGAATACGGTGTGGCGACCGTGCTCGACCTGCGCTGGCCCGAGGAAGTGGCACGCTATCCGAGCCCCGTGCCGCTCGGCCTGCCGCAGGTGCGCTATCAACGCGTGTCGCTGCTCACCCACACCGAGGACGAATGGCGCCTGCGCAGCCGCGACGTCGTCAAGGAGCTGTGGAAGTGTGTCGTGCTCGAGCACGCGCGGCAGGAACTCAAACAGGTACTGCAGGTAATCGCCAGCGCCGCGCCCGGCCCGCTCTTGTTTCATTGTATCGCGGGCAAGGACCGCACGGGCCTCGTCGCGGCCCTGTTGCTCACGCTTGCCGATGTCACGCCGGCGGCGATCGCAGCTGACTACGCGCAAAGCGCGGAGAATCTGCGCGACGGCTACCTGCAGCGCTACGCCGACGCCGACCCGGCACGGATCCTCGAGGCCATTCGCTGCCCGGAACAAGGCGCATACAACATGTTGGAGTTCCTGTCCGTCGCCGGCGGGGTGCGTGCCTACCTCGAACGCCTGGGACTGTGGCCGGAACAAATCGCGGCGCTGCGCGCGCGGCTGCGCGACTGAACCGCATTCACCGGACGTTCAGGTCCGCGGGCAGATACTTAGCCACGCACCGGCTGACGTGCTCCCGAGCGGCCCAGCAATTTCAAGGACGGGCACTTTTTAAAGCACGCACGGATTTGAGCCCGCGCATGCCGGTGCGCTTCCCTTCCGCTATCCTTTGCGGATGAGCACCGAAAACATTAGCGGCGGCTGCCTGTGCAAGGCGGTCCGCTATTCGATCTCTGCCCCAGCCGTGGTTACCCGCGCCTGCTGGTGTCGTGTTTGTCAGTACATTGGCGCCGGCAGCGGCACTATGAACACGTGTTTCCCGAGCGCGGCGGTCACGATCGCCGGCGAGTTACGGGACTATGTGATGACCGCCGACAGCGGCAACGTGGCGCACCGGCGCTTCTGCCCGGCCTGCGGCACCCACCTCTTCAGCGCTTCCGAGGCCCGTCCGCACCTGGTATTCGTGCGCGCCGGCACGCTCGATGACCCGGAAGTTGCGCGCCCCGCGATGAGCATCTGGACATCGATGGCGCCGAGCTGGGCGTGCTTCGATGAGCGGCTGCCGAAAGTCGAGCGTCAGCCGCCGCCCGCCGCCTAAGGTGCCGGCGCCGGCAGTCCCAGGGCGTGCCGCAGCTGCGGCGCCGTCAGCAGCCGCGTATAGACCCCGGTCCCGACATCAAACTCGCGCGCCCGCGACAGCGCCCCCACCACCACGGGTGAGAACCCCGCCTCCTGCACCAGGCGCCGCGCCACCGCGAGGGCCTGCGGGTCATCACCGGCGAGCGGGATGGCATACAACTCACCGCGGTGGTGCGCTTCGCTCCTGAGGTCGCCTGAGTTGATGGCGTTGAAGGCACGCACCAGGCGCACGCCTGGCAGAAACTCCGCGGACGCCACGCCCGTGCCCTTGCGGCGCGCCGCGACGGCCATCTCGCCGTCGCGCTCGGGGTAGGGATTGCCGGTTTCGAGCACGATCTTGCCCGCGAGCTCGGCCTTAAGATCGCGCCCCAGCTGCGGCAGCGCGGCGTAAGGCACCGAAACCAGCACGACATCACCAAAAACCGCGGCCTCGCGCGGGGTGCCGACCCGCGCCTTCGGTCCGAGCGAGTTTGCAAGGGGCTTCAGGTCGTCGGGATGCCGGGACGACAGTAGTACCTCGTGTCCCGCCTGCACCCACAGCAAGGCAAGCGTGCCGCCGATATGACCCGCCCCGATGATTCCGATCTTAAGCGGCGCGGCAGGCGGCGCTGGCGTGCCCGTGTCCGCGGCCAGTGCACCCTTCGGCTGCGCCGCCAACGCCACAATCGCCAGCGCGGCCGTGACCAAACGTCGCCCCACTCCGTTCGCGCGGATCATTGCGGCGAAAACTCCACGGTGGTTTGCCAATGCGGCACTCCGGGGTGATCGGTGTCAATAACCAGTATGCCGTGCGCGTGCGAGGCAGTCGACGCCACCTGAACTGACGCCAGTTCACCGCAGTCGGCCACCACCGGAAATGACGTGACCACCGAGATTGCTTTGGCCGCCGCGACGTCCGCGAGTTGCGCGCTCGCGGGCTCAATATGCGCCGCCGTGATCTGCACCCTCGGCACCGTGACGAAGCGATACTGCACGCCGCCCCGCCAGCCTCCCCTGGCTGCCAGGCCCGAGGAATCGATGCTTGCCGTGCGGGTGAGCGGCGGCTCGAGCAGCCTGATCTGCCGCGGTTGCGCCGGCAAAAGCTTGTGCGCCGTGGTGAGGCCCTGCAGGTTCCACACCGCGTAGAGTTGCAGCGGAAAGCTGTCGCGGCAGCGTACCGAGTACAACCCGTGGTAGCGCGTGTGGTCAGCGTCGGGCGTCAGCATGAGCTTCTTGCCATCGCTGATGGCAAACAGCACCACCGAGCGCGGCGTTACCAGCCAGTCCGCGGCGATCCGCGCGCTCAGCCCGTACATTCCGATGCCGTGCTCGGCGAGATAGGCAGAAGGGGTAGTGTCCTGCACCTGCACATCGCAGCCACAGAGCATCAGCGCCAGGCACCAGGGCGCGGCAAGAATGTAACGGATCGTTGAAAGGAGTCGGCGCGTGGGAAACACGAGCCGGACGCCGCCTGATGGGCGGGCGTGCCGGCCCTTAAAACCAGATGCGGTTACTTCTTTCTCCGCGCTCCGGAGCGCTTTGCTGCCCGGAAGGAAATTCCCGAGCGCATGGCCTTCTGCTGCACCGCAGCTGCAGTACGGCCGAGCTTCTTCGCGACCTGACCGGTCGGCGTTCCCGACTTGGCGAGCGCCTTAAGCGTCTTCAGCTCACGCGCGCTCCAGCCGGCGCCATCATTGGGGGGACGTTTTGCCATTACCTGATACTCCGACAAGGAATTGCCCCAACTCAAGGGCGGGTTTGGAATCATACACCCTGGAGCGACCGAAAGTCCCCAACCAACGATCCGTGACATGTTGGAAGTGCGCGCGCTACACGGCAGGCGCCCAACACTAACTTGTGCTGGCGCCGCGACAGCTGCGGATCAGACTCACGCGCCGCGTGAGTGGCGTGCGTCGGCGATAGCCGACAGCCGCTTGTTTCGCACTGCATTCGTTCACTGCGCGAGCTGCTGGTAGCCCTCCGGGGCCATCGATGGCAGCCTGCGAACCAACGCGACGACATCCCAGATCGCGGCATCATCCAGAAGTGTGCCCCAGGCGGGCATCGCGCTCATCTTGATGCCGTGCTTGATTGTCCAGAACGCCCGGCGCGCGTCGGGCGGGGCTTCCTGAGCGAGGTTCGGCGGGTGCGGATACAGTCCGGGGCGCAGCTCGGAGCGGCTCACGCCCGGTGCCAGATGGCAGCCGGTGCAGTGCTGCGCGTACTGCCGCGCGCCGGCGGCGATGCGGCCAGGGTCATCAAGATCCGGCACCTGCAGGGCGCGTGCCCGTGCCGCAATGGAGCGCTCCCGCAACTGCCCGATGAGCGCCAGCACGATCCTGGTGTGATGGTCATCGGCGCCGATGTTGTAGATCCCGGAATAGATGAACGCGCCGGTTCCGATACTCAGGACGGCGAACGTAGCGGCCAGGCCCAGGGCCAGCGTAGTGATGCGGTTCACGCGCGCTACTGAACGATGATCGTTCCGACCATGCGCGGGTGGATGGAGCACGCATAGTGGTAGGTGCCGGGCTTGTCGAACCGGAAGGAAAAGCTCTCGTTCGTGTCGATTGCGGCCGAGCGAAACAACCCGCTGTCGCTGACCACCGTGTGCGGCTCATCGTCCTGGTTTGTCCAGGTGACGCTTGCGCCGACGGTCACGCTCAGTGACAGCGGCGCAAACATGAAATCCTTCGCCAGCACGATCGTGGGAGCGGCGGCGTTCGCCGCGACCGCGACCGGGCCGGCGGCGATCCACCACAACGCCGCGGCACCCGCGGCCGTCAGCAGCAATCGATGCAATCCTCGTGGCATAAGAGAGTTCTCCATTTTCAGGTCCTGCCGGGCGTTTCAGGCGAGAGTCGTGTCATCGAGCGCCAGCGAACGTGGATGTCTTGCGACCAACACGCTGGTGACGCCGAGCATTTTTGCCAGTTGATCGGCGGGCACCTTGAGGGGGCCGGGGCCCGCTCCAACCCCGGCAGCCGGTTGCGGGTAGGCGGTCGAACGGGCGGTGTGAAACGTCACGTTGCCCTCGACCTTCTGCACGATCTGATGGATATGGCCATTGAGCACGGTTACCGAACCGAAGCGGCGCAGCTGCTCCAGGAGTTGCGGCGCATCGCCGGTACCCCAACCCCACGGCTCGTAGATGGTCCACAACGGCATGTGCGCAAAGACCACGACCGGCGTACTGGCCGGACGCCCCTTGAGGTCGGCGGCCACCCAGGCCAGCTGCTCAGTGCCGAGCGTACCGAGACCGCCGGGCTTGAATTGCAACACGTTGACGAGCGCGACGAAGTGCACGCCGGCGTGATCGAAACTGTAGTAACCCTTGCGGTCTGAATTCTTGCCGAAGCGATCGAAGTACTCCGTGACGGTCGCATCGGTCGTGTCGTGCTCGCCCGGCACGGTGTGCATCTCGCTTGTGCGCAGGGCCGAGAACAGCTGCTGGGCAAGATCGAACTCGGCCGGCTTCGAGAGGTGCGTGATATCGCCGGTATGGATCATGAGCGCGGGCTGTTCGGGCATCGCATTGATGAGCTGGATGGTCTGCGCGAGCGTGCCGTTGACGTCCGGATTCGCCTCCTTGTTGAATCCGATGTGCGTGTCGCTGATCTGCACGAACAGCGGCTTTCCGCGGCGCGCGGCAGCTTGCTGGTCGGCGGCCGCCACCGCCAGATCGATGGGCGTCAGAACTCCGCCCGCCAGGGTGAAGAGCGTGCCGGCGCCGCCAAAGGCCAGGCATTTCAGCGCCTCGCGACGCGTTTTTGTCGAGGTTTCGTCCGCCATCTTCGGTCTCCTTTGAGGTGCTCGCCTCAGCAGAAGACTCCAGATCGGAGGTTTTATTCCCGCGCGTCCTGGTCGCTGAGCTGGCGCAACAGGCGCACCAGCCCCTGCAGTTCCTCCCAGCCAGCATCGGAAACGGCGCAGTACCCGAGGTTGCCCGCCTGCCAGAAGACGAGGTGGTAGCCATTGCGGGCGGTGAGGTGCGACGCAGTGTATCGGTCCGCCCAGCTGAACACGTTGATGACGTGCGCACCGTGCTCGTACACGACCACGGCGACGCGCTTGCCATCGAAGTAGTCAGCGCGCCCGCCCACCAGGGTGTAACCCTGCGGCGCGAAGTCGGCGACCACGGGTGAGACATCGGCGTGGCCCGCAAACCATGGCTTCACCGTGTGCTGATCGGTGGACACGACGTCCGTCAGATGGGTGGGCATCAGCGAGCGCACGTGGGCGGCGACGAGTTCATCGAGGAATGCATCCGGAACCCGGGCGAACAGCAGCAGAAAGCCGATCGTGGCCGCGGCGGCGGCGGCCACACCTCCGAGGGCGCCGAGCCAGAAGGGCCGCGTGCGCCAGGCCGGCGGCCGCGGGCGATCCGCACGGCGGCTCGGCGCCGGCGTCTCCTGATCGAGCACTCGCACGATGCGCTCGCGCAGCCTGGGCGAAGCCGTGCCGTACTCCAGCCCACCGCGAAGCAAGCTGCGCGTCTGCTGCAGATCCTGCAGCAGCGCGCGGCACTCGGCGCAGCCCTCGGTGTGCCGCTCGATATCCGCGGCCGCGACGGCATCGAGTTCGCCGTCGAAATAGGCCTGCAAACGCAAGTGTTCAGCGCACGGCATGCGGTTCTCCTGCGCATTCCTGTAGCCACTGCAGCTTCAGTGCGGCGCGCGCGCGCGCCAGCCGCGACATCACGGTGCCAATCGGCAGCTGCGTCACCGCCGCGATTTCCCGGTAACTCATTTCCTCCAGCTCGCGCAGCAGCAGCACTTCGCGATGCTCCTGTGACAGGGCGGTGATCAGCCGCTCGAGCGTGCGCTCCTGGTCGCGCCCGATCGAGGCACTCTCCGGATCCGGCACGCTGGCGAGGGCGGTGGAGTCAAACTGCACCTCGTCAGCTTCCGCCAGCGGCACCGCAGCCCGGCGTTGCTGTTGCCTGCAGGCCGTCGCGTGGCAATTGCGCACGATCGTGAGAAGCCAGGCCTTCACGTCGGAGCCGCGCAGCGCGTCGAAGCCGCGGAAGGCGCGCAGAAATGCCTCCTGCACGATATCGTCGGCCTCGCCGGGCGAGCGCGACAGCCAGCGGGCAAAGCGGTGGGCCGCGTCCAGGTGTGGCATCACCTGCGCCTCGAAACGGCCGCGTTTGTCATCCATTGGGGAACCCGACACAGCCCTCACGCGGCGCCGCCGTTAGCCCTATAAAAGACCCGCCGGACACGGCTTTTATTCCGCTCAGGGAGCGAGGCCGGCTCGCGTGAAGGCGGCGTCGACCGCGTTGCTGAGCAGCATGGCGATGGTCATCGGGCCTATGCCCCCCGGCACGGGCGTGATCCAGCCGGCGCGCCGCGCCGCCGGCTCGAAATCGACGTCGCCGGTGAGCGTACCCGCCGGTGTGCCGTTGATCCCGACGTCGAAAACCGCGGCTCCCGGGCGAATCCACTCGCCGGGGATGAACCCTGCCTTGCCGACCGCAGCCACCACGAGCTGCGCGCGCCCGACTTCCTCCTTAAGGTCGCGCGTGCCGGTGTGACACACGGTGACGGTGGCGCGCGCGAGCAGCAACTCCAGGGCCATCGGTCGCCCGACGATATTGGATGCGCCCACGACGGTGGCCCGCATTCCCGCTAGCGCAATGCCGTACTCCTGCGCGAGGCGGATCACCCCGTACGGCGTGCACGGCCGCAGTCGTGGCCGCTTCTGCGCCAGCAGACCCGTGTTCAGCGGATGAAATCCATCCACATCCTTGGCCGGATCGACGGCGTCCATGATGCGATTGGCATCAACACCCGCGGGCAGCGGCAGCTGCACGAGGATGCCATCCACGCGCGAGTCCCGGTTAAGCTCGGCGATGAGGGCGAGAAGCTGTGCCTCGCTCACGCTCGCCGGCAGGTCGTGCGCGAAGGAGGCAATGCCGGCCTCGCGCGAGGCCTTGAGTTTGTTGCGCACGTACACCGCGGAGGCCGGATCCTGCCCCACCCGCACGACCGCAAGTCCGGGTAAGCGACCGTGCCCGGCGGCAAAACGCGCCGCGCGCGCCGCAACTTCGGCGCGCACTTTCGCGGCGACCAGCTTGCCGTCGAGCAGGATCGCGCCGCCGCACACGCCTGCCGGCCCGCCCGTCCCCGCACCCATCGCGCGGTCGTTCATCAGTAGCGGTAGTGGTCCGGCTTATAGGGTCCGGCCTTGTCCACGCCTATATATCCGGCCTGCGTGTCGGTGAGCTCGGAAAGCTCGACGTTGAGCGTCTTCAGCTGTAGCCGCGCCACTTTCTCGTCCAGGTGCTTCGGCAGGACGTAAACCCCGACCGGGTACTTGGCGGTCTGCGTGAAGAGTTCCACCTGCGCGATCGTCTGGTTCGCAAAACTCGAGCTCATCACGTAGCTCGGGTGGCCGGTGCCGCAGCCGAGGTTCACGAGCCTGCCCTCCGCCAGCAGGATGATGCGCCGGCCGTCGGGCAGGATGACGTGGTCGACCTGCGGCTTGATGTTTTCCCATTTGTATTGCTTGAGACTCGCGACATCGATCTCGTTGTCGAAGTGGCCGATGTTGCACACGATCGCGTTGTGCTTCATGCGGCTCATGTGATCGTGGGTGATCACATGGTAGTTGCCGGTCGCGGTGACGAAGATGTCACCCTTGTCGGCCGCGTACTCCATGGTGACGACGCGGTAGCCTTCCATCGCCGCCTGCAGCGCGCAGATCGGGTCGACCTCGGTCACCCACACCTGTGCCGACAGCGCACGCAGCGCCTGGCCGCAGCCCTTGCCGACGTCGCCGTAGCCGCACACGACCGCGACCTTGCCGGCGATCATGACGTCGGTCGCGCGCTTGATCGCATCGACCAGTGATTCGCGGCAGCCGTACAGGTTGTCGAACTTGCTTTTGGTCACCGAGTCGTTGACGTTGATGGCGGGAAAGGCCAGCTTGCCCTCTTTCGCCATCTGGTACAGGCGCTTCACCCCGGTGGTGGTCTCCTCGGTGACGCCGCGGACGTGACCGATGCGCGCCGAATACCACTTGGGGTCCGCCTTGAGGCGCGCGCGGATCGAGGCGAACAGCGCCGCCTCCTCATCGCTCGAGGGTTTTGCGATCGCGCCCGGGTCGCTCTCCGCCCGCAGCCCGAGGTGCAGCAGCAAAGTCGCGTCCCCGCCGTCGTCCAGGATCATGTTGGAATAACCGCCATCCGCCCACTCGAAGATGCGGTGCGTGTAGTCCCAGTAATCGCTCAGCGACTCGCCTTTCCAGGCGAACACCGCGGTTCCGCACGCGGCGATGGCCGCGGCGGCGTGGTCCTGGGTCGAGAAAATATTGCAGGAAGCCCAACGCACCTGCGCTCCCAGCGCCTGCAGCGTCTCGATGAGCACCGCGGTCTGGATGGTCATGTGCAGCGAGCCGGAGATGCGCGCGCCTTGCAGCGGCTGGGTGCGCGCGTACTCGGCGCGGATCGCCATGAGACCGGGCATCTCGGTCTCGGCGATCGTGATCTCCTTGCGGCCCCAATCGGCGAGCCCGAGATCCGCGACCTTGAAGTCGGCGTTGTTGGTAGTGGCTTTAAGCGTGGCGTTCATACTCGATACTCCGAAATGTCAGAGTGAGCGCCGTAATGGATGACACGACCGGCTGAGCCTGGCGGCCCGCGGTGTTGGCACCCGGCCCGTCGCAACGCTCCTCAGCTAGCGTGTTTGCCGCGATGCGGCTGCTCTTTGCTCAGGCGGCGCGCATCCCCTTGTCTTCCGCGGCCAGCTCGGCGGCCCGGTCGGTGCGCTCCCAGGTGAACTCCGGCTCGCTGCGCCCGAAGTGCCCGTAATTGGAGGTCTTCTGGTAGATGGGCCGCACGAGGTCGAGCATTTCAAGCAACCCGTACGGAGTCAGATCAAAGTGCTTGCGCACGATCTGCGTCAGACGTTCGCGCGACAGGCGGCTCGTGCCGAAGGTTTCGACCATGATGGAAGTCGGTTCAGCCACGCCGATCGCGTAGGACACCTGCACCTCGCAGCGCTCGGCAAGACCGGCGGCCACGATGTTCTTGGCGACGTAGCGGGCCGCGTAGGCAGCGGAGCGGTCGACCTTGGATGGATCCTTGCCCGAGAACGCCCCGCCGCCGTGGCGGGCGTAACCGCCGTAGGTATCGACGATGATCTTGCGGCCCGTAAGTCCGCAGTCCCCGACCGGCCCGCCGATGACGAAACGCCCGGTCGGGTTGATGTGGTACTTGGTGCGCTTGTCCAGCCATTTGGCCGGCAGAACGGGCTTGAGGATTTCCTCCATCACCGCTTCGCGCAGCCGCTTTGTCGATATGTCCGGGCTGTGCTGCGTGGACAGCACTACCGCTTCGAGTCCCACCGGCTTGTGATTCTCGTAGCGCAGCGTGACCTGACTCTTGGCATCGGGCCGCAGCCAGGCGAGCTTGCCGGCCTTGCGCAACTGGGCTTGGCGCTTCACGAGCCGATGCGCGAGCGTGATCGGCGCCGGCATCAGCACATCGGTCTCGTTGGTGGCATAGCCGAACATCAGGCCCTGGTCGCCGGCACCCTGGCGGCGCTCGTCCTTGCGATCCACGCCCTGGGCGATATCCAAGGACTGCTTGCCGATTATGTTGAGCACGCCGCAGCTCGCGCCGTCGAAGCCCATCTCCGAGGAGTTGTAGCCGATGTCCAGCACGGTCTTGCGCACCAGCGCTTCGACGTCTACCCAGGCGCGGGTGGTAATCTCGCCGGCGACGATCACAACCCCGGTCTTGACGAGCGTCTCGCAGGCGACCCGGCCGCGCTTGTCCTCCTTGAGGATCGCGTCCAGCATCACGTCCGAAATCTGGTCCGCCACCTTGTCCGGATGTCCTTCCGACACGGATTCGGAGGTAAAGAGGTAGTCGTGCGTCATGTAGCCCGGTCCGCCCAAAGACGTTTATTTTAGCTTAACTGGCCGTACGGCGCAGAGCCGTACCGGGGCAGCCTTAAGTTACCCCACCCTTTTGATGAGCCAGTGCGTCGAGTCAGGGGAAAGCCGCGGCCAGCCGCGCGTCGAACTCGGCGCGCGTAAAACGATGATTCTGGGTGCCGCGCGACTCGATCTTGATCGCGCCCATGAGTGAGGCGATGCGTCCGGTCGTGCGCCAGTCCAGTCCGTGCAGTAATCCATGTAACAGCCCGGCGCGGTACGCATCGCCGCATCCAGTTGGATCGACCACCTGCTGCACCGGCGCGGCCGGGATCGCCAGCTCCCCCTCCCGCGTGTGGATGGAGGAGCCCGCAGCGCCGCGCGTCACGATGAGCGCCCGCACGCGCTGCGCCAGCTCGCGCTCACTCCAGCCGGTGCGCTGCTGCACCACCTGCCACTCGTATTCGTTTACCGTCACCCATGACGCCTGCGACACGAAGCGCGCGAGCTCTCCGGCGTCGAACATCGCCAGCTGCTGGCCGGGATCAAATATGAAAGGAATGCCCGCCGCCGCAAACTGCGCCGCGTGCCGGATCATGCCCTCGCGCCCGGCCGGCGCCACGATGCCGATGGCAATGCCGCGGGCATCAGTCACGGAATTCTCGTGCGAGTGCTGCATGGCGCCCGGGTGAAACGCCGTGATCTGGTTGTTATCCAGGTCTGTGGTGATGAACGCCTGTGCGGTGAACTCCGCCTCGATCACGCGGATGCAGTCGGCCGCCACGCCGGTGCTCGCCATCCACTCCTTGTAAGGCCCGAAGTCGCGCCCCACCGTGGCCATGGGGCACGCCTCGTCCCCCAGCAGCGTCAGGTTAAAGGCGATGTTGCCTGCGCAGCCGCCGAACTCGCGCCGCAGCTGCGGCACGAGAAACGAAACGTTCAGGAGATGGATCTTGTCCGGCAGGATATGCTTCGCAAAACGGTCGCCGAACACCATGATGGTGTCGTATGCCATGGAGCCACAGATCAGCGCCCGCCCGGGCCGTTGGCCGGAGGTCATCCCTTGGCGCCTACCGGCGGCGTGCTTGCCGCAGGGCTTGCCTTGCTGGCGGCGTACATGAGCGCTACCCCGCCCCTGGCGATCTCGGAAAGTCCCGCGCCCTGGCGCTGCTCGAAGTAGCTCAACATCTGCGCGCGCATGCGCGGTTCCCAGTAGCGATTGAGGTGTCTGGCGACTTCCGCCGACGCGCCCTGGGTATCCGTGGTACCAGCAAAGAACGCGCCGATTTCGTTGGCCATCTTGACAAGCAGATCAATGTTCATGGGTGTCGTTGAGCTTGTGGGTCGCTAAGGACGCATTATTTCAGGCGCTGTGGGTTCGCGTATACCACGTGTTGGTCGGCGCGGGCGAACGCCACCAGCGTCAGGCCGCTGTGGCGCGCCAGCCGCACGGCGAAGGCCGTGGGTGCGGACAGCGCCACCAGCAGCGAGATTCCGAGAGTCGTGCATTTCTGCACCATCTCATAGCTCGCGCGGCTGGTGATGAGCATGTAACCAGCGGAAAAATCACTCCTGGCACGCACTAACGCGCCGATGGTCTTATCGAGCGCATTGTGCCGACCGACATCCTCGCGCACGACCTGGATCCCGGCGCCCGGCACCACCCAGGCCGCCGCGTGTACGCTGCCGGTGCGGGCATTGATCGGCTGCCGGCCTGACAGCTGCGCGATGGCGGCGTGCAGCTCGGCGGTCGTGATGCTCACCCCGGCCGGAACCGGCCCGGTCTCGCGGATAGCATCGGCGGCGGTCTCCGCGCCGCACAGCCCGCAGCCGGTTCGGCCGGCGAGGTTGCGGCGTCGTTGCACGAGCTGTGTAAAGCGCTCCCAGGCCACGGTGATCTTGACGTCCGCCGACGCCGCGCCCTGGATGACTTCCACACCGCGGATCTCGTCCGCGCGGGCGACGAGTCCCTCGCTCAGTGTGAATCCCACCGCGTAGTCCTCAAGATCCGCAGGCGTCGCCAGCATCACCACGTGCGGCACCTCGTGGTAAACGAGCGCGACCGGCATCTCCTCGGCAATCTGGTCGGTGGCATGCGTGAGGGTGCCGCGCGTCCAACGCTCGACCTCAAGCGTCGCGCTCACCGCGTCCGGTACTTCGACTGCGTGCGCGCTCATGCGCGCCGTGAGCGAAAAACCGGATTTTCGGGGGCCTGCGCGCCAGGACGGCGCGCCCGCAGCCTCCAGGGGTGCGCCGCATGCGGCGCACGGGTGGCCATGGACGGCCACCCAGGGCTTGCGCGCAGCAGGTACTGCGCAGCGCAATGGATCCACGGCGTCCCCGAAAATCCTGTTTTTGCGATCGCGGCTGCGTCCATGACGCCTCGGCGCGCCTCAGGCGGGAGTTCGATCGTGCTCAGCGTAGTGCGTGGGCCGCGTCAGCTCGCGTTCGGCCTGCGTACGCTTGCTCCACGCTTCCTTCTGGTTGACGAGCACCACCTCGACCGCGGTCACCTTGTACTCGGGGCAGTTGGTCGCCCAGTCGGAGTTTTCCGTGGTGACCACGTTGGCGTTGGTCTCCGGGAAGTGGAACGTGGTGTACACCACGCCGGGTGCGATCTTGGCGGAAACCCTGGCGCGCAGCACCGTGTCGCCGGCGCGGCTCGTGAGCCCGACCCAGTCACCGTCGCTGATGCCGCGCACTTCGGCGTCATGCGGGTGGATCTCCAGCACATCCTCGGCGTGCCAGACCACGTTGTTGGTACGGCGCGTCTGGGCGCCGACGTTGTACTGGCTCAGGATGCGCCCCGTGGTCAGGATCAGCGGGAAGCGGCTGTTCACCTTCTCGCTCGTGGGCACGTACTCCGTCGGCCAGAACTTACCCTTGCCGCGCACGAACTCATCGACATGCATGGTCGGGGTGCCTTCGGGAGCTGCGTCCGTGCACGGCCACTGGATGCTTCCCAGTCGATCAAGCTTCTCATAGGTGAGTGCCGAGAAGGTCGGCGTCAGTCGCGCAATCTCCTCCATGATCTCGGACGGATGCTCGTAGTGCATCGGGTAGCCGAGCGCATTGGACAAGAGCACCGTGACCTCCCAGTCCTGATAACCGCCCAGGGGTTCCATCACCTTGCGCACCCGCGACACGCGCCGCTCGGCGTTGGTGAAGGTGCCATCCTTCTCAAGGAACGAGGAGCCGGGGAGGAATACGTGGGCGAACTTCGCCGTTTCGTTGAGGAACAGGTCCTGCACGATGACGCATTCCATGGACGCCATGGCGGCGCTGACGTGATGCGTGTTGGGATCGGATTGCACGAAATCCTCACCCTGCACATACATGCCGCGGAATGTGCCGTCGAGCGCGGCTTCGAACATGTTGGGAATGCGCAGGCCCGGCTCGCTGTGCAGCGGCACGCCCCACACGTCTTCGAAGGACTTGCGCACCACCGGATCCGACACGTGGCGGTAGGCGGTGTACTCGTGCGGGAAGGAACCCATGTCGCAGGAGCCCTGCACGTTGTTCTGGCCGCGCAGCGGGCTCACACCCACGCCTTCACGGCCGAGATTGCCGGTGGCCATCGCGAGGTTGGCAATGCCCATGACGGCGGTGGTGCCCTGGCTGTGCTCGGTGACGCCCAGGCCGTAGTAAATCGCGCTGTTACCGGCGCTCGCGTACAGGCGCGCCGCGCGCCGCACGTTGGCGGCCGGCACGCCGGTGATGCCTTCTGAGGCCTCCGGGGAGTTGCGCGCCTCGGCGACGAACGCCTTCCACTTCGCGTAACTGTCCGCCTCGCAGCGCTCGGCCACGTAGGTGTCCTTCGCGAGCCCTTCGCTCACTACGACATGCGCCATCGCATTCAGGAGCGCGACGTTGGTGCCAGGCTTGATCGGCAGGTGAATATCCGCCGCCACGTGCGGCGCGCGCACCAGGCCAATCTCGCGCGGATCGGCGATGATGAGCTTCGCACCCTGGCGCAGACGCCGTTTCAGCTGCGACGCAAACACCGGGTGACCGTCGGTCGGATTCGCACCGATGATGAAAATGAGATCGGCCTTCATCACCGAATCAAAGGCCTGCGTACCGGCGGACTCACCGAGGGTGTTCTTCAGTCCGTAGCCGGTGGGCGAGTGGCAGACCCGCGCACAGGTATCGACATTGTTGGTGCCGAAGGCCGCCCGCACCAGCTTCTGCACCAGGAAGGTCTCTTCGTTGGTGCAGCGAGAGGAGGTAATGCCGCCGATGGAGTCGCGGCCGTACTTCGCCTGGATGCGGCGCAGCTCGCTCGCGCTGTAGCTGATCGCCTCTTCCCAGGAAACCTCGCGCCACTCATCGTGGATGTGCTTGCGGATCATGGGCTTCACGACGCGATCGGCGTGCGTGGCATAACCCCAGGCGAACCGCCCCTTGACGCACGCATGGCCGTGGTTGGCGTCGCCGTGGCGATCGGGCGCCATGCGCACCACCTCAACGTCCGCGCCCTCCCCGCGCAGCTCGGCATTGAAGCTGCATCCCACGCCGCAGTAGGCGCAGGTGGTTTTCACCGCGCGCTCGGAATGCCCTAAGCCGATGAGCGATTTTTCAGTCAGTGCCGCGGTAGGACAGGCCTCGACGCAGGCGCCGCACGACACGCACTCGGATTCCAGGAACGACTCGTCCTGACTGGCAGAGACCTTGGACTCGAAGCCGCGGCCCTGGATGGTAAGGGCGTAGGTGCCCTGCACCTCATCGCAGGCGCGCACGCAGCGCGAGCACACGATGCACAGCTCAGGGTTGAAGGCGAAGTAGGGATTGCTCTCGTCTTTGAGCGCCGGGCGATGGACGGCGCCCGGCGCGTAGGAACTATGGGTCACACCGACGGCGGCAGCCATGTCCTGCAGCTCGCAATGCCCCTCGGCAGGACAGCCCTCGCAGTCGAGCGGATGGTCCGAGACGTACAGATCGATCACGCCGCGGCGCAGTTGCGTGAGCTTCGGGGACTGGGTGCGGATTTTCATGCCCGCAGCCACCGTGGTGGTGCACGAGGCCGGATAGCCCTTGCGGCCCTCGATCTCGACCAGGCACAGGCGGCACGAACCGAACGCCTTCAACGTGTCCGTGGCACACAGCTTCGGCACGCTGACGCCGGCGAGCGCGGCGGCCCGCATGACCGAGGTGCCGTCGGGCACGGTGATCGGGCGACCGTCGATCTCGAGCGCCACGCTGGCCACAGCGGCCGCGCCGCTGGTACCGTTGGCGCCGTTCGGGTCCCGGGGCACTACCGCGGGCGGCGTACCGAAGTCTTTATAGTCGATCGAAAACATGTTTCTCCTCGCTCACGCTACTTGGCCCGTGCGCGGAAATCTTCCCGGAAATACTTCAGGGCGCTCTGCACGGGAAACGGCGCCATGCCGCCCAGGCCACACAAGGATCCCTGCACCATGGTGTCGCACAACTCCTCGAGCAGCTGCACGTTGCGCTCGGCGTCGATCCCCTGAATGATGCGCTCGATCACTTCCACGCCGCGTGTGGAGCCGATCCGGCACGGCGTGCACTTGCCGCACGATTCAATGGCGCAGAATTCCATGGCGTAGCGCGCCATGTGCGCCATATCCACCGAGTCATCGAACACCACGATGCCGCCGTGGCCGAGCAGCGCGCCGATGCCGCTCAGGGCTTCATAGTCCACCGCGGTGTCGAACTGCGACGCCGGGATGTAAGCCCCCAGCGGGCCGCCGACCTGCACGGTGCGGATCGGCCTACCCGTCGCACTACCGCCGCCGTAGTCGTACAACAACTCGCGCAGCGTCAGACCGAAGGCGCGCTCGATGAGTCCGCCGCGGCGGATGTTGCCGGCGAGCTGGATCGGCAGCGTGCCGCGGGATTTCCCGGTGCCGAAATTCGCGTAAGCATCCGCCCCGTGATCGAGAATCCACGGCACGCTCGCGAGCGTTATGACGTTGTTGACGATCGTGGGCTGCCCGAACAAGCCCTTGATTGCCGGCAGTGGCGGCCGCACGCGTATCTCGCCGCGCTTGCCCTCGAGGCTCTCGAGCATCGAGGTCTCTTCGCCGCAGATGTACGCGCCGGCGCCCACGCGCACTTCCAGGTCAAAGCGCTTGCCGCTGCCGGCGACGTCGCTGCCGAGATAGCGCCCCTGGGTCGCGGCCGCGAGCGCGCTCTGCAGCGTGCGCAGCGCGTGCGGGTACTCAACGCGCAGATAGATGTAGCCCTGGGTGGCGCCGACCGCGATGCCAGCGATGGTCATCCCTTCGATGAGCGACAGCGGGTCCCCTTCCATCAGCATCCGGTCCGCGAAGGTGCCCGAATCACCCTCGTCGGCGTTGCAGGTGATGTACTTTTGCGCCGTGCGCTGATCGAGCACGGTCTTCCACTTGATACCGGTCGGAAAGGCGGCGCCGCCGCGTCCCCGCAGCCCCGATGCCGTGACCGCCTGGACGATATCGGCTGCCGACATGGACAGCGCCCGCGTCAGCCCGCGATATCCGCCGTGTTTTACATAGTCCGCAAGGCTCGTCGGATCGACGACTCCCACGCGCTCAAAGGTCAGGCGCTGCTGGCCGTGCAGCCAGGGAATCGAGTCGGTGACGCCGTGCGCGAGTGGGTGCACGCCGCCGTGCAGGAAGTCCGCGCCGAAAAGGCCCGGCACATCCGCAGCACTCACCGGCCCATAGGCCATTCGGCCAGCCTCGGTTTCGACCTCGACCAGCGGCTCCAGCCAATACACGCCCCGCGAGCCGTTGCGCACGAGTGCGATGTCGGCGCCGCGCTCCCGCGCTTCCGCGCTGATCGCCTGCGCGACCTCGCCCGCGCCCAAAGACAGCGCACCCGCGTCCCCAGGGACGTACACCACGGTGCTCATTTGGCTTTCTCGCCGGCAGCGATCAACGCATCGAACCGTTCGGGCGTTACTCTGCCGTGCAGCTGCCCGTCGATCATGATGGCGGGCGAGCAGGCGCAATTACCGAGACAATAGATGGGTTCGAGGGAGAAACGTCCGTTCGCGGTGGTCTCATGGAAATCGATCCCGAGGCGCGTGCGCGCATGTTCCGCCAGCGCTTCAGCGCCCATGGACTGGCAGGATTCGGCCCGGCAGATCTGCACGGTGTGCGTGCCCGGCCGCGAGCGGCGAAAATAATGATAGAAGGTGACCACCCCGTGCACTTCCGCACGCGACAGATTCAGGCCCTGGGCCACCAGCGGAACGGCCCCGCCTGGGATATAGCCAAGCTCGCCCTGAATGGCATGCAGGATTTCAAGCAGCGGCCCGGGGCGCCCGCGGCGCTCCGCCACAATGCGCTTCACTATGTCTGTCTCGGGCACCAGCGTCTGCATGCAATCCCGAGTATACGTCCCGCAAAGCAGCAGGGCATGAAAAGGCCTCGCAGCGGCCCCGGCAGAGGAGCGGCGCGGGCGGCGTACGCGCTAATCGCAGCTTTTGCGGCAGCGCGCGCCCGGGGCGGGGATTTCATTGCCGACGGCGATTTCAGCACCGGCGGGAATGTCGCCATAACCAGCGATTATATCTACCGCGGCGTAAGCGAGAGCGACGGACGTCCGGCGCTGCAGGCCGACCTGCACGTCAGCACTGAGGGGTCGTTCGCAGGCGCCTGGGCGTCCAGCCGCGACCGCGACCTGGATCCGGGCGCCGCCGGCGAGCTGGAAATCTACCTCGGCCACCGCTTCAACCTGGGCAGCGCCTGGAGCGCCACCGTGAGCGCCCGCAGCCACTACTTCCTGCACACGAGTCAGACCTCTGCCGACTACCAGGAAGTCTCCGCGTCGTTTGCCTGGCTCGATCGCTACTCGTTCACCCTGGCGGCGATTCCGAACGCGGTGCGGTGGTACCAGTACGACCGCCTGGGGCGCAGCCCCGCGTGGGTCACCGATGCCGCAGGCCAGTGGCTCATCGGACGGGGTGTGTTCGTGACCGGGGCGGCCGGCTACTACTACTCAAGCGCCCCAAGTCCCGACAGCCGGTCCGGCGCCGGCTACGCCTACGGCAACCTGGGGCTCGCTTATGAGGAGCGCCAATGGCGGGTGGAGGTCGGATATTTCCTGGCACAGACTCGGGCCCAGGAGTTTGTCCCCTACCCCCCGGCAAACCGGCACGTGGCGGGTACCCTGAGCTGGCGCTTTTGAGCGCCAGCGTTCCCGAAGTGCGCATAGGCGCCTCAGTGAACTTGTGAACCAGGAAGGGCGCGGCGGACACTTACGGCACGTGAGCATGGGAGTGAAGGCAACGGGTCGCAACGACACCGGGAAGGCGGATGCGGGGTATCGCGGTCCGGCCTCTGCGGCGCGCGAGGCGGAACTCATCGCGCGGATCGGCGCGGGCGATCGTAAGGCGCTCGAGGAACTCTACAACCTCTACCACCGCCGCATGGCGCGTTTCCTGACGCGGCTGACGCACCGCTACGACCTGGCCGAGGAGATCATCAACGACACCTTCTGGGTGGTGTGGCGCAAGGCGCGCGAGTTCCGCGGCGAGTCGCAGCCCTCGACCTGGATATTCGGAATTGCTTATCGGAAGGCCCGCAACACCTTTCGCTCCGTCTCACGCCTCGCGGCGCAGACCAGCCTCGAGGCGCAGTCCGCGCCGCTCGCCAGCGAGCCCTTCGTCGCCGAGGAACTGCGTGACTGGCTGCAGCAGGCGCTCGCGCAGCTGCCGCCGGAGCAGCGAGTGGCGGTGCAACTGTGCTACGAGCTCGGTTACTCATGCGAGGAGATCGGCGCCATTACCCGCTGCCCGGTCAACACCGTGAAGACACGTTTGTTTCATGCCCGCGCGAAGCTGCAGAAGTTTCTGCCGCAGCTCGCGGGCGACGCGAGTCCCGCAATATGATGGCCAACGACACCCCGCAGCATGCTGCGATCTGGTTGCAGTTGCCGTGGCTGGCTAACGGCCAGTTGGCTGCGCACGAGCGCGCGAGCGCGGAACAGCACGTGCAAAGCTGCCTGGCCTGCGCGCGCGAGCTCGCGCTGCAGCGCCGGATGTGCCAGGCGCTCGCCGAACCGGATCGCGTGACCTGGGCGCCCGGACCGTCGTTCCGCAAGCTGCTGCTGCGCATTGATGGCCATGCGGACACGGCGCAGCGCGCGTCCGCGGTCGCGGCTCGCCGGGCGCGCGTCATGTCCCGGGTGCGTTACGCGTGGCGGCCGCCGGGACTGGCATGGGCGGCGAGCGTCGTGCTCTCGATCGGACTTGCCGGGATCGCCGCGACCGCCTATCGCTGGTCGCAGCCGCTCTACTCGACCCATACGACTGCCGCCAGTTCCGCGCCGGGCGTCTTGCATGTCGCCTTCGACCGCACCGTCCCCATCGGCGAGGTCGAGGACATCCTGCATGCGGCTGGCGCGCACCTGGTCACCGGACCGGACGCGAGCGGCGTGTTCGGAATCGCGCCGCTGACCGCCGCGACCGGCGATGCGACCGCGCCGGCCACGGCAGGCGCGCCGATGCGCGCGCTCGAGACGCGCCTGCGCGCGGATACGCGTGTGCGCTGGGTCGAGCCGCTGACGGCGCCTTAGAAGATGCGCACGCTCGCGCGCCTGTGCGCCCTGTGGCTGGCAGCGCTCAGCGCGCAATCCGCGTACGCGACGCTGCCCGAATCCGCCGCGGCCGCATCGCCGCCATCACGGATCATCGTCGGGTTTGCTAACGCACCCCGCAGCTTGCCGGGCCCGGCCGGCGCCACCGGCAGCCACTACAGCGGCGACGGCTACCGCGTCTCGCAGAATGCCCACAGCCAGGCACGCAGCGTCGCGGCCCGCTACCGGCTGCGCCAGCTCGCGAGCTGGCCGATCGAGACGTTGGGGATGCACTGCGTCGTGTACGAGGTTGCCAACGGGCGGCCGGTGCCGGAAGTGCTTGCGGCCTTGTCCAAAGACACCCGTGTGGTGCTCGCACAGCCGCTGCAGGAGTTTCACACGCTCAGCGGAGCGCCCGCCGCCGCGCCACCGTACAACGATCCGCTTTACGACCTGCAGACCAACCTCGTGGCGCTCGGCATCGAGCGTGCGCACCAGCGCGCCCAGGGCGCCGGCGTGCGCATCGCACTCATTGACACGGGCGTGGACAGTGAGCACCCGGACCTGCGCGGCCGCGTCGGACGCACCTCATCCTTCATTGCCGGACACGCGCGCCAGGCTGCGGACCTGCGCCACGGCACCGCCATGGCGGGCATCATCGCGGCCGTCGCCAACAATCACATCGGCATCGTCGGCATCGCGCCGCTGGCGCGCCTGGAAGTGTTCGAGGCGTGCTGGCAGATCGCACCGGCGAGCGATGAGGCTGCCTGCAACACCTTCACCCTGGCACAGGCCCTTGCCGGGGCCCTCGCCGCCGGCACGCCGCTGGTGAACCTGAGCCTCGCCGGGCCTGCCGATCCGCTCCTCACCGCGCTCGTCGAGAGCGGTCTCAAGCGCGGCGTGGTTTTCGTCGCGGCGGTCGCCCCGGAGGCGGGCTTTCCGGGTTCGATCCCCGGTGTGATCCGCGCCACCGGCACCGGGCAGGCGCTGCCGGAGGGCACTTTTGCGGCTCCCGCCGCGCATGTGCTGACGACCCGTCCCAACGGTCAATTCGACTTTGAATCCGGAACCTCGGTCGCGTGCGCCGAGCTGACGGGCGTCATCGCGATTCTCATGTCGGCCGCTCACACTCGCCTCACGGGCGACGCCATTACGAGGCTGCTGCGCGCGGGCGCGGACCCACCGCTCGTCGACGTGAACGCCGCGCTGTCGCGGCTCGATGCTCAGGATGCGGGCGCGCGACTGAGTGCGCGCTGAGCGCGCCTTGACCGGCTCGCTACCCGTGCCCATGCTCTCGCGCGCATGGCGGACAATCCTTCGGGCCTGACCTGGAACCTCATCGCCGAGGCGCGCGCGCGCATCGCCGACAAGGTAAATCTCACGCCGGTGCTCACCAGCACCAGCCTCGATGCAGCGAGTAACGCGCGGCTTTACTTCAAGTGCGAGAACTTCCAGAAGTGCGGCGCGTTCAAGGCGCGGGGCGCGACCAACGCGGTGTTCGCGTTGTCCACCGCCGGCGCACAGCGGGGAGTTGCCACCCATTCCTCGGGCAACCATGCGGCAGCCCTGGCGCGCGCCGCACGGCTGCGCGGCATCCCCGCCTACATCGTGATGCCGGACAACACCGCGCTGGCCAAGCGCGCCGCGGTCGCCCGCTACGGCGGCACGGGCGCGCAGATCACCTGGTGCGCGCCGACGCTCGCGGCGCGTGAGCACGCGGCGCGGGAGATCCTCGCTGCGACCGGGGCCTTGCTCGTGCACCCGTATGACGACACGTTGGTGATGGCCGGCCAGGCGACCGCGGGTGTCGAGCTTCTGGAGGCGGTGCCCGATCTCGACGTGATCCTGTGCCCGGTCGGCGGCGGTGGCCTCCTCGGCGGCACAGCCGTGGCCGTGAAGGCGCTCAAACCCACGATCCGGGTGATCGGCGTCGAGCCGGCCGCCGCCGATGATGCTGCCCGCTCGTTCCGGGCCGGGCGAATTGTGCCTGGCGTCAATCCGCACACCATCGCGGACGGCCTGCGGGGCGCCCTGGGGGAGCGCCCGTTCGCCGCGATCCGTGCCTGCGTCGATGACATCGTGACGGTGCCCGAGGAAGCGATCGTGGCGGCGATGCGTGAGCTGTGGGAAGTGATGAAGATCATCGTCGAACCATCGGGCGCGGTGCCGTATGCGGCCATCGCCGCCGCGGTCGTAAGATTTCCCGGCCAGCGCGTGGGAGTTGTGCTCACCGGCGGCAACCTCGATCTGGACCGGCTGCCCTGGATGGGCCGCGCACACGCATGATCGATCCCCTGCCGTTCATGACCTACGCCTTCGTCATGTCGATCACCCCGGGGCCGAACAACGTGATGCTCACCGCAGGGGGCGCGAACTTCGGCTTCCGGCGCACGCTGCCGCACATGACGGGCATCTGTATTGGATTCGCGATCCAGCTGCTCGCCGCGTGCGCAGGACTCGGCGCCCTGTTCGATCGCTGGCCGGCCTTGCAACCCACGCTCGGCTGGGTCGGGGCTGCCTACCTTTTGTTCCTGGGTTGGCAGTTGCTGCGCAGCCAGGATGTGCAGGTGCGCGAAGGCGCACGCCCGGTGAGCCTGCTGGAGGGCGTGGTATTTCAGTTCCTCAACCCCAAGGCCTGGGTGATGACGCTAACCGCCGCGGCGGTGTTTCTGCCGCGCGAATTCGGACTCGTGGCGCGCAACGCTTACATGCTCGGAATCACCGAAGGTATCGGCATCCCGTGCCTTTCGGTCTGGGCCTTGTTCGGCAGTTCCCTGAAAGCGCGGCTCGCCGCGCCGCGCAACCGCCGGATCTTCAATGTCAGTATGGCGCTGGCGCTCGCCGCCACGGCGGCGGCGATGGTGGCAAAATGAACGGCGTCAGACTGGAACAAAAAAGCGAGCAGCTTGTCACCGCGCCCATTACTGGTAAGTGCGCACCGCCCGGTCCAGCGGATCTCGCCGCATTGAGCCGCTCGGATGCCATGTGGCCCGAGCGCGCCAACGTCGATCTGCAGTGCATCTAGTGGCAGAGTCGATGCAGATCCGCGATGCAACCGAGGCCGATCTCCCCGGCCTCGTCGCCATCTACAACGAAGTCATCGCCACCTCCACCGCCAGCTACGCGTACGAAGCGGTGACGCTGGCCGACCGGCGCGAGTGGTGGCGCGCGCGCGTAGCGCTTGGCTACCCGCTGCTGGTGGCGGCAGAGCCTTCCGGAGTCCTGGGCTTTGCGACCTTCGGTGATTTTCGTGCCTGGCCGGGTTACCGCTTCACGGTTGAGCACTCGGTGCACGTGCGTGCGGACTGCCGCGGCCGCGGCGTCGGCACGCAACTGCTGCAGGCGCTGCTGCCGCGGGCGGCGGCCTGCAACAAGCACATCATGATCGCCGGAGTGGACGCCGCCAACGCCGCCTCCATCCGCTTCCACGAGCGCTTAGGCTTCACTCAGGTCGGCCACCTGCACGAAGTCGGCTACAAGTTCGACCGCTGGCTGGACCTGGTTTTTCTGCAGCGCCGGGTCGGCGACCGGTAAGATTGCCGGATGTTCCCCACCTTACCGCCCGCCACGCGGGCCCTGATCCTCATCAACGTCGCCGTCTTCCTGCTGCAGCAGCTTGCTGGCGACGTCATCACGCAGCTGTTTGCTCTGTGGCCGCTCGGCGGTGGCTTCCGTCCCTGGCAACTCATTACCTACGCCTTCCTGCATGGCGGCGTGCTGCACATCTTTTTCAACATGTTCGCGCTCTACATGTTCGGCAGCGCACTGGAGAGCTACTGGGGCGGGCGGCGCCTGGTGTTGTTCTACCTCGTGTGCGTACTGACCGCCGCGCTGACGCAGCTCGCCGTGCAGTATCCGAGTGGCGCCGAGGAAGAAGTCATCGGCGCCTCGGGCGGCGTGTTCGGCGTGCTGCTCGCCTTCGCCTGGTACTTCCCGAGACAGCGCATCATCCTTTTGTTCCCGCCGATTCCGATGCCGGCGTGGCTGTTCGTAACCGTGTATGGGTTGCTCGAGCTGTTCCTGGGCGTCACGGGTACGCAGCAGGGCGTCGCGCACTTCGCCCACCTGGGCGGCATGCTCGGCGGCGCGTTGTGCATTCTCTACTGGCGCGCGCGTCACCGCTTCACTTCGTAAACTGCAGCGCGCAGATTCTCACCGGCCCGCGGCGTGTGCCGCAGGCATCACACAGGAGCGTGCCGCCGAACCGGCCACGGCCGAAGGTGCGTCCGTCGGGGAGCGACACCCGGTTGCCGCCACCTTCGTCGTGCAGGTCCTGGAGCCGCACGTGCAGTGCGCACCGCGGGTTGTCGCAGAACGGTGCGCCGCGCTCGAGTTCATGGTTCGCGGTCAGCACATCCTCGGCGCCGCGCGCCGCGGAGAAACGCAGCAATTGCCCCTTCGCGCCCTTCGGCTGTCAGCCTTCACGCGCGGCTGGTGTCTCGGGCAGTGGTGACGCAGGTATGACGCGCCCGCGGCGAATGCATGACGCGCGCCGCGATGGGTATCCCAGGTACCACCTGAGGATTGGATCTTGGTAGATTGATATTACAAAATGATTATCTCTCCTTGAATCACGGCGAGGTGACCGTCACAATCGCGCGCTGCAAAAAGATGACGGGAACTTTCCTATCCGGCCACTGCCTGTGGATGCGCATTCATGATCAAGACCGACCACCTCACCAAACACTACGGCGCGCTCAAGGCGGTTGATGATGTGAGCTTCCAGGTGGGGCCGGGCGAGGTGCTCGGGTTCCTGGGACCCAACGGCGCCGGCAAGACCACCACCATGCGCATGCTGGCGGGCTTCGTTACCCCGACCGGCGGCAGCGCCAGCATCTGCGGCCACGACGTCGCGACGGACGCGCTCGCCGCTAAGGCCGCACTCGGGTATCTGCCGGAGGGGGCCCCGAGCTACGGGGAAATGACGGTGCGCCGCTTCCTCGAATTCATCGCGGACCTGCGCGGGCTCGAGGGTGCGCGCCGCGGCGCGCGGCTCGCGCACGTCATCGAGAATCTGCATCTCGGTGGCGTCCTCGGACAGACCATCGATACCCTGTCCAAGGGCTTCCGGCGCCGCGTCGGGCTTGCGCAGGCCATCGTGCATGATCCGCCGGTGCTGATCCTGGACGAGCCGACCGACGGACTCGACCCGAACCAGAAGCACGAGGTGCGCACGCTCATCAACGACATGGCGCACGACAAGATCATCGTCATCTCGACCCATATCCTCGAGGAGGTGGACGCGGTGTGCACACGCGCCATAATCATCGCCCGCGGGCGCGTCGTCGCTGATGACACCCCCGCGGGCCTGGCCGCCCGCTCGCGTTATCACAACGCGGTCTCCATGCAGCTCGCGGAAAGCTCGCAGCTGCAGAGCGCCCGCGCCGCCGTGGCCGCCCTGCCGGCGGTGGCGGAGGTCGAGGTGAGCGAACGCGAGGCGCGCGTGACCGCACTGCCAAAGCCCGGCGCGCTGATCTTCACGAGCGTCTCCGAACTCGCCGCCCGCACGGGCTTGAAGCTCAAGGAGCTGCACCTGGAGGCCGGGCGCCTCGACGAAGTGTTCCGCAGCATTACTGCCTGAAGGGCCGCTTTAAGACCATGCACAATGTGGGCATCATCACGCGCCGGGAACTTGCGAGTTATTTCGCGACCCCGCTCGCCTATGTCTTCATCCTGATATTCCTGGTGCTGGCGAACGCCTTCACCTTCTACCTCGGCGGGTTTTACGAGCGCGGCCAGGCGGATCTCGCGCCGTTCTTCACCTTTCACCCGTGGCTGTACCTGTTCCTGATTCCGGCGCTCTCGATGAAGCTGTGGGCCGAGGAGCGCAAGTCCGGCAGCATCGAGTTACTGATGACCCAGCCGGTGACGCTGTGGGACGCGGTGCTCGGCAAGTTCCTCGCCGCCTGGGCTTTTACCGCACTGGCCCTCGCCCTGACCTTTCCGCTGTGGCTCACCGTCAACTACCTCGGCAGTCCTGACAACGGCGCGATCGTCGCCGGCTACCTGGGAAGCCTGCTGCTCGCCGGCGGCTTTCTCGCCATCGGTTCGTGCATGTCGGCATTGACGCGCAACCAGGTCGTGGCGTTCATCCTGGGCGTCGCGGCGTGCTTTGCGTTCCTGCTGGCCGGCTTCCCGCTGGTGCTGGATGTCTTTCGCAGCTGGGCACCGCAGCCGCTGGTGGAGGCGGTCGCGTCGCTGTCGTTCCTCACGCACTTCGAGTCGATCGCCAAGGGAGTGATCGATGTGCGTGACCTGCTGTACTTCACCATGCTGATCGGCTTTTTCCTGCTCGCGACCGCGGTCGCGCTCGACCTGCGCAAAGACCTATGAACCAACGCTCGACACTCGGCGGCGGCACGCTCGTGGCGCTGGCCTTAGGGCTGATCGGCCTGACGGTGCTGTTCAACTACGCGCTGCGCGGCTGGCGGTTCGACCTCACGCACAATCACCTGTACACGACGGCTCCCGGAACCGAGCGCATCCTCGCCGGCATCAGGGAGCCCATCAACCTGTACTTCTTTTTCTCGGCGAAGACTGCGCAGCAGCTGCCGCAGCTGGAGACCTACGGCGTGCGGGTACGTGAGTTCCTGGAGGAGCTCGCCGCGCGCTCCAACGGCAAGCTGCACCTGCACGTCATCGACCCGCAGCCGTTCTCCGAAGACGAGGACCGAGCGTCCGAACTCGGCGTGCGTGGCGCACCACTCGGGGCCTCCGGCGGGCAGTTCTACTTCGGACTCGCCGGCACCAACTCCACCGACGGCCGCGCGGCAATCGAGTTCTTCGATCCCAACAAGGAGCAGTTCCTCGAGTACGACGTCGTCAAGCTGCTATACGAACTCGCCAACCCCAGGAAGCCGGTGGTCGCCTGGCTCTCCTCACTGCCCATGGGGCCGGGCTTTGACCCGCAAAGCGGTCAGATGCGCGAGCCCTGGGCCGTCTACAGCGAGGCGCAGCAGCTTTTTGACCTGCGCCCGCTCGATGCGGCGGCCACGAAAATCGCCGACGACGTGAGCGTGCTGGTGCTCGTGCACCCGAAGAGCCTCTCGCCCGCGACCCAGTTCGCCATCGACCAGTACGCGCTGCGTGGCGGGCACATCCTGGCGTTCGTCGATCCGCTCGCCGAAGCCGACACATCCGGCGCGGATCCGCAGAATCCCATGGCGGGCATGACGGCCGACAAGGCCTCGCACCTTGAGCCGCTGCTGCACGCCTGGGGCGTTGAGTTCAACCCGGCGCAGGTGGTCGCCGATCGCGGCCACGCGCTGTCAGTGACCATGCGCCAGGGTGCCGAGCCGGTGGAGCATTTAGGGGTGCTGGGACTGGACAAGACGAGTCTCGCGGCCGACGACGTGGTCACCGCGGGACTGTCGAACGTCAACCTCGCCATGGCCGGTCACCTCGAGCCGGTGAAGGGCTCGAAGGTGCGCTTCGAGCCCTTGCTGCAGTCGAGCACCGACGCGGCGCTGCTCCCGGTGGAGCGCTTCCGTGTGCTCATGGATCCGGGCACCTTGCGCGATGGCTTCAAACCGACCGGCAGGCGCTACAGCCTCGCCGCCCGTGTCACCGGCGATGTGTCGAGCGCGTTTCCCGCCGGTGCGCCGGCGGGAGTATCGCTGCCCGCGGGGGTGGCTGCCCTGAAGACTTCCGCGAAGCCCCTGAACCTCATCGTGTTTGCCGACACCGACATGCTGTCCGACAACCTGTGGGTGCATGCGCAGAACTTCTTCGGCCAGACCATGCTGCAGGCCTGGGCCAGCAACGGCGACCTGGTGCAGAACGCGCTCGACAATCTCTCCGGCAGCGCCGACCTCATCAGCGTGCGCGGCCGCGCCGCGTACGCGCGCCCCTTCGAGCGCGTGGAAAAACTGCGGCACGCGGCGGATGATCGCTTTCATGCCAAGCAACAGGAACTCGAGCAGCAACTGCGCGAAACCGAAGACAAGCTGACCGCGCTGCAGTCCGCGAAGGCCGGCGCTCAGTCCGCGCTCATACTCACACCCGCGCAGGAGCAGGAGGTCGAGCATTTCCAGGCCGAGAAGCTGCGCATCCGCAAGGAACTGCGCGCCGTGCGCGCCGGCCTCGACCAGGAGATCTCCGCTCTCGACACGGTGCTGAAAGTGCTCAACATCATCGTGGTGCCGGCGGCATTTGCGCTCGCCGCGCTCCTGATCGCCGCCTGGCGGCGCCGCCGCCAGGCGGCAGCCTCCGCCGCATCCTAGAAAGGAAGCCGTATGACTGCGCGACGCGTCGCTGTGCTCCTCGCCGCCGGGCTCGCGGTAATCGTCTTTGCAATATGGGTGGCGTCGACGCGGCACCTGGAGCGCGCCACCCTCACCGGGGACCTGGTGCTGCCGGGACTCGAGCGCTCGGCCAACGCCGTGACCGAAGTCGAGCTGCGCAAGGGAGATGGCACGCGCAGCACCCTGAAGAGAAACAGTGCCGGCTGGGATGTCGCCGAGCGCGGCTGGCCGGCCGACACCGCGCGCCTGCGCAAGCTGGTGCTGGACCTGGGGGCGCTCAACATTGTGGAGGAGAAGACGCGCCTACCGGCCAACTACCCGCAGCTGGGCGTCGAGGATGTGACTTCACCGCAGGCGACCGGCACGCGCATTGAGGCGATTGCGCCCGGCAAAACCTGGGCGTTGATCATCGGCAAGGCCTCCAGCGGCAAGTCCGGTTATGTGCGTGTAGCCGGCGCGCCGCAAAGCCTGCTGGCAGCGCCGCTGCTCAACCCGGACGCCGATCCGAAGAGCTGGCTCGATCACACGCTCATCGACTTAAGCGGCGAGCGCGTGCGCGAAGTCGAGGCACGTCCGGCCGATGCGCCGGCCTACACGGCCACGCGCCTCAAGAAGGATGCACCCGACTTCACCGTCAGCCCGCTGCCCAAGGGCCGGGTGCTGAGCGGACCTGCCGCCGCCGAACCGCTCGCGGCGGCTTTGGGCATGCTCAACCTGGATGATGTTCACCGGGCGAGCGCGTCCGCCGACAGCGGCGAAGCTCACGTCGTGTTCCGCACCTTTGACGGCCTGGAAGTGAATGTCGCCGGTCACAAGGACGGCGCGCGGTCGCTGGTCGTGATCAGCGCCCGAGCGAGCAGCGCGGAAACCGAAGTCGAGGCGCATAAGCTCGCCGCCCGCCTGGCGGGCTGGGAGTTTGAGATCCCGGAATACCGTTACAGCGCCATTTTCAAGCCGCTCGAAGAGCTCTTGCAGAAGCCGGTCGAGCCGGCCAGGAAGACCCGCGGCGCCAAGGCCAACTAACGAGCAGCCGCGCTGGCTGCCGCCCGCTCACGCCTCCCCGCGGGCGATGGCGAGTAGCGTCGTCACCGTGCGCCAGTTTCTCGCCGTTCCCCGCGTGCCCAGAGACCTTTCCGCGCGCGCCGCGAGCTTCGAGATGCCAAAACCCTCGGGTGCGTGCAGGTAGAGAACCTTGCCGCGCAGCGCGAACCGTTCACTCGCGGCCCTGCATGCCTCCAGGGCGGCGGGCGCCGCCGCTGCCGGACGCTGCTCCAGGAACCACAGGTGCAGGGACGTGGGTACAGCCTCCCCTTCCGGGAACGGATTTTTCGCCACTGCCTGGGCCACCTGGCGCGCATCGAGCAGCACCACGTAGGGCCGAAAGCCGAACTGCCGTTCGACCGCGGCGCCTATACGTGCGGCGAGGGACCCGGCGGTGTCGGCACTCGCGAACACCGCGTTGCCGCTTTGAATGTAGGTCCTGACATCCCGGAACTTCAGCCGCCGCAGCAGCTCCGCGAGATCCTTCATGGGCAGCTTGTTGTTGCCCATGACGTTGATGCCGCGGAACAGCGCGATCCAGGTCTTCATGCCGTTGACATTGTAGGCCGCCGCGCGCGCGGCAGGCGCTACTAGCCCTGCGCCGGCTCACGGGCGTAGACTTTTTTCCCTTGCGGGCGCGCGCTTCGCGCCTGTCGATGAGGGATCAGCACATGAGCGCTGTGATACTCGCGGTGTTCAGTGAATACGGGATTGCGGAGCGCGTGCGAACGCAGCTGGTGAGCGACGGTTTTCCCACCGACCGCGTCGAGCTGACCGCATCCGCCGAGCCGGGCCGGGCCGGATCACTTCCGGCGCCTTCGGCGCATGCCAGGTTTGCCCAGTATTTCCGCACCCTCCTCAGCCGCCCGGACGAACAGCAGTTCGTGGACGCATTGGCGCGGCGTGTCGAGGCCGGCGCCGCCGCCATCGCCGTCCATCCGCGCGGCACCATCGAGACCACGCGCGCCGCCGATATCCTGGAAAAGGCCGGCGCGGTCGAGGTAATCGGGCACGACCTGGGGAATCAGTCCGCCTTCGAACGTGCCGCCGCGAGCGGCGACGGCTACTGGGTGCGGCATTTCATGCTGGATAACCCGACCGGCGCGGACTGCATCTACTGCCGGCTGTTTCCGGGGCACAAACACTGAAGCCGCGTAGGCGCGCAGCCGCGCGCTGCTTCAGTGCTTGCAGAACTTGCCGAAGACATTACCCCCGTCGAGACACCCGTCGTCCTTGATATCGAACACCATCTGCTGGCCGTTCGCATTGAGCAGCAACTGCTTGCCGTCGACTTTGTAGGTGACGCGGATTTTCTGTTGCATCATGGTCAGCGTCACGGCGTCGCCTGAACCGAACTCGAGCTTTTCCATGACCAGGCCGTTGCCCAGGCCGCCGCCTGCGGGCGTGTAGGTGCCACTGAGTCCCGCCCGGCCACAGGCGGCCAGCATCAGCAACACCAGTGCGATGCCCAAGGATCGGCCGGCACGTTGTCTCATAGTGTTGCCTTATTGTTTGTCGAACGTGACGGTCGAGGTCTGATCGTGCAGCACATCCTTGTCCGTGATGGTCAGGGACTTGCCGTCCGCGGAAGTGGCCAGCCGGATCTCGTCGGTCACCTTGCCCTGCCGATGATCAATTTCTTCGATGGTGTTGGCATCAATCTTCTTCACCGTGACGCGAGTGTGTCCGGGGTCACCCTCCACCGGATACTCCTTGCCGTCGAATTTGGCGTCGTAGTGCATGCCGTTGGCTTGCATGTGGAAGTGATCGCCCGAGGACTCGTAGACCACGGTGCGGCCCGCGTCGCTTACGTCACCGATTGCGCTTTGCTGCCACGAGCCGGAGATTCCGTGGGAACCCGGGGCTCCCGCGGCGACACGGGTTTCGGTGAAGTCTCCGGTGACCGTCTTCGCTCCGCTGTGATCAATAAACTTCCCGGTCAGCTTGTTGCCGTCTGCTGAGAGCGTGTAGGTCACCGAACCGCCCTCCTTGCCGGCCCGCTTCTGCTTCAGCTCGACACTCGTCGGACTGATGACGTGCACCGCGAGCTCATCGTAATAAGCGTGTCCGACCACCTTGTGCATCGCGCCGTCCGCCTTCACTTTCACGGCGGGCACGCAGCTCGAGCACGTGTATTCGCCGTCAGCGATCTGCCAGACGTCCGGCTTGCCGGTCATCTTTATCGAGTCGAGCCGCGCCTTCCAGGTGCCATCGAAGGAACTGCCGGCTGCGAACGCGACCGCCGGCACCAGCAGTGCCGCCGTTACCAGGATTCTCATAAAAATGCCCCGTGAAGCTGGTGTTGATGGGCCGGTTGCGGAGTGTATGCCCGCGACCTGAGCGGGCCAACAGCAACGCCGCAGCCTCAGGTGCGATGCTTCAGCACCTCGGTCAGGGTATCCGGCCGAGTCTCGATCCGGATGAGGTGCGGGTAACGCGGACCGTCGAAGTACGGCACGCTGATCAGGCGGTAGTAATCACCCGTTTCCACCATGAGATCGATCGGCTTATGGCTGTCTTTTGCTGCGGCGATCGCCGCATCCAGGACATCGGTGGAGTACTTGCGCCCGTTGACCGCGACTAACTTCATGCCGGGGCCCACCCCGGCGTGTGCAGCGGGACGTTCCTCGCTCGCGTCCACAACCGCGCCGTCCTTGTCGAGGTTGAGACCGATGGAGTATGCACGCATCGTCCCCTTGCTGGCCTTCTCTTGCATCTCGTCCCAGGTATTTTTCTCAGCCGAGTAGGCGAGCTTCCAGCCGGTGCTCTCCAGGCCAGTCACCAGCGCGGCGGGTCCCAGGGTATCCAGGTGGCGGCGGATGATGGCGCGCCAGTCCCCCGGCGCCACCGCAGCGAGCGCCGCATATACGTCCTCCTCCTTGTAGGGCTTAAGTGCCGGCGCGCCGCCCGCGCCGGCGTAGAAGCGCCGCACGAAGTCGTCAATCGAGGCGCGTCCGCCGGAACGGGCACGCAGTTCCGAGTCAACATTCAGCCACAGCAGTTCCGAGGCCTGGTAGAAATCCACGCCGCGGCGGCTGGAACTCCAGGCATTCGGCGCGTTGTAGAGGTCCTGCGCCTCGACCGCGGTGTCGGCGAGCGGCCGCCAGCGATCCCCCGACTGGATCTCGTAGTACGCGACCGTGGTGGCGAGTTCGTCCCGATAGCTCTCGGGTTTCTGGATCCCGGCGCGCACCGGCAATACGGTTCCCCAGAACTCGGTCATGCCCTCGTACACCCACAGGAGCGAATCATCCATGGGCGTCTGATAATCTGGGCTCACGAGTCCGGCGGGGCGGCGGTATTTACCGTTCCAGCTGTGGACATACTCATGCGCCAGCAGGCCCGCGACGTTGTCCTTGAACGCCGGCTCCGTCACCGAGTCCTCATCGACTCGATCGTCGCTGGATTCGTGGTGTTCCAGGCCGAAATGCGCGACGTGATCCGACAGTGTCAGGAGCCAGATGTAGTGGCGGTACATGCGGGTGCCGAACAGCGCCCCGGCTTCCGCCACCAGGTGCGAGTAGTCGGCCTGGAACTCCTTCGCCACGTTCAGCGCCGCTTCGCTGTCCGCCATGATCGAGATGCTGTGCTTCAACTCCGGGTAGGGAGCCGCGCCGGTAAGATCGACACGCCGGGCGTAGCGCCCGATCTGCACCGGTGAGTCGATCAGGCGCGCAAGACTCGCCGCCTCGAACTGCACCGCGCCATCAGCCGCAGCGTGCGAATCCAGCGCCGACACCAGCTGCCAGCCCGGCGGCGCCAGCAGCTGCGCTTCGGTCGAAATCGTCGCTGCGTCGCGTCCCTTCGGCAGCAGCACGAAGTGATTCCAGGAGATGACCGCCAGCTGCTCGGAGCTGGTGGGCCCGGCGCTGAAGGAGCCGCCCTCGCTCGGCAGCCCGGTGTCGAGTGAGATCTCGAGTCGCGAGGCTCCGGGCGGAGCGTAGACCGTAATCGCATAGGTGTTGATGGGATCACGCTTCCAGGTGAGCGTCTCCCCGCCAGACTTGAACACCAGGCCCACGATGGTGTCGATGGGACCGGAGGGCATGTGCTCGCCGGGAATCCACTTCGGAAATACCAGCATCACCGGGCCACCCTTGACGGTGAGCGACTCCTGCGTGTGCACGTGCTTGCGGGTGATGTCGCGCGCATCGACGCGCAATGTCAGGTCCGCGGCAGTGGCCGCCAACGGGACGAAGCCTGCTGCCAGCAGCAACGCGGTGATGTTTGCCGTTCTCATTTTTTCCAGCCTCGTGGGCGCCTCGGGCGCAAAGGTGGGCGATGTTCCCCCAAATGGCCGCGCCAGGCAACGTAGTGATAACGTACCCGGACCAAGGGAGAGCATCTTGACCCGACGTTACCTCGTGGCCGCTGTCCTCAGCTTTCTCGCCGCCATCGTCGGCGGCAGCGCGCGCGCTGAAGTGCCGGCGCCGCGGGCCGAGGACTACGCCCCCGGCACGCTGAAAATCAATGTCGACGCGACCGACATTGCGCACCGCATCTTCAGCGTCCATGAACGCATCCCAACCGCTCCCGGGCCTCTGACACTGTTGTACCCGCAGTGGATCCCGGGTACTCACGGACCCTCCGGACCCATCGACAGGCTCGCCGGCCTCACCATCAGGGCCAACGGCCAGGTCCTGCCGTGGCGGCGCGATCCACTGGACGTCTTCGCTTTCCACGTCGATGTTCCGCCGGGGGCCCACGAGCTCGAAGTCGTCTTCCAGTTCCTGTCACCACTGGACAAGAGCCAGGGCCGCGTGGTCATGACCCCGGAGCTGCTCGACCTGCAATGGAATACCGTCAGCCTCTACCCGGCCGGTTACTACGCCAACCGCATTCGTGCCGAGGCCAGCGTGACCTACCCGGCCGGCTGGCAATCAGCCACGGCACTGGAGGTCGTGTCCCACAACGGCAACACCGTCACCTACCAGCCGATCGCCTATGACGATCTGGTTGATTCACCCATCTATGCGGGCAGTCACTTCAGACGTATCGACCTGGATCCGCGCGCGCCAACCCCGGTGCACCTCGACATCGTCGCCGATGAGCCAAAATACCTGGAGATCGCTCCGCAGTTGCTGAAGGCATACCAGCAGCTGGTGCAGCAGATGTACCAGCTGTACGGTGCCCGCCACTACGACCACTACGACTTCCTGCTCGCCTTGAGCAACAAGATGAGCAGCATCGGGCTCGAGCATCACCGCTCCAGTGAGAACGGTGTCGACGCGGATTATTTCAGCAAGTGGAGCGATGGCCCGGCCCGTCACGACCTGTTGTCGCACGAGTTCAATCACTCCTGGGATGGCAAGTACCGTCGCGCCGCGGACCAGAACACGCCGAACTTCAACGCGCCACTGCAGGGGAGCCTCCTGTGGGTCTACGAGGGCCAGACCCAGTTCTGGGGCTATGTGATGGCGGCCCGCTCAGGATTGTGGAGTCCCGAGGAAGCCCGCGACATGTTCGCATCCGCCGCGGCCATGTTCGATGAGGGCCGTCCCGGGCTCGCGGCGTGGCGCACCGTGCAGGACACCACCAATGATCCGGTGCTGGCGCGGCGCGGCGGCGTGTTCCGCAGCTACCAGGCGAGCTTCGATTACTACCCCGCCGGCATGATGATCTGGCTGGATGTCGATGCAAAGCTGCGCGAACTGAGCCGCAATCAGCGCCGCATCGATGACTTCTGCAAGGCGTTCTTCGGCATGCAGGACGGCAAGTACGACGTCAACCCCTACACTTTCGAGGATATCGTCAGGACCCTCAACGCCGTCGCGCCTTACGACTGGGTCACGTACCTGCGCACGCGCCTGGACGGTCATGGCTCGCTGACCGGCGGCATCGCGGCCCACGGCTGGCAGCTCGTCTACACCGACAAGCCCTCCACGGCCTTCAACTCCAGCAAGGGCGTTACGGATGTGACCTACTCGCTGGGCGCGCTGCTGGGCAAAGACGGCGAGGTCACCGACGTGCTGTGGGACGGTCCGGCGTTCAAGGCCGGTCTCGCGCCTGACATGAAGGTGCTCGCCGTCAACGGCCGGGAGTTCTCGGGCGAGGCGCTCAAGCAGGCGATAACGGCGGCCAAGGGGACGAGCGCGCCGGTGGAACTGCTGGTAAAGGATTTCGATGAGTACCGCACGCTCAGCGTTGCCTGTCACGAGGGCCTGCGCTACCCGCACCTGGTGCGCACCGCCGCACCCGATTCGCTCAGCGATCTGATCGCGGCGCGCAAGTAACGCGCCGCACGGGCGCCGCGGCCAATTGACTACCGCGCGCGCGCCAGCAGCGTCAGGGTCACCGTCGCCAGCACCAGGGTGGGGATCCAGGCAAGCAGCACCGGGTTGAGGGCAAACACCACCGTGCCGCTTTCGATCAGCCGCTGCAGCAGGAAAAATCCGATTCCCAACACCAGTCCGGTCACCATGCGGGCACCGGTGCCGGCCGAGCGCAGCGATCCCAGGACGAAGGGGATGGCGAGCAGCACTGCAAAGGCAATCGCCGCGGTGCGCGCGATGCGCGACCAGAACGCGAACACGTACTCGCGCGAGTCCAGAGCGTTGGTCTTGAAATAGCTGATGAGGCGCCACAGGGCGCGGCTCGTCAGCTGATCCGGATCCTGCACGGCGAGTCCGAGGAATCCCGCCGTGACGTTGGATTGCAGGATGCGCTGTCCGGGCGGCCCGGTCGCAACACTGTCGCCGCTGAAGCGCGACTCGGTGTAGTCGCCGAGCAGCCACTTGCCCTTGGCTCCGGCCGTGGCACGCTGCGCGTGCCCGAGCGCCAGCAGGCGGTGCTGCGGCGACAGTTCGAAGATCTGCATGCTGCCGAACTGCCGCTCGCCGTACTGGCCGGCGACGTTGAGAATGAGGTTGCCGTCGCGCACCCAGGCGCCGCTGCCGCCGCCGAAACTCACGTTGCTGAGCTTGCTGAACGCTTTCTGCTCGCGCGCCGCCTGCTGCAGCGTCGGAGCAAAGAACTCCCCCAGCAGCACCTCGGCGCCGATCAGCAGCGTCGCCGCGATGAGTACCGCGCCGGCGAGGCGCGCGATCGACACCCCGGTGGCGCGAATCACGGTGATCTCGCTGCCACGCGCGAGTGAACCCAGACCCAGGAGCGAGCCGATGAGCGCCGTGATGGGCAGCAGTTCGTAGGCCTGCTGCGGCAGGTTGAGGAGCGTGAACCACACGGCGCTCATGGCGGTGTAATGGCCGGTGCCGATGTCGTCCTGCTGGTCGATGAACACGAACAGCGCGCCGAGCGCGAGCAGCACCGCCATCACCAGCAGCACCGAGCCCAGGATGGCGCGCACGATGTAGCGATCGATGAGGCTCACGCGCTGCGCACCCGGTAACGCAGGCGGTTGAGGAGGCCGGGCGCGGCGATCACCAGGAGCGCGAGCAGCACCACCACGACGTGTGTCCACCACAGGCCGAGCCATGGCGGCACGGTGCCGCGCGCTATCCACACCTTGCCGACGGAAATGAGGTTGGAATACAAAAGATAGATGAGCACCGCAAGCCACACGCGTGCGTAGCGCCCCTGGCGCGGCCGCAGGCGTGCGAGCGGCACGGCGACCAGCGCCAGCACCACGCACATGAGCGGCATGGCGAGCCGCCAGTGCAACTCGGCGCGCTCGGCCGGGACCGCGGAGACCAGCAGCGTCGCGGTCGGCACGGCTTCCAGGGTTCTGACCACGTCCGCGCTCGCGGGAACCTGCACCGGCACGGTGTGCTCGGCGAAACGCACGATGCGAAATTCGGCGCTGCCGGGCACGCCCTCGAAGCGCTCTCCGTCGTAGAGGGTCAGGATATGGGTCATGCCATCCGCGGACACGGCATGGCGGGCGCGGCTCGCGAGGGCGACCTCAACCAGCGGACCGCGATTGCGCTCCACGAACACATTCGCCAGCGTGCCGTCGGGGTTGACGTCCTGCGCGTACACCACCGCGTTGCCGCCGCCAAAACTGCGGAACTTGCCGGACGCGATCGGCGCGAACTGCCCGGCCCGCAGCGCCGCACTGCGCAGGCCCATGGCGCGTGCGGTGGCGGACGGGGCTGCGCCCAAGGTCAGCCAGGCGAGGCCGGCCGTCACCAGCACCGCCAGCAGCGCCACCGGCGCGTACACATGCGTAGGCCCCGCCCCGCAGGCAAAGGCCGCGGCCATCTCGCTGTCGTGATAGAGCCGGCCGAAGGCGAGCACCACCCCGAGCAGCAGCCCAACCGGCAGCAGCACCGACAGATTCTGCAATGCGCCGAGGAAGATCAGCTCCAGCACCACACTCTGCGGGTACTGGTTGGCGGCGGCGCGCTCCAGCACGCCTACCATCTGGTTGGCGAGCAGGATCACCAGCAGCACAGCCGTCACGACCAGCCAGGCCGTCACGACCTCGCGAAGTATGTAACGCCCGAGGATATTGCCCAATGAAACTCGCCTATTGCACGCCGGAAACCTGCCCGGCTCTTGGGTTACACTGTCAGCGCCTGCACCGGCAACCGCGCACTACGCGCCCGAACAATTACCAAACGGTGCTGTGGCGCGCTCGCGAGTCGAAGGACTAAGGTAAATCAGACGCGCGCGCGCCTCAACGGCCAGGGGGATAGCACATGGATTTCGGAGTATGGACCAAGGGACTGGCGGCACTGAACGTCGACTGCCTGGTGGTCGGAGTTTTCGAAGAGGCCGAGTTGAGCGCGGAGGCCGCCAGCGTTGACGCGGCCTGCGGCGGGCGGCTGAAGAAGCTGCTCGAGAGGGGTGACTTCCCGGGCCGCGCCGGCGAGACGCTGCTGCTCGCGGATCTGCCTGGCCTCAGTGCCTCGCGCGTGCTGCTCGCCGGGCTCGGCGCGAAGAAGCAGTTCGATCGCAAGGCCTGGCGCAAGGCCTGGGCCGCCGCGGCGGCGGCGCTGCTGCGCACGCGCATCGGCAGCTGCGCGCTTGCGATCGCCCGGCCCCCGGCGCGCGAACTGGATGACTACTACTTCGGCCGTGCGGTGGCGGAGATCACCGGGGCCGCGCTCTACCGCGTCAATGACCTTAAGACCGCCAAGAAGCCGGCGCCTGCGTCGCTGCGCAAGGTGCTGGCCGGGCCAGTGCGCACGCCGGCGGCCGCCACCCGCGGTCTTACGCACGGTGCGGCGATCGCCAGCGCCGTGCTCGTGCAGCGCGATCTGGCGAACCTGCCCGCCAACATCTGCACGCCGACGTATCTTGCCGAACAGGCCCGCGCCCTGGCGAAGGGCCATAAGTCCCTCACCGTCAAGGTGCTGGACGAGCCGGCCATCCGGCGCGAAAAAATGGGCTGCCTGCTCGCGGTGTCGCAGGGCAGCCATCAGGCGCCGCGCTTCATCGTGCTCGAGTACCGCGGCGCACGCGAATCACAGCCCCCCATCGCGCTGGTGGGCAAGGGCGTCACCTTCGACACCGGCGGCATATCACTCAAGGAGCCGCCGGCGATGGACGAGATGAAATTCGACATGAGCGGCGCGGCGGCGGTCATCGCTGCCTTGACGCTCGTGGCGAGCCTCAAGTTGAAGCTCAACGTGGTGGGCCTCGTGGCGGCGGTGGAGAATATGCCGGGCGGCAAGGCCGTGAAACCGGGCGATATCGCGGTCAGCGCTTCCGGCCAGACGGTCGAGATTCTCAACACCGATGCGGAAGGACGCCTCATCCTGTGCGACGCGCTGCATTACGCGCGGCGCTTTCACCCGGCGGCGGTTGTCGACATCGCCACCCTCACCGGTGCCTGCGTCGTCGCGCTCGGGCACCACCACTCCGGTGTGCTCGGCAACGATGACGCGCTGGCGCGGGAACTGCTGGAGGCCGGCAGGCGCGCGGACGACCGCTGCTGGCAGCTGCCGCTCACCGAAGAGTACGGCGAGCAGCTCAAGAGCAATTTCGCGGACTTCGCCAACGTCGGCGGCCGCGACGGCGGTGCGATCACCGCCGCCTGGTTCCTCAGCAAATTCACGCAGGGCCTCAAATGGGCGCATCTGGATATCGCCGGCACCGCGTACTTGAGCGGCGCGCAAAAGGGCAGTACCGGCCGACCCACGCCGCTGCTCGCGGATTTCCTGCTGCGTCGCGCCGCGCGCTGACGCGCCGCGGGGCGAGTCACGCCCGTGATCTGCGGCACGTGCGCTGGTGTCGGCCGCGGCGGCGGCGCCTGAGCGCCCGCCTGCTGCGCGTGCGCTGAAGCTACTGCGACGCGGGCGCGCCACGCCCGCGCCGCCACGCCGCCTCAGAGCGCGCGCCGCTAATGGCATAATCCCCGCGATGGAAAAGACCTACGCGCCGCAGGACATCGAGCGGCGCATCTACGAACGCTGGGAATCGCACGGTTGGTTCGCGCCGCGCGGCACCGGTGCGCCCTACTGCATCATGATCCCGCCGCCGAACGTGACCGGCACGCTGCACATGGGGCACGCGTTTCAGCACACGCTCATGGACGCCCTGACGCGTTTTCATCGCATGCGCGGCGACGACACCCTATGGCAGCCGGGGACCGATCACGCCGGCATTGCCACCCAGATGGTCGTGGAACGGCAGTTGAACGCCGAAGGGCTGCATCGCACCGACCTGTCGCGCGCGGCCTTCCTCGAGCGCGTCTGGAAGTGGAAGGAGGAGTCCGGCGGCACCATCACCCAACAGATGCGCCGGCTCGGGGACTCAGTCGACTGGTCGCGCGACCGCTTCACCATGGACGCGGGACTGTCGGGCACGGTGACCGAGGTGTTCGTGCGACTGCACGACAAGGGCCTCATCTACCGCGGCAAGCGCCTGGTGAACTGGGACCCGGTGCTGCTCACCGCGCTCTCTGACCTGGAAGTGCAGGCCGAAGAGGAGGACGGGCAGCTGTGGCACCTGCGCTATCCCCTGGTCGGGGAGCCCGGGCATCTGGTGGTGGCGACCACCCGCCCGGAGACCCTGCTGGGAGATGCCGCGGTAGCGGTCAACCCGGACGATGCACGCTACCAGCGGTTGATCGGCCGGCAGGTTCGCCTGCCGCTCGCGGAGCGGCTGATCCCGGTGATCGCGGATAACTACGTCGATCCGGCCTTCGGCTCCGGCTGCGTGAAGATCACCCCGGCACACGACTTCAACGACTACGAGATCGGGCAGCGTCACCAGCTGCCGCAAATCAACATCCTTACCCCGCGTGCCGCGCTCAATGATGCGGTGCCGGAGCGCTTTCGCGGCCTCGATCGCTTCGAGGCGCGCAAGCGCGTGGTCGCGGAACTTCAGGCCGCAGGCCTGCTCGAGCGCACCGAGAAACACCGTCTGGTCGTGCCGCGCGGTGATCGCAGCGGTGCGGTGCTCGAGCCCTACCTCACCGACCAGTGGTACGTAAAAATCGCGCCGCTGGCAGCGCCGGCAATCGCGGCGGTGGCAGACGGTCGCACGCGCTTCGTGCCGGAGAACTGGGCGCGCACCTATTTCGAGTGGATGCGCAACATCCGCGACTGGTGCATCAGCCGCCAGCTGTGGTGGGGCCATCGCATCCCCGCCTGGTACGACGCCGACGACAACATCTACGTGGGCCGCAGCGAACAAGAAGTGCGCGCCCGCCACCGGCTGGCCGCCAGCCTCGTGCTGCGCCAGGACGAGGACGTGCTCGACACGTGGTTTTCTTCGGCACTGTGGCCGTTCTCCACCCTCGGCTGGCCGCAGCCGTCCCCGGCGCTCGGCAAGTTTTACCCGGGCAGCGTGCTCGTCACCGGCTTCGACATCATCTTTTTCTGGGTTGCCCGCATGATGATGATGGGTCTGGAGTTCATGGGTGAGGTGCCGTTCCGCGAGGTCTACATCACCGGCCTCATCCGCGACGAGCACGGCGAGAAGATGTCCAAGTCCAAGGGCAACGTGATCGATCCGCTCGACATTGTCGACGGCATCCAGCTTCCGGCGCTGATCGCCAAGCGCACCAGTGGCCTCATGCAGCCGCAGCATGCCCGCGCCATCGAGCGCGCGACCCGCCGGCAGTACCCGCAAGGCATTGCGCCCCACGGCACCGACGCGCTGCGCTTCACCTTCGCCGCGCTCGCCTCGCCGAGCCGCGACATCCGTTTCGACATGGCGCGCGTCGCCGGCTATCGCAACTTCTGCAACAAGCTGTGGAACGCGGCGCGCTTCGTCAGCATGGCGGTGGGCGAGGAGTCCGCGCCTGGCGCTGGCGAGAACTTCGAACTCTCGGTGGCCGACCGCTGGATCCGCGCGCGCTTCGGCCGCATGCTCGAGCGCCTCGCAGGCGCCATGCGCGAGTACCGCTTCGACTACGCGGCCACCGCGCTCTACGAGTTCACCTGGTACGACTTCTGCGACTGGTACCTCGAGCTCACCAAGCCCGTGCTGCAGTCCGACGGCGCTACCGCGGCCGCCAGGCGTGGCACGCGCGCGACGCTGGCGCAGATCCTGGAAGCGCTGCAGCGCGCGCTGCATCCCCTGATGCCCTTCATCAGCGAGGAAATCTGGCAACTCGCGGCGCCGCTCGCCGGGATCAAGGGTGAGTCGGTGATGTTGCAGCCCTACCCGGCCGCGGCTGACTTTCCGCCCGACGAGACAGCGGAGCGCGAGACGGCCTGGATCCGGGGCGTGGTGCTCGCGGTGCGCCAGATCCGCGGCGAGATGAACGTCAGCCCGGCGAAACGCATTCCGCTGCTTCTCAAGGGCGCGAGCACCCAGGACACGGCCTTGGCCGCGCGTCATCGCGCCTGGCTCGAACGGCTCGCGGGTCTGGAAAGCATCACGGTATTGGCCGCTGACGCTGCCGCGCCGCAGTCCGCCGCGGCGCTCGTCGGTGAACTCACCCTCCTCGTGCCGATGGCGGGCATCATCGATGCCGATGCCGAGAGCCAGCGCCTCGGGCGCCTGCTCGGCAAGGCACGCGAGGACCTGGCCAAAGCCCAGGCGAAACTCGCCAACGATCACTTCGTACGCGGCGCGCCGGCGCAGGTTGTGGCCACCGAACGTCAACGGGCGGTGGATCTCGAGCGCACCGCCGGTGAACTCGCACAGCAGCTCGAGCGCCTGCGCGGCCTCGGCGCAGCGTGAACGCCGCCAGCGCACCGGTCGTGGCAGATGGCGGCGCCGGCGACGCGGCCGCCCTGGCGCGCGTGCTCGCGAGCCTCGAAACCATCATCCTCGGCAAGCCCGGGCAGATCCGCCTGTGTCTTGCGTGCCTGCTCGCGCGCGGGCACCTGCTCATCGAGGACGTGCCCGGGGTCGGTAAGACCACGCTCGCGCACGCACTCGCACATGTGCTGGGACTTGCCTGGCAGCGGGTGCAGTTCACGAGTGATCTGCTGCCGGCCGACATCGTCGGCGTGTCGATTTTCGACCGCGCAAGCCAGCAGTTTCATTTCCGCCAGGGACCGATCTTCACGCAGCTCCTGCTCGCCGACGAAGTCAACCGCGCAAGTCCCCGCACCCAGAGCGCGCTGCTCGAAGCCATGGAGGAGCGCCAGGTGAGCGCCGACGGCGCGACCTACCCCTTGCCGGAGCCGTTCTTTGTGGCCGCAACGCAGAACCCGCACGAGCAGCTCGGCACGTTCGCTCTGCCGGAGTCGCAGCTCGACCGCTTTCTCATGCGCGTGACCCTCGGCTACCCGGACGCGGTGCACGAGCGCGAGTTGTTGCGCGGTGGCGAGCGGCGCGAGCTCCTGCCGGGCCTCGCGCCGGCCCTCGATGCCGCCGCGGTGCTGCGCATGCAGGCGGCGGTGCGTACGGTCTACATCGCGGAGGCGCTGCTGGATTACTGCCAGGCGCTCATCGCACGCACCCGCGAGCGCGCGGACCTGAAGCTCGGTCTGTCGCCACGCGCCGGCCAGGGACTGATTCGCGCCGCGCAGGCGTGGGCGTACCTCGGCGCGCGCGGCGCCGTGCTGCCCGAGGATGTGCAGGCGGTGTTGCCGGCGGTGGTGACGCACCGCCTCGAGCGCCGCGACGCGGCCGCCGGCGACAGCGCCGGAATCGCGACGGAGATCATCCGGGCAGTGCCCGTACCGGTGTGACGCGCGCCGCCGTGTTCGCATCCCTCAGGCGCTCGCTGCAGGCGCGCGTGCGCGCCTGGATGCGGCGCCGGCAGGGTCCGGACGCCCTGCCCCTGACCCTCGAGCGCCGCCGGCTTTACATCCTGCCCACCCGCGCGGGGCTTGCCTTCACGGCGCTCCTGTTCCTCATGCTGCTCGCGGGACTCAACTATGCCAACAGCCTGGCGCTGTTCCTGACGTTCCTCCTGACCGGGTTTGCCCTGGTCAGCATGCAGCAGTGTCATCGGAATCTGCTCGGAGCGACCCTCATCGCGGCGTACGCCCCGCCGGTGTTCGCCGGCGCCGCGGCGACCCTGTACCTGCGGCTCGGCAACCGCGCGCTGCAGCCGCGGCTGCAGCTCGAGGCGGGCGCTCCCGAGCAGCCGGTGGTGCTCGCGAACCTGCCCGCGCGCGGCGAGGAAGATCTGCAGCTGCCCCTGCCGCAAAAGCCGCGCGGCGTTTGGCCCATCGAACGCGTGCGGCTGGCGACGGCGCAGCCGTCGGGCCTGTTCCGGGCCTGGACCTGGGTGCACGCACCGCTGCAACTCCTCGTCTACCCGCGGCCCTTCGGCAGCCTGCCGATGCCACTCGCCCCCGGCAACAAGCCCGGGTCGCATTCCCAGGGCAGCTCGGGGGCGGACGAGTGGCTCACGCTGCGCCCGTTTCGCGCAGGCGACTCGCCACGGCAGGTGGACTGGAAGGCGTATGCGCGCGAAGCGCCGTTGCTGGTGAAGGAGTATTCACCGCCCGGCGCGGACACGCGCCTGTTCGAGTTCGCGCATCTTTCGGACCCCGACATTGAGGCGCGCATCTGCCAGCTCGCCCGCTGGGTGGTCGATGCCGAGTCACGCGGCGATCGCTACGGGCTGGTGCTGCCGAGGCTGAGTATTCCCCCTGACCGCGGCCCCCAGCAGCGGCATCGCTGTCTTGCGGCGCTGGCCGTGTTCGAAAACTGACCATGCCCGACCCAAGGCCACTGGCGTGGAGCAGCGCGGCATTCACGGGCGGGATGCTTCTGCACGTGGATCGCGTGCCGCTGTGGGCCTCGGCGGCAGCGCTCGCGCTCGTGGCGTGGCGGCTTCTCACCGCACGCTCGGCCTGGAACGGACCGCCGCTGCTCGCGCGCGCCGGGCTGGCGTTGCTGCTGATGGCGGCCGTGTTCACGCGCTTCCATACCCTGAACGGTCTTGCCGCAGGCACGACGCTGCTCACGCTGATGGCGGCGCTGAAGCTGCTCGAGACCCGCACGCCAAGGGATCAGCTGGTGATGGTGGGTGCGGGCCTGTTCCTGCTGCTGGCGGCGTGCCTCGACCGCCAGAGTCTGGTGCGGGCGCCGCTGTACCTCATGCAGGCGTGGCTGTGTTGTGCCGCGCTCACCGTGGTCAGTGCGCGCGGGCTTGCGGCACGCGCGGCGCTCGCCCTCGCAGGCCGTGCACTCCTGTTGGCAGCGCCACTGGCTGCGATCCTATTCCTGTTTTTTCCGCGACTGCCGGGTGCGCTGTGGGCCGTGCCGCGCGGGGAAGAAGCGCTGACTGGGCTGTCTGACACCATGAGTCCGGGGGGCATCACCCACCTCACCTCCTCGTACGACACCGCGTTTCGGGCGCGCTTCGCCGCTGCCCCGCCGCCACCACAGGAGCGGTACTGGCGCGGACCGGTGTTACATGACTTCGACGGCTACACCTGGCGCCGCGGCGCAACGCCTTCGAACCTGCGCCAACCGCTCGAGGCGACCGGCAGGATCTATCGGTATTCGATCGCGCTCGAGCCGTCGCGGCACCGCTGGTGGTTCGCGCTGGACACTCCCGCGCGCTCACCCGACCCGAAGGTGCAGCTGACCTACGACCATGAGCTGCTCGCGACGGAACCGCTCACGCAGCCGGTGAGCTTTGAAGGGCTCTCCTACACGCAGACGCGCACTTCCCGGTCGCTCAGCGCATTCGAGCGCGGCGAGGACACGCAGCTGCCCCGGGGACGCAATCCGCGCTCGCTCGGGTTGGCGCAATCGCTGCGCGCGCAGTCCGGATCGGACACCGCAGTAGTCGATGAAGCGCTCGAGTTTTTGCGCCGCGGCGGCTTCGAGTATTCCCTCGATCCGCAAGCCACCGGTGCGGACTCCGTGGATGACCTGCTGTTTCGCACGCGCGCCGGATTTTGCGGTCACTATGCCTCGGCATTCGTCACCTTGATGCGCGGTGCCGGCCTGCCGGCGCGCGTCGTCACCGGTTACCTGGGTGGCGAATGGAATCCAATCGGTGGCTATTTCGTGGTGCGGCAATCGGATGCGCACGCCTGGGCCGAAGTGTGGCTGGCGGGTCGCGGCTGGACGCGCGTCGACCCCACCGCGGTGGTCGCGCCAGAGCGGCTGCGCCGCGGCCTCCTCGATCTGTTCCCGGGTTCGATGTCGGCGCCGGCGCGACTGTGGCACGAGTCCGCCTGGCTCACGCGACTCATGCAGCGTTGGGACGCCACCAACGACTGGTGGAACAGTCACGTCGTGAAGTTCACCCTCGACTCGCAACTGGACCTGCTGGCGCGTTTAGGGGTGCGCGACCCGGACGTGCGCTACCTGGGGTGGGCGTTTGGCGCCGGCCTTCTCGTGTGGCTCGCTATCATCGCCTGGCACAGCGGTCGGGGCCTTACGCTGCCGCGGCGCGACCCGCTCGCCACCGCCTATGTACGCTTGTGCCGCAAGCTCGCGCGCATTGCCCCCGCCCGCGCCCCGCACCAGGGACCGATGAGCCTCGCCGCCACGGTGAGCGCACGGCGACCGGACCTTAAGGACCGCGTCGACGCTGTGCTCATGCGCTACGCGCAGTTGCGCTATGGACCCCCCGCGCCCGCCACCCGCACGCAGGACATCAGGGCGTTTCGGCTCGCGGTCGCGCGGCTGTCGGTGCGGGCGACCAGGGCGTCTTAATACTGCGCAAACAACCGCATGGCGGCAGCCGGCCAAAGTCACGCCTTTGGCCGGCGGAACCGAAGCTGATGTCCGCGAAAATCGCTGCGACTAAGGAGCCTTGAAGCCGATCTTCTTGTGCGTACCGTCACAGAAGGGCTTGTTGTTGCTGTGCCCGCAGCGACACAACCAGGTGCTCGTGGTGCGCGCCACCACGCGTCCTGTGCCGCTCATGATCTCAAGATTCCCGCTCACTTTCAGCGGGCCGTCTGTCTGGGGGTCAACCGCCAGCACGCCGTCGCGCACCGGCAGCATGTCGGTCTTGCCGCTCGGCGGCTCACCGGTGGCGTTGAACCCGATTTCGTGATGCGAGCTGTCGCAGAACGGCTTGTTCTTCGAGGCTCCGCAGCGGCACAGCGTGGCGCGAAAACCCGCCGGCGCGCCGCTGATCTGCAGCTGCGCACGGAAGGCATACGGGCCCGCCTCACGCACGCCCATGAGATTCACCGGCGGCGCGGTCTCATCCGCTGCGCCGTCCAGGCGGTGGTAGCGGATCGCCCCCGAGGGACAGGCGTGGGCGATTTCCACCAACGCCTCCACCGGCATCGCATCCGGGTGGATCCAGGGTCCCTTCACGTTGGCAAGAAACACCCGCGGCGCACCGGTGACGCAGAAGCGGGAGTGGATGCACAGCTTCCCTTCATACCTCAGTTCGACTTTCTCGCCCCGCACGCTCTCAACCCCGTCGACGACGCTGGTCGATGCGGCGTCGGCAGCACTCGCCACCACGGCAGCAGCCACCGGTGAGGCCGCCGTGGCGGCGGCTGCAGCAACGGCCGCGGCGGGCGCGGCAGAGACGTCAAAGCCCTGCGCGGCACGCGCCGCAAGAGACCCCAGCGCATCGGCGGCCGCGAGCGCGCGTGGATCGCCGCTCCCGCGCAGCCCCTGCGCCCCTTGCGCAAGCTGCGTAAAACGCTCGATGAAGAGTCGCCGCGCCGCGGGACCGGGTGAGAGCGCGGCGGAATCCCGCAGCGTAATAAAAGAGACGCCCGCGTTGCAGTTCGGGTTGGACGGTCCCGCCGGCAGGCGCGCCGCCCGCTCGGCCAGCGGCGCGAGCGCCTGCATGAGTCCGATCGCAAGATCCACGACCAGGGATTTCTCGGTGCTGGGGCCACGCAGTACGTACGCATAGGCGAGGAGACGCAGCATCAGCCCGTAGGAGGCGTTCGCAATGTCCACCGTCGCGAAGGCATCCGGATCCTCGATCCACACGCGCCCCTCGGGGCGCGGCGGGCGTCGCAGGACAGGGTTGGTGGCCGCCGGGAACGCCGGCACAAAGGCCGGATTCGCCGCCGTCAGCGCGCGCAGTTCGGCGCGTATGCCGAGGAATTTCTGGTAGTGCGAACCCTGCGAGTCGCGCGGCGCACCTTCTCCCTGCGTGACGATGGCCGAGAACGCGGCGAGCGCGGTCCTAAGACAGCGGACCGGCTGCGCGCCGTTGAGATTCACCTCGGCGCCCGAGAGCTGCAGGGCCGGGTCGCCATCGAACGCGGTCGCCTCACCGTAGTGCGCCACGAATGCCTGCAGCGCCTCGCCCAGGCAGGTGTAGAAGACGCCGACGGTGTCGTAGTCGGTGCCCATCGGGGTGAGGTGTGGCCGGTTGCTGCCGCGCACGTACTGCCGCTCATACGAGAAGCCCGCGCCTTCACTTTCCGTGGATTCGTGCGGCCGCTCCAGAAACACGAAATGCTGCAGGGTCTCGGAGTTGAAGGGCGCGAGCTTGACCACCACGCTCGCCGGCAGATAGCCCGGATCGAGCGGAAAGTTGGTGCGGCCGATGCGCGGACTCCCACCGAGCGCCGAGGTGATGTTCCACACCGCCGCCAGGTGCCCCATTTCCTCGATCGCAACGCCGATGAGCACCTCGCGCCAGCGCTTGACCGCCGCCGCCTCCGCGGCACTCAGGCCGTCCGCCTCGCCGCTCTTGAGACTGAAGGCGGCGTACAGGTACGTGCACATGAGGTTGTGCTCGAGCTCCGACGCCTCGTACAGCGCGTTGATCAGGAACTCGCGTTGCGTGTGGGGGGCCGCCGCCGCGGTGGAATCGTTCATAGCACCTCCGCTATGGGGGCGTATGTCGCACAAATCCAGTCCACGCGCCATCCCCCTTCCTGGGTCGCTCCCTCAGGCGTGTTCGCGGGTCTCGCGGAACGTGATGCCCGGCCAGCGCTCAAGCGTGAGCGCGAGGTTGACCCGCGAAGGTGCGAGATACACCAGCGCGCCGCTGTGATCGAGCGCCAGGTGATCATGGGCGCGTGCCCGGAACTCCTCGAGCTTCCCGGCATCGGCACTGTCCACCCAGCGCACCGTATGGACGGTGATGGGATCGAACACGCACTGCACGGAGTATTCATCCGCCAGGCGGAAGGCCACGACTTCGAACTGCAGCTGCCCCACGGCGCCCAGGATCAGGTCATTGTTGCGCAGCGGCTTGAACAGCTGCGTCGCCCCCTCCTCGCACAGCTGCGACAAGCCCTTCTGCAGCGCCTTCATCTTCAGCGGGTCCTTGAGCACGGCGCGACGGAAGATTTCCGGCGCGAAATTCGGCACGCCCGTGAAGCGCAGCCGCTCGCCCTGAGTGAAGGTGTCACCTATGTTTATGGTGCCGTGGTTGTGCAGACCGATGATGTCCCCGGCGTAGGCTTGTTGCGCCTGCGAGCGGTCGGCGGCCATGAACGTGAGTGCATCCGCAACCCGCACTTCCTTGTCGAGCCGCACGTGGAAGAGCCGCATGCCGCGCGAGTACTTGCCGGCGCACAGCCGCAGGAAAGCGATGCGGTCGCGGTGCATCGGATCCATGTTCGCCTGGATCTTAAACACGAAGCCTGCGAGCGGGGCCTCCAGGGGTGAAACCGTGCGCTCGCGCGTCGCCCGCTGCAAGGGACCGGGTGCGTGCGTGGCGAAGGACGCGAGCAACTCCTCGACGCCGAAATTGTTGACGGCGGAGCCGAAGAACACCGGGGTCTGCTGCCCGGCGCGGTAGGCTTGCGCATCGAAGCCTTCCGTGGCGCCTTTCACCAGCGCGATCTCCTCGTCAAAGGCGCGCGCTGCAGCGCCCAGGAACTCGCGCGCCGCAGCGCTGTGCAGACCGTCGATGGTGCGGTTCTCGCCCACGCGGCCGCGCTCACCGGCGGCGTACACGTAGATGCGATCTTCCATCAGGTGATAGATGCCGCGCAGGTCCCGGCCCATGCCGATCGGCCAGGTGATGGGGGCGGTGCTGATGTGCAGCACGCTCTCGATTTCATCCAGCAGCTCGATCGGAGTGCGGCCATCGCGGTCGAGCTTGTTGATGAAAGTCATGATCGGCGTGTCGCGCAGCCGGCATACCTCCATCAGCTTGATGGTGCGCTCCTCCACGCCCTTGGCACAGTCGATCACCATGAGCGCCGAGTCCACCGCCGTCAATGTGCGGTAGGTGTCTTCGGAGAAGTCCTCATGCCCCGGCGTATCGAGCAGGTTGACAATGCAGTCGCGGTACGGGAACTGCATCACCGATGAGGTCACGGAAATGCCGCGCTGTTGTTCGAGGCGCATCCAGTCGGAGGTTGCGTGGCGCGCCGCCTTGCGTCCCTTCACCGTGCCCGCCATCTGAATGGCGCCGCCGAAGAGGAGCAGCTTCTCGGTGAGCGTGGTCTTGCCGGCGTCCGGGTGCGAGATGATCGCAAACGTCCGCCGGCGCCGGATTTCGGCGGCCAGTTCCGCGTCCATGGAATTCACGGCTCCGAGGTGGGAGCGGCGCCCGAGGCGCGCGTGCCAGGGCTGATGCTCAGTCGGAGCACGGCGGCGTCTTCACGCCCGACCGCCGCCTGATAGTAGCCGCGCCGCATCCCTAACTGCACAAAGCCCATCGACTGGTAGAGGCGGATCGCGGCCGTGTTGGACGGCCGCACCTCGAGAAACGCCTCGCCCACACCTGCCGCAGCCGCTCGCTCGATGAGCGCCAGCATCAGATGCCGGCCGAGGCCGCGGCAGCGAAACGTCTCGCCGATACACAGGTTAAGAATGTGCGCCTCGCCGGCGCCGGTGCTCATGACGCCGTAGCCCATGAGCACCGCACCCACGGTCACGACCCGGCACACGTAGCCGACCCGCAGGCAGTCGCGGAAAATGCTCTCACTCCAAGGGAACTGGTAAGACGCGTGCTCAATGGCCACCACCTCGGCCACATCGAGCGCACGCATCGGCCGGATCAGCATTTCCGGCGCGATGGAAAAGAGGTCGGGTGCGGTCGCCATGATCAGGCCGGGCTCTCGCTCAGGCGCTGGTAGACGCTGCGGGCAAACTTAAGATCCTCCCAGGCCTTGCGTTTGTCGGCCGGCGTGCGCAAGAGGTAAGCGGGATGATACGTCACCACCAACGGTGTTTTGAATTCACCGAAGTGGTGCACCTGGCCGCGAAGACGCCCGAGCGGCACCTGCGTGGCGAGCAGGTTCTGCGCCGCAATCCGTCCCACCGCCAGCATGATCTTCGGACGCAGCAGCGCGATCTGCCGGATAAGATATGGCAGGCACGCAGCCACCTCTTCGGGCTTCGGGTCGCGGTTGCCGGGCGGCCGGCTCTTCAACACGTTGGCGATGTAGACGTTGGAAGCGCGATCAAGGCCGATGGCGCGCAGCATGGCATCAAGCAGCTGCCCCGCGGCCCCGACGAACGGCTCGCCGCGCCGGTCCTCTTCGGCGCCGGGCGCCTCGCCGATGACCAGCCAGTCGGCGCGCTTTGGTCCCACGCCCACAACACCCTGGGTCCGTGTTGCATGCAGCGGACAGCGCGTGCAACTCAACACCTCCTGACGCAGAGCCTCCCACAGCGCGGGCGCCTGCGGGTCGGCGGGGGCTTGAATCGTTACGGCCACGCGCGCCGCCCTCCCGCGCGGCACCCACAAGTCAATGCCGATAGCATCCAGATATTGCTTGCGCCGCAGCTCCATGGCGCTCTTCAGGCGCCAGCAGCGGGGGCGCCCCGCACGACGCGCCGCAGTCGCCGTCCCACCCACAGAAGCGGCGCCGACAGGGCGTAAGTGCCGAACATCGCCAGCAGCATGGTGGAGGGTTCGAGCGCAATGAGTATGAAGATCAGCGGCACGAGCAGCATGTAGACGAAGCGGATACGCCGGTCGAGATCGAATTGCTTGAAGCTCGGATAGCTGAAGCGGCTCACCATCAGGGCGCCGGCGCTGGCGGTGACCACGAAGGCGGCAATGAGTCCCGTCAGCCCCGGCTCATGCCAGTCACTCACGAACCAGACGAAGCCGGCCACGATCGCCGCCGCGGTCGGGCTAGGCAGACCCTCGAAGTAGCGTTTGTCGGCGCTCGCCGCGCGGGCGTTGAAGCGCGCCAGGCGCAGTGCGGCCGCCACCGCGTAGAAAAAGCAGGCCAGCCAGCCAAAGCGGCCCCAGTGACGACCGTACTCGGCGATGCGCACCACACCCCACTGGTAGGCAACGATGGCCGGCGCAACGCCGAAGGACACCATGTCGGCAAGACTGTCGTACTCCTTGCCGAAGCTGCTCTCGGTGCGCGTGAGGCGCGCGATGCGCCCATCCAGGGTGTCGAAGATCATGGCGGCGAACACCGCCATGCCGGCGTGCGCGAAGTGCTTGTCGATGGCCGCGACCACGGCGTAGAAGCCCGAGAACAGGCATCCCGTGGTCAGGAGGTTCGGCAAGAGGTAGATGCCCCGGCCGCGGGGACGCACGTATTCCTGGGTGTCGGTGCTCACGGTGCGTAATCTTATCAGGGGCCTCCTGTTAAGATGCCAGACTCCCCACGCAGACCGGCAGGCGCCCCCACGATGAGGCTGTCCCAGTACCCCATCAACACCTTGAAGGAGACCCCCGGCGAAGCGGAGGTCATCAGCCACCAGCTCATGCTGCGCGCCGGGCTCATCCGGCGCCTCGCTGCGGGCCTCTATACCTGGCTGCCCATGGGCCTGCGGGTGTTGCAGAAGGTGGAACGCATCGTGCGCGAGGAGATGAACCGTGCCGGCGCCTTCGAGCTCGTGATGCCGGTGGTGCAGCCGGCGGAGCTGTGGCAGGAGTCCGGGCGCTGGACCCAGTACGGGCCGGAGCTGCTGCGCTTCAAAGACCGGCACGAGCGGGATTTCATCGCCGGCCCCACGCACGAGGAAGTGATCACTGATATCGCGCGGCGGGAGCTGAAGAGCTACCGCCAGTTGCCTGTCAACTTCTATCAGATTCAGACCAAGTTCCGTGACGAAGTGCGGCCGCGCTTTGGTGTCATGCGGGCGCGCGAGTTCATCATGAAGGACGCCTACTCCTTCCACCTCGATGAAGAGTCGCTGCGCGCCGGCTACCGCACCATGTACGACGCCTATACGCGCATTTTCACGCGTATCGGACTGAGCTTCCGCGCCGTGCGCGCGGATTCGGGCGCGATCGGCGGGGATGTGTCGCAGGAGTTTCACGTGCTCGCCGCTTCCGGCGAGGATGCCATCGCCTTCTCGGACGGCGATGACTACGCCGCCAACCTCGACGCCGCTGTCACCCTACCCTCGTCCGCGCCGCGCCCGGCGCCCGCGGAAACGTTGCGCAAGGTCGCGACCCCGGGCGCACGCACCATTGAGGACCTGGCGCGGTTCCTGAAAGTCCCGCCGGCGCGCTGCATCAAGACGCTGATCGTCGAAGGCAGTGAGGGCGACGCCGTGGCGCTGGTGGTGCGCGGCGATCACGAGCTGAACGCGGTCAAGGCGCAGAAGCTCGCAGGGGTCGCCAGTCCCCTGCGGATGGCGAGTGCCGAGCGGGTGCTCAAGGCGACCGGCACCGAGCCCGGTTACGTCGGCGTCACGGGCCTGAAGTGCCGCGTGTACGCCGACCATGCCGCACTCGCGCTCGCTGACTTCGTGAGCGGCGCCAACGAGAAGGACATGCATCTCACCGGCGTGAACTGGGAGCGCGACGCGCCGGGTGCGATTGCTGCCGACCTGCGCAACGTCATCGAGGGCGACCCGAGTCCGACCGGCAAGGGACACCTGAAAATCGTCCGCGGCATCGAAGTGGGCCATATCTTCCAGCTCGGCAAGAAGTACAGCGAAGCCATGAACGCGACGGTGCTCGATGAGGCCGGCCGACAGAGCATGCTGTACATGGGCTGCTACGGCATTGGCGTGACGCGCATCCCGGCGGCGGCCATCGAACAGAATCATGATGAGCGCGGCATCATCTGGCCGGCAGCGATCGCGCCTTTCCAGGTGGTGCTGATACCCATCAACCTGCAAAAATCCGAGCGTGTGCGCGAAGTCTCCGACCGCCTGTACGCCGAGTTCACCGCCGCCGGCATCGAGGTGCTGTACGACGACCGCGACGCGCGCCCCGGCGTCAAGTTTGCGGATGCGGAACTGCTGGGCATACCGCATCGCCTGGTGGTGGCCGAGCGCGGCCTGGACGCCGGCAAGCTCGAGTACCGTCAGCGCCGCGAGTCGGCGAGCACGGAGTTTCCCGCGGACACGGCTCTTGCCTTCATTCGCGCGCGACTCGACGGCTGACGCAGCGCCGCCTTCGGCCGCCGTGCCCCGGCAAGGGGTCGTGCCGCGCCTGAACCGGCGGCTCCTCGTGATGCTCGCCGTGTCGGTTCTTACGGTTTCCAGCGCCGCCTTCGCAGACCAGCAGCGCGATCCGGAGCTGAAAGGGGTCATCGCCAGGGCCATCGCCCAGGCGGAGTGCTTCACCGACCAGTACGACTCCGCCGTCTGGTACACGTTGATGGAGCCGCGCCTGCGCGCCATCGTCGCCGACAAGGCCGAGCGCCTGGATATCCTCAAACAAGTCTATTGCGAGACGCACCGGCGGGGGGAAGCGCGCCTGCCACCGGGCCTCGTCATGTCCGTGATCGACATCGAGAGCCGCTTCAACCGCTGGGCCGTGTCCTCCGCGGGCGCCGTCGGCCTCATGCAGGTCATGCCGTTCTGGCCGGAGCAGCTGGGGATGCGTCGCTACGAGCTGGTGCACGTGGCGCCCAACATCCGCATGGGCTGCGCGATCCTCAGGTTCTATCTCACCTACGAACACAACGACGTGCGACGGGCGCTGGCGCGGTATAACGGCAGCGTCGGCCGACGCAACTACCCGGACCTGGTCGTTGGCAGGTGGTCGCACTGGGCCGGCGCCGACGACCTGGGATTCAAGCCGCTGCCGGCGCCGAAGAAATGAATGAAGCGCCAGAGAACCGCCACCACCACAATCAACACTGGGAGGACCTGCCCATGCTTTCCGCTCTTGTCTCCCGCCGCGCACTCACTGTCGGCCTGGTGACGATTCCAGCCGGGCTCGGAGCGGCGCGAATGATTGCAGCATCTGACACCACGACAACTACAGGCGCGGACACAAGCAACGGCCTGTCGCACAACTCTGAGTCCATCCACCAGGAGCTCACGTTCAAAGCCGGCCGCCGGCAGGTCTATGACGCGCTGACCAGAACCAGTAAATTCGACGCGCTAACGCGCCTGAGCGATGGCTTGAGTCTCCTCACCGCGCCCGGCGCGAAAGCCACCGCGATCAGCCGCGAAGTGGGCGGGCCGTTCACATTGTTCGGCGGCTACATCACCGGCCGGCACCTGGAGATGGTGCCGGAAGAGCTACTCGTGCAAGCCTGGCGCGCCGGCAGCTGGAAGCCCGGTGATTACTCGATCGTGAAGTTTGCGCTGAGCGCGGAAGGTGCCGCGTGCAAGCTCGTGCTCGACCACCGCGGATTCCCCGAGGGCCAGGGCAAGAGCCTTGCCTACGGATGGGGTGTCCACTACTGGGAGCCGCTGGCAAAACTGCTGGCGCAAGGCTGAATTGCGCTTCGGCGGAAAGTGCGGCCAGGGCCGCTGCCGACCTTGCGGCCTCAGCGGCTCGGCGGCTTGAGTGGATTTCTAGTGAACGGCGTGCGGTGCGTCGCGGCGTGCGGCCGGAATCATTCCGGCAACGCCTTCGCGACGTGAATCGGCAACGCCCTCATACGTGCCATCGGCGTGTCGCAACACGCCGTGGAAGCCTGAATTCTCGGCACGCCCGCTCTTAAGATCGATACCGCGATCGTGCAGTCCTGTCACCACCGCCGGCGATAGCTTCGCGAGCTCGCCGTTGTAGGTATCGCCGCGCGCAATCACGTTCGGCAACTCGATCGCCTGCTTGAGGGACAGCTTCCAGGCAAGCAGCGCCACGACGGCCTTGGCGTTGTACTCGAGGATCGCCGAGCCGCCAGGGGAGCCGAGCGCGGCGAAGAAGTTGTGATCCTTGTCGATAATGATGACGGGCGCCATGGAGGAGCGCGGGCGCTTGCCGCCCTGGACGGCGTTGGCCGCCGGCCGGCCGCCGTCCGTGGGGGAGAAAGAAAAGTCGGTGAGCTGGTTGTTGAGCACGAAACCACCGACGGTGCGCCCGGATCCAAACACCGACTCCACCGTGGTCGTCATGCAGACCACATTGCCGTCGGCGTCGACCACCACAAAATGACTGGTGCCGGCGGACTCCTGGGTCGCATCGCGCCCACGCGGTACGGACACGTTGCCCGGTTGCGGCGCAGGCCCTGCGTGCTCGCCGATCAGCTGCGCGCGCACACGCAGGTAGCTGGGGTCGAGAAGGCGCTCGACGGGCACCGGGACAAAATGCGGATCGGCGACGTAGCGATCGCGGTCCGCGTACGTGAGCCGGCTCGCCTGTGCAAACAGGAACCAGGCCTGCGGGTCGTTGGGTCCGCGGTTGGCGATGTCGGTTTTCTCCAGCGTCCCGAGCAGCTCCAGCAGCGACACGCCACCGGCGGGTGGCGGCGGCACGCACACCGAGTAGCGGCGGTAGGCTCGACACAAGGCGGGCATCCACTCGGCGCGATAACCAGACAGGTCCTTCAGCGCCAGGGTCCCGGCAGAGGGCGCCTCGTGAGTGATCTTCACCAGTTCAGCCGCGATTGATCCTGTGTACAGCGCGGAGGGGCCTTCCAGTGCGATGCGCGAGAGCGTGCGCACATAGTCGGGGTTGCGGAACTCATCCCCCTCTTCGACGGTGCCGCCATCGGGCCGCGCGAACAAGGTGCGAACTTCGTTGGTAGGCGGAAACGGCGACCCTTCGCCCAGGAAGCTCGCCATACGCGCCGGCACCTTGAAGCCATCGGTGGCGGCGCGGATGGCCGGTTGAAACAACTCCCGCCACTGCAGGCCGCCATAGCGCTTGTGCGCCGTGAACAGCATCGCCACGACGCCCGGTACGCCGGTCGAACGGCCACTGCGCACCGCCTCGAAGTAACTCAAGGGTTTGCCGTGCTCGTCCAGGAACATGGAGGGTGTGGCGCCCGCGGGGGCCTTCTCACGACCGTCGAGCGCGCTCACTTCACCCGAGCGCGCGTCGTAGTACATGAGAAACGCCCCACCGCCGATACCGGAACTCTGCGGCTCGACGAGCCCCAGCATGGCCTGCACCGCCACCGCCGCGTCAACAGCCGTCCCGCCCTTGCGCAGGATTTCAAGGCCGGCATCCACCGCCAGGGGATTCGCGGCGACGACCCACGCCTGTCCACGGTGTGCGTGGTGATGAAACCCGATCGTGGGCGGCGCCGCGGCTGCGGGCGCGCTTTCGGCCGCGTTGGGCGGTGGCTCCGCGATCGGTGCTGCGGGTGCTGCCGCTTCCGCGGCCGGCTGCGGCGCGGGCGGCGTTGGCACGGGTTGGGACGCCGGCGCGGCCGTGGGTGCGGGTGTGCTCGCGACCGGCGCGGCGGCCGCGACGCCGGTCAGTGTCAGCGCTGCCAGCATCAAGAGCGAACCGACAACTTTCTGCGTGAACTTCATGCTGAGCGAAATCCTGTGAGTCCCTGCCCGGCATCGGCGCGCTCTTCTGCGTCTTCCACCGAGGTCACCTTCGATGCCGAGGAACCGATCCACAACCACTTGATGAACGCGTGCACCGCTTCGTCTGCGCCGCACGCCAGTATCTCCACCCGCCCGTCCGGGAGATTGCGGGCGTAACCCGTGATCGCAAGCTCCTGCGCGCGCCGCGCCGCCGTGGCGCGGTAAAAAACGCCCTGTACGCGGCCACCCACCAGACATTTCCTGCAGATCATGGCAGGGCGAATACTACTTTAGTTCGGAAACGCCCGTGCCGCAGGCACGGATGATGGCACAGCCATTTTGTGGCACCGTACGGGTGCACAGCGCACGAGGAGAGCGAACACGTGGCGGAAGTCCTGGTTCTTTACTACTCACGCACCGGCGCCACCGCGGAGCTCGCGCGGCAGGTCTGCCGGGGCGTCGAGGCGGTCGCAGGCGCAACAGCGCGCCTGCGCACCGTGCCACCGGTTACCGCGGCGAGCGAAGAGCCCGCGCGGCCCGTGCCGGCCAGCGGCCCGCCCTACGTGACCCTGGATGACCTGCGGGAAATGCGGGGGCTCGTGCTCGGCAGCCCGACGCGCTTCGGCAACATGGCGGCGCCGCTCAAGTACTTTCTCGACAGCACCGCGGCGTTGTGGCTCTCGGGCGCACTGGCCGGCAAACCCGCCGGCGTGTTCACCTCGACGCAGACCCTGCACGGCGGCCAGGAGACGACCCTGGTGTCGATGATGCTGCCGCTCCTGCATCACGGCATGTTTCTGGTCGGCCTGCCCTACACCGAGCGTGCGTTGAATGAGACCACGAGCGGCGGCACGCCGTACGGCGCCTCGCATGTGAGCGGCGCTAACGGCACCAGCGCGCTGACCGACGCGGAGAAGATCCTCGCGCAGGCGCTCGGCCGGCGTGTCGCCCAGCTCGCCGTGCAGCTGGCGCGCGTGTAGCTCAATTGCCGTCACTCCCTGGCGCGCGCCCCGCCGCGCCCAGCACCTCGCGGATGAAGGGTATGGTGAGGCGCCGCTGTGCGGCGAGCGCCGCTTCATCCAGGGTATCGAGCAGCTCGTAAAGCGCGCGCATGTCGCGCGGAAAGCGCCGCTGCAGCCACTGCAGGGTCTCCTCCGGCAGCTCGAAGCCGCGCACGCGCGCGCGCAGCTGCAGCGCCGCCTGCTGCTCGGCTTCGTCCAGCACGCGCAGCTGGAACACCGTGCCCGCGGCACAGCGCGAACCAAGATCCTTAAGCGCCCACGGCACGAGCGCCGGTGGCGCCCGCGCGGCCAGCACCAGCTGGCCGCCGCCCTCTTCCGCCTCGTGCAACAGTGCGAAAATGGCGCGCTCCCACTCGGGGTTGCCGGCGACCGCATCGATGTCATCAAGACACGGGCACTGCGGGTTCAGGCCTTCAAGTACACCCGCCCCGAGAGGCGCAAGCTCGGCGAGCGGCACGTAGCCGGCGCGCATACGCTCGCTCGCGCTGGCGCACACCGCCTGCAACAGATGCGTCTTGCCCGCACCCGTCGGCCCGCACAGCCAGGTGAGCCCTGGCTGTTCGCCGCTGGCGATCCGCCGCGCATGCTCGAGCGCCTGCGCGTTCCGGGCGGGAAGGAAGTTTGTGAATACCGCGCGGTCAGGCAGCCGCAGGCCGAGGGGAATCTGCCGCATGCAGCCCAGGCCTTAAGGCGCGTGCGCCGGCAGCGCCAAGGCGCGCTGCGTAAAGGAAATCACGTAGCCCAGCCCCGAGACCACCGTGGTGATCAGCGTGAGGATCGCGCCCGCGTCCAGGAGCTCGCGCGGCGGCATACCGGTGGCGGCCCGCAGCATGACCACCATGACGTACACGAGCTGCGCGGCGGTATTGATCTTGCTGATGATCGTCGGCCGTCCGCGCAGTGCGCCGAACCACAGGTGGTAGACCAGGGCGCCGAGCCCGATCAACACGTCGCGCGCCACCACCGCCGCCGTCAGCCACCAGGGGATCAGTCCCAGCCACGCGGATTCCACGAACACCGTGACCAGCAGCAACTTGTCGGCCAGCGGGTCAAGGAACTTGCCAAGTTCGGATGTCCAGTTGAAGCGCTTGGCGAGATAGCCGTCCAGCCCGTCGGACACCGCGGCCGCCACAAAAAGTCCCAGCGCGGGCAACTGCTGGCCCGCATGCAGTGCGGCGGCGATCGGCCAGATGAGCCCCAGGCGGATGAGGCAGATGAGGTTGGGCAGGTGGCGCACGGTGCTCAAGGTTGATAGCGATACACGATGTGGTCAGCCTTTGATTCACGCAGCTCGAGCGGCGCCCCGGTAAGCCCCTGTTGCAGGCCTGCAGCGCCGCCGCGCACCGTAACGTCAAAGCTGATGCCGCCCGCATCCGCCGCCGCGATGTTGGCGCGGCGCACGGCGGGGATACTCCGCAGCAAGCGCTCGAGCGCGGTGTAGTCACCGAGCCTGGTGGCGCCGTCTATCCGCACGCGCACCGGTGTTTCCGTCTGCAATGCGGTGCTCGCCTGCTGCGGGACCAGAACATCCACGGCATGATCGATACCGGCGGCCAATGAGCCGCTCCAGCTGTTGCTTGCCGAGCGCGTATACAAGGTCCACTGCAGTTCGCCGTCGGGCTGGGCGCTCTCACCGCGGCCCACCAGGATCTCATCGCCTCCGTAGTGCTCGGCCGCGCGCAGCATCGCATCCGCAGGCAGAGGATTGCCGTCGGCGTCGAGCACCGTGAGCGGCAGCAGGCTGATCGGCAGACCGCGCTCGGCCGCCACGCGCTCAAGTTCGGCACGCGCCGCGGCTTCAGCGGCACGCTCGCGCGGCGGTGTCAGGACCACCAGCGTGAAAGGCCGCTCGCGATCCCACAGGCTCCGGCCCGTGGCGCCAATCGCCTGCTCGACCGCGGCGCCGTCGAACACGGCCTGGGACTCCCCGCGCGGCCCGGTGGCGTAGGACTTGAGGTATTTCGGCGCATCGCTCACGAGGCCGGCGAGCGCCGGATCATCGGCCGCCTCGCGTCGACCGGTGGCGCGCACCAGCACCTGGCGCATCGCCCCCTGCAGCGCAGCGGGGGACTGTCCATCGACGTCCACTTCGTAAACCCGCACCGGGCGGCCCGCCCACGACGAAGGCGGCACCGAGCAGCACAGCGCGCAGAATGACGCCAGCAGGAGTCCGCGCACGCGCCGGTTCGCGGTGGTTGATTTTTTGCCCGGTCGCGACATGATCTTCACACCGCGCGCGCAGCGGCGCGCGGCGGTCAGGTACAATACCATACGCGCCTGGGGCCAAACGGCTGTCCGCCCGCACCAACAACCCATGACAGAAGCTCCCGGCATCACTTATCGCGATGCGGGCGTCGACATCGACGCCGGCGACGAATTGGTGGAACGCATCAAGCCGCTGGTGCGTCGCGCGCAGCGGCGCGAGGTGCTGGCCGGCATCGGCGGCTTCGGCGCCCTCATCGAGCTGCCGGCCGGATACAAGCGTCCCGTGCTGGTCGCCGGTACCGACGGCGTCGGCACGAAGCTGCGCCTGGCGATCGACACCGGCCGCCACGACACCATCGGCATCGACCTCGTCGCCATGTGCGCCAACGATGTGGTCGTGCAGGGCGCGGAACCGCTGTTTTTCCTCGACTACTACGCCACCGGGAAATTGCAGGTGGGGGTCGCCGAGGCGGTGGTGCGCGGTATCGTCGAGGGCTGCGTACAGGCGGGAGCGGCGCTGGTTGGCGGCGAGACCGCGGAAATGCCCGGGATGTACCACGGCGAGGACTACGATCTCGCCGGATTTTGTGTCGGCGTGGTCGAGAAAGACGCGATCGTGGACGGCGCCCGGGTGGCCGCCGGGGATGCGATTATCGGCCTCGGCTCCTCCGGCCCCCACTCCAACGGTTACTCGCTCATCCGCAAGCTCATCGCGCACGCGCGGGCAGACGCCGGCACCATCGTCGCCGGCCGCGCGTTGTTCGACCGCCTGCTCGCGCCCACGCGCATCTACGTTAAGCCGCTGCTGGCACTGCTGCGCGAATTGCCGGTGCATGGACTCGCCCACATCACCGGCGGGGGTTTGAGCGACAACATCCCGCGAGTCCTGCCCGCGGGCCTCGAGGCGGTGCTCGAGCGCTCAAGCTGGAGCACGGACCCGGTGTTCGACTGGCTGCAGCGCGCCGGGCGCATCGAGCCGGCCGAGATGTACCGCACTTTCAACTGTGGCATCGGCATGGTGGTGGTCGTGCCCGCCGAGCGCGCGGCGGCTGCGGTGGCCTACCTGGCGGCGCGCGGCGAGAGCGCGCAGATCATCGGCGAGGTGCGCGCCGGCGAGCGCGGCGTCGTCATCCACTGATGAACGCCGTAGCACCGCTGCGACTCGCGATCCTCATTTCCGGCCGGGGCTCGAACATGACCGCCATCGCACGCGCCTGTCTCAACGGCGATATCGCGGCGCGCACCGCCATCGTGATCGCGGATCGCGCCGATGCCGGCGGGCTGGCCAGGGCCGCCGACTTGGGCATCCCGACCGCGGTCATCCAACGCAGCAGCGCCCGCGACGCTGCGGCCTTCGAAACCGCATTGGCCGCGACGCTCGAGGCGCAGCGCCCCGACGCCATCGCGCTGGCCGGTTTCATGCGCATCCTGTCGGCCGGATTCGTCGCGCGTTTCCTCGGCCGCATGTTCAACATCCACCCCTCGCTCCTGCCGGCGTATCGCGGCCTGCACACCCACCGCCGCGTACTCGCGGCCCATGAGACGCACCATGGAGCGAGTGTGCATTTCGTCACCGCCGAGCTTGATGGCGGACCGGTGGTGCTGCAATCGCGGCTCGCGATCGCACCCGCCGACACCGAGCTCACACTGTCAGCGCGCATTCAGGCTACGGAACACATCATCTATCCGCAGGTGCTCGCCTGGTTTGCACAGCAACGCCTCGCCTGGCGCGACGGTGCGGCGTGGTTCGACGGGCGGCCGCTGGCGGCGCCGATCGTGGAGGACTTCCTTGCGCCAGCCTGATAACAGTCCAACGGTCCGCGAGTTGCCACGGTTGCGGGCACGGCTGTGCCTGGGTGCGGCGTTACTCCTGGGGGTGACAATCATGGCCGGCGCCGATGAGCTCAAGCCGTTTGGGGCCTCTTACGCGTGGATCTGGCATGGCCTGCACGTGGCGGATTCGACGCTGACGCTGGAAAAGACCGGCGACACCTGGAGCTACCGCTCGAAGAGTGAGCCGCGCGGAATCGGCAAGGCATTTTCGGAACGGCCCGTGCAGAAGAGCGTGTTGCGGGTTACCGATGCCGGCGCACAGCCGTTGAGCTACCAGGCCAGCGACGGCACCACCTCCACCCGCCGCGCGATTAATGTGAAGTATGACTGGGACCACGGCCGCCTTAGCGGTGTCTACGAAGACACCCCGGTGGACCTGCCGCTCAAGGCCGGTGTGCAGGATGACGCCTCGGTGCAGGTGGCGATGATGGTCGAACTCCTGCGCGGGCGCACGCCGGACCGCTTCCAGCTCCTGAACAAGAACGCCGTACGCGAGTACCGCTACACCCGCGAAGGTGTTGCGACCCTGCAGACTCCGATGGGCAGCATCGCTACCGTCATCTATAAGAGCACGCGCGAGGGCTCACCGCGCGTGACGCGCTTCTGGTGCGCCCCGGATCGCGGTTACATCCCGATGCGGGTCGAGCAGAGGCGCGGCAAGGACGTCGAGTGGACCATGGAGATCCGCAGCCTTAAGCGCGAGTGATGCGCCGCGCATGACCCGCTGCTTGCGATGGCGCGCAGCCAGGCCGCGTTCTAGGTCTTGGGCAGCGTCACACCGCGCTGTCCCTGGTACTTGCCGCCGCGATCCGCATAAGAAGTCGAGCACACCTCGTCGGATTCAAAAAACAACATCTGCGCGACGCCTTCATTCGCGTAGATCTTCGCCGGCAGCGGCGTAGTGTTGGAAAACTCGAGTGTGACGTGACCTTCCCACTCCGGCTCTAAAGGCGTTACATTCACGATTATGCCGCAATTGCGGACGAAGACCCCCGCCTCGAGCGCAAAATTGCCCGCCTCGGGAACCGTCAGACAATAAACGTCGTGATCCCCCGGAAGCTCGCGCACGGCAACGACCTTGTGGTTGCGATACCGGGCGAGTCCGCGAAACTCGGCGACAACCTCCGGGAAGCGTCGGAACACGGAGCGATCGCAGTCCAGCAGATCGGCGGCGCCCCGAATTGATCCGGTTACGTGCAGCGCCCGCTGTACGCGTTCGGGAGTGATTTCAGGGCGAATGTTGATCCGGCGAGCAACCTCCACTTGGTGCATCCGTCTGGTGCCACCATCGCCCGCCCAAGCGCGCGTCATTGCCTGGGCATGGCGCATTCGCTCCGCAGGATCTGAGAAGCGTCTGAGAGTCCCTCGGCGGTGAGCCTCGCGAGTGGCGTCGCTCGGATTGCGGCGGGCCTCGATGACTCGCCGCCGGATGTCGGCATAGCGCTCGTGGCTCCAGAAGTCCTTGGCTCGCTCGGCCTGCACACGCGCATAGTCCTGGCGCCACAGTGGATCCACCGCACGCCGCCGCAGTGACGCCTGGATCGCAGCTCCGCGTGCCCGCGCGTCAAATTCTTCTCCATAGCTGTGAGCGTTGTGCAGCCGGATGTGCGCCGAGGCGTCCATCCGCTCAATGTTGGGTGGCCGGTTGTTGCGACGATCGAAGTCACGATCATGACGGTGTGTCCCGGGCATGTCGGCGTAGATCTCGTGCCGCAGATTCCACTCGTCGGCAAGGCGGTGCGTGGGATACAGATATCCGTCGATCGGCTGGTAGACCATTTCGTAGCCGCGGGCGAGGTCGCGATAGAGAGGCATGAGCGCATCGCCCGGGCGCAGGCAATGTGCTTCCGCCATCCGACCATCGCGCCTCATGAACAAGTGATCGGATGTGGCATGGATCAGCTCGCCCGTGTCGAGGGCGACTTCCAGGAGCGAGTCGCGCCCGATAAACCGCGGTGTATCCAGCAGCGTTACGATCATTCTGCCGCCGGGACCGATGCTGTAACCCCAGTAGAGCTCACCGGCATCGTGCCCGCGAGCCATGTGCTCCAGTGTCGCGGACGTGCCGTCGACGAGCGCTACCCGGGTGTCGCCGCGGAAGCAGCGCGCGTAGGTCGATTTTCCAAGGCATATAGTGAGTACGCTGCGCGGAATGCGGAAATATTCCACCGTCCGCGCCAGCGCGAATGAGTTCGGCGGAATGATGCAGACGTCGCCGCCAAAGTCGACGAAGCTCTTTTCATCGAAATTCTTCGGATCGACGATGGTGGAGTTGATGTTGGTGAAGATCTTGAATTCGCCCGCACAGCGCACGTCGTAACCGTAGCTGGACGTGCCGTAGGACACGATCTTCTGGCCATTCGATTGCCGCACCTGCTCCGCTGCGAACGGCTCGATCATCCCGTGCTCGCGCGCCATGCGGCGGATCCAGTTGTCGGACTTGATGCTCATGCCTCGCGCACCGGTCAGGTCTCTTCGACCACGATCTTCGGAAACAAGCTGCTGCGGTCGCGCGCCCGCACCGCCAGCGCCGCCGCCGTGCGGCGCGCCATCTCAAGATACGGCCGGGCGCGCGGCGCGTCGGGAGCGGCGGCGACGGTCGGCCGGCCGCTGTCGGCTTCCTCGCGAATATGCGCGTCGAGCGGCAGCTCGCCCAGGAGCTTCACGCCGTATTCCTTCGCCATGCGTGCGCCCCCGCCGGCGCCAAAAATATGCTCGCTGTGCCCGCAGTTCGAGCACACGTGGATGCTCATGTTCTCGACGATGCCGAGCACCGGCACGGCGACCTTCTCAAACATCTTCAGGCCCTTGCGCGCATCGGCGAGCGCGATGTCCTGGGGTGTCGTCACGATTACCGCGCCGGCGACCGGCACGCGCTGTGCCAGGGTGAGCTGGATATCCCCGGTGCCAGGGGGCATGTCGACTACCAGGTAGTCGAGCGCGCCCCACTGAGTCTCCGACAGCAGCTGTGTGAGTGCCTGCGTCACCATCGGCCCGCGCCACACCATCGGCTGCTCGGCGTCGACCAGGAAACCGATCGACATGGCGCTCACGCCATGACTCATCAGCGGGCGCAGCTGTTTGCCGTCGGGGGATGTCGGGCGCTGTCCCGTAAGCCCGAGCATCAGGGGCTGGCTCGGGCCGTAGATATCCGCATCCAGGATCCCGACGCGCGCACCCTGCGCCGCCCAGGCGAGCGCCAGATTCACCGCCACGGTGGACTTGCCGACTCCACCCTTGCCGGAGGCCACCGCCACGATGTTCTTGATGTCGGCGAGCGGCTTGAGGTTGCGCTGCACGGCGTGGGCCCGGACGTCCGACTCGAGTTCGACGGCCAGCGGCGCAGTCACGCCCGCGGCGATGAGCTGCCGGGCCACTGCCGCCGAGAACTCACAACTGTACCCGCCGACGGGAAATCCCAGGACCACGCGCGCCAGAAACCCGTCTCCCCGGGCGCTCAGCTCGCGCACCGCCTGCGCGGCGCCCAGCGATTCGCCCAGGTAGGGATCGACATAGGCGTCGAGCGTGGAACGCACAGCGAGCAGGGATTCTTCGGGAGTCATTGCAGCGGGGAGTGACGAAAACAGTGTGACATTGTAAGGCGTGTCCGGGCCATGCGCTGGCGCGCATGATGCCTATGGCATAATCCGCCGGTTTTGTATAACGGACCTTCCAATCACGGCGGCCAGCGGCGCGGAAAGGCTCAATGAGCTTTTTCACGAACCTGCGTGCCGACAAGCTGGTCACCGAGATCCGCTCCGCGAACGATCCGACAGATCCGGCGACCAAGAAGGCGGTGGAACGGCTCAAGGAGGTGGGCCCCGGGGCCATCGAGGCCGTATTCGCGGCGCTTCCGGACGCGGACAAGGGCCCGACCATCGCCTTCACCGAAGTGCTTGCCGCGCTCGTCAGCCAGAAGACCTTTCCGCAGTACGTGCGCGGGCTCGTGGAGGGCAGTCCCCGGGTCATTACCGGCATCGCACGGGCGCTGACCGCGAGCCGCAACTACCCCCCGCACCTCCTGCTCGAGGCGCTCAATACGCCCGGGGTGTCCAAGCCCTCCCTGCTGGAGGTGATCGCCGCACAAAAGGCGCGCTTCGGCGTGCGCGAGCTCCTGAACGCGGCCTACACGCAGGAACCCAACGAGAAGGCGGCCCTGTTTCGCATCCTCGGCGAGATCGCCGATCCTGCCTCGATCCCCGAGCTCATCGGCCGCCTGCAGGGCAAGGACGCGATTGCCCGCGTGCACATTATCAACACGCTGGCACGCTTCAGTACCCCGGAAGTGCAGACGGCGTTACAGGGACTGCTGCGCGATCCCAATAAGCTGATCCGCAGTGCGACGTTGTCGGCGCTCTTGCGCACCAACGGCCCCATCGACATCGAGCGCGTGTGCGCCTGCCTGCGCGACGCGGAAATCGACGTGGTCAATCGCGCCATCGACCTCGTGATCAAGGCGAACAACCCGGACACCATCCGCTACCTGATCGCGGTGTTGAAGGACGAAAATGAGAACGCGCGCCGTGCGGCCGTCGAGGTACTTAACGAGATCGGGGACGCCAAATCGGTCAAGGACCTGCTCGAGGCGTTGAAGGACAGTGACTGGTGGGTGCGCAGCCGCGCCGCCGACGCGCTCGGCAAGATCGGCGGACCGAAGGTCATCGACGCGGTGCTGCAGCTGGTGCGTGACAAGGACGACGATATCCGGCGCGCCGCCATCGAGATTCTCAACCAGACCAAGGACGAACGTGCGATCGAGTCGCTCATCCAGGCGACGCGCGACCGCGACTGGTGGGTGAGCGAGCGCGCCGTGGACGCGCTCGCCGAGATCGGCAGCAAGCGCGCCGTACCGCGTCTCATGGAAATGCTGCACACCCCGGCCAGCGGCAAGGCCACACCGATTGTCGTGCGTGCGCTCGGCAAGCTCGGCGACGGCAAGCTCGTGGACACGCTGCTGCCCCTCATTTCGCGCCCCGAACGCGAGATCCGCATCGAGGCGATCCAGGCCCTGGCGCGCGTGGCCGACGAGAGCCGCGCCGGGCAGGTGCGCACCGAGCTGCAGGCACAGGCGGCCTCTCCCGATCAGACCATCTCCAGGATGGCGACCGCGGCGATGACCGAGCTCGATAACCGCATCGCCGGCATCACCTCGCTCGGATCCGGCGGCACTTCCGCCGCCGCCGCGACCGCCGCGGGCGTGCGGCCGCCGCAGCCGACGGCGGCCGAGGCAGCCAAGACGCTGCTCATTTCCGACCAGGCGATGGCGCAGGCCGCCAAGCAGGCGCAGACCGCCAGCGCCCTCGACATCAACACGCTCAAGCCCGGCGACATCATCGAGGGCCGCTACAAGTACATCGATCGCATCGGGCGCGGCGCGTTCGGCACGGTGCTGCTGATGGAGGACACCGTCGTCGATGAGCGTTTGATCCTGAAGTTCCTCAATCCCAACGTCTCGCAGGACGAGGAGGTGATGAAGCGCTTCGTGCACGAGCTGCGTTACTCGCGCAAGATCACCCACAAGAACGTCATCCGCATCTACGACTTCCTCTACATCCAGGGCAGCTACGCGATCTCGATGGAATACTTTCCCTCGCACACCTTAGGTGGCGAGGTGGTGAACGAGAAGCCGGTGGAGCTCAAGCGCGCCCTGCAGTTCGGCATCGATATCTGCACCGGCATGTCGGTCGCACACCAGCTGGGCATCGTGCATCGCGACCTGAAGCCGGCGAACGTGCTGATCAACCAGGAAGGGCTCCTCAAGATCGTAGACTTCGGCGTCGCGGCGGCGCAGCGTGAAGGGGACACCCAGCTCACCAAGACCGGCTACGTCATCGGTTCGCCGAAGTACATGGCCCCGGAGCAGATCCTGGGCAAGAAGGTCGACGAGCGCGCCGATATCTATGCTCTGGGCGTGATGCTCTACGAGATGGTCACCGGCGTACCCCCCTATTCGCGCGGCGATCACATGTCGGTCATGTATCAGCACGTGCAGGGCAAAGCGAAGGTGCCGCAGGACGTCAATCCGGCCCTGCCCCCCGGTCTTTCGGACCTCGTGGTCAGGGCGATGGCGGTCGACAAGACCAAGCGCTTCCAGACTATGGACGAGCTGCGCGGCGCGCTGGAACACTACGTGCGGTAACCCCGCCCTGCCCCTCGAGGCCCCAGGTCCTTGCCAAACTTCGTGCGTTAGGTCAAATTTCCGACGACAAGCCGTTGATTCGGAAAGCCCTTGAGGGCAAAACAACCGGCAGTGAGTTCTGAGAGGGGGTTCGCGTGGCGCGCATTGATGCGTTCCTGAAGCTCGGCACGCAGCAGGGCTGTTCGGATGTGCACCTCGCGGTGGGTGTGCCGCCGATGCTGCGCATGCACGGGGACCTGCTGCCCATCAAGTTCCGCGACCTGCGCCTCTCGGAACTGGAGGGCTACATCACCGAGATTCTCACGCGCAGCCAGAACGAACAGTTCAACAAGGGTCATGACCTGGACTTCTCGTACGTGTCTGTCGACGGCGGACGCTTCCGCGTCAACGTCTACCGCAAGGAGACCGGAGTTGGCGCCACGTTTCGTTCCATTCCTTCGGAAGTGCCGACGCTGGAGAAGCTACAGCTGCCACCGATCGTGACCAAGCTGTGTGACTTCCACCAGGGCATGGTGCTCGTAACCGGCTCCACCGGCACCGGCAAGTCGACCACGCTCGCGGCGATGATCGATCACCTGAACCGCACCCGCCGGCTCAACATCATCAGCCTCGAGGATCCGATCGAGTTCGTGCACGCGAGCCAGAGCAGCCAGGTCATCCAGCGCGAACTCGGCACCCACATCCCGAGCTTCGCCGAAGGCGTCCGCGCCGCCATGCGCGAGGACCCGGATGTCATCCTCGTGGGCGAGCTGCGCGATGCCGAAACCATCTCCATGGCCATGACGGCGGCTGAGACCGGACACCTCGTGCTCGGCACGCTGCACACCACCAGCGCGGTAAAGACCATCGACCGTATTATCGATGCCCAGCCGGTGGAGGAGCGTGAGCAGACCAAGAGCTTCCTCGCCCAGAGCCTGCTCGCGGTGGTCACGCAGGTGCTGGTCAAGACCGCGGACGCGCACGGCCGCATGGCGGTCTGCGAAGTACTGATGATGACCAAGGCGATCGCCAAGCTCATCCAGACCGAGCAGACGCACCAGATCCCCACGCAGCTGCAGATGGGCAAGGACCTCGGCATGCAGCTGCTCGACCAGGCACTGCTGGCTGCCATCACCGCGCGCACCGTCGACCCGGACGACGCTTACAACTACGCTGGCGATAAGCGCGCCTTCCAGAAGTACGTCACCGATACCAGCATGCTGCCGAAAATCGATGCCCCGGCCCCCGCGTCTGCCGCGGCTTTCGGTTCGGGTTCCTGAAGGCACGCCGTGGCCTACGTCGACGCACTGTTGATCGAGGTGCTGGAAAAGCACGGCTCCGACCTGCATTTCATTGCCGGCGACCCGCCGCGCATCCGGCTGCACGGCGACCTCGCGGGGCTCAAGCCCGAGAAACTCGCCGCCGAGGTGGTGAAGCAGGCCCTTTACGAGATCATGCCGAAGCCGGCACTCGATCGCTTCGAGTCCAAGGACGGCGCGGACTTCGCCTACACGCTGCCCGAGCGCGGCCGCTTCCGCGTCAACGTGATGCGGCAGCTGAACGGCATGGGCGCGGTGTTTCGTGCCATTCCCTCCAAGGCGCTCACCCTGGATGAGCTCAACCTGCCCGAGGCGGTGCGGCAGATGTGCCGCGCCAACAACGGCCTGATTCTCGTCACCGGCAAGACCGGCTCGGGCAAGTCCACCACGCTGGCGGCGATGATCGACGACATCAACCGTCGCGTTAAGGGCCACATCCTGACGGTCGAGGATCCGATCGAGTTCGTGCACGAGCGCAAGAACTGCCTCATCAGCCAGCGTGAGATCGGCGTGCACAGCATGAGCTTCGCGTCCGCCGTCCACTCGGCGCTGCGCGAGGATCCGGATGTGATCCTGGTGGGCGAGTTGCGCGATCTTGAGACCATGAGCATCGCCGTCACCGCCGCGGAGATGGGCATCCTCGTCATGGGTACGCTGCACACCAATGGCGCGGCGCCTACGGTGGACCGCATGGTCAACGTGTTCCCGTCCGACAAGCAGTCGCACGTGCGCACGATGCTCTCCACCTCGCTGCGCGGCGTCGTCTCGCAGCAGCTGCTGCAGCGCGCTGACAAGAAAGGCCGGATCGCGGCACTGGAGATCCTCGTCAACACGCCGGCGGCGTCAAACCTCATCCGCCAGGGCAAGCTTGATCAGCTCGAGAACACCATGCAGTCCGGCGGCCAGTTCGGCATGCGCACCATGGACACGGCGATTAA
>Ga0209167_10000126_pt1 | contig 74805 bp, 73 predicted proteins | sample Coa_R1_9_FD_187154 | JGI IMG/M metagenome (GOLD analysis project Ga0209167, IMG submission 187154) | Surface soil microbial communities from Centralia Pennsylvania, which are recovering from an underground coalmine fire - Coalmine... | ecosystem: Environmental > Terrestrial > Soil >... | reverse complement strand
TGGTTCGCTAGTCGCGGTGTGGCAGCTATTCGAGCGATAAACGATCCACGGATCGTTTATCGCTCGAATAGCTGCCACACCGCGACTAGCGAACCAGGCATTGGTGGAGTGCGCTAGCCTTGCAAGCGCGCCCGATGCAGGAGCGATTGCCGTTCCAATTCAAGCAATCGCGCGTCCATCATTTCATTGCGCGTTGCCGCGTCCGCGATCTTGCGAGCGGCGCGATTCATCGCCCTGACTATATCTGTACGAGCAATAATCCCCACCAATCTATTGTCGCGCACAACAGGTAATCTCTTGACATCGTTTTCTGCGATTAAACGGCCTGCTTCTTCGAGCGGGGCTGTCTCGGTGATCGTCACTGGATCAGGGGTCATGGCTTCGCGGACCTTGCGTTTTTGGAGCCGGGCGGTTTCGTCTGCCAGATTGACCTGCTCTATCATCAAACGGAGCCAATGCGATCGTTCCGTGTTGACATCGCCAGTTCCACCGCGCAAGAGATCGTGTTCACTGATGATGCCGACGACGCGCCCGTCGTCGGTTACGACCGGCAAGCCGCTAATCTTATGGTCCAGCATCAAGCGAGCTGCACCCAGAATCGAGGTTTCCGGTGTAACCGTTACGACCTGACGCGTCATAAAGTCCTTGACCTTCATGGATAATCTCCTGACGGTTTCGACGCATAATTATCCAGCAGCGTATTGCGACCATGCGATGGCGCCGCCGATGCTAGTCGATCAACATCATCGAGCGCCTGCAACAGCGTCGCGACTCGATAGGCCGATGAGCGCCAATCGGCCAGCCGCTGGTAATTATCAACAATCCAGTTGAATGCGGCCTGCACCATTACGAATGCCGCTGCCGCTTGTGTAAGTTCGCCAAGCATCATGCTGCCGGCGAGAAATTTGGGAGCACAGAGTATCCACGCAAATACAGGTGCAAGCAAAACATCAGTCTGCGAGACCATCGTCGTGCCCATCAGTTGGCGGCACAATTGACGCCAGCGCAGAAGGACCTGGCGCAGAGCGTGCCAAAGGCTGCGGTGGTCTTCCGGCTCGGCCGCAGCCGATGGCGTTCCTTCCCCGATTTCTCGGATATGGTTGGCCATCGCCCGCAGCTCAGCTTCTGCCTGGTTTTCGGCTTGGATCACCGACGTCAAATTGCGACCGACAGTAACCATCATGGCGGTGAACGCCGTCGAGTAAACAATGACGCCGACCACAAGGTAGGCCGGCACGGTCAACTTGTGCCCGGAAAAGACGAGGGTCAAACTGCCTCCCACGGACCAAAGGACATGAATGAATACAAGTGCCGTCAGGGCGGAAGTCAGCAGTCCAAATGCCAGGTCTACCGGAGCATCGGTCGCGATCCGCGCGTCGAACGAGATGCGGTATTCAGCGTTCTGGTATTCTCCGCTCACAAATCTAAGCCGCCGGTATCTATAGTTCGTCAACCAAAGCGTGATGATGTGGGTCGTGAGCCATTGGCGCCATTTGCGCTGCATCGTCATGCGACCCCACACAGATACGACTGCGAGAGCAATATAGGAGCAGGCGAGCGGTACGAAAATCAGGGCTTCGCTCCAGAGTACAGCGCCATCACGACGTTCGAGCGCATTGAAGAAATCGCGATTCCAATAATTGAGCAGGTATTGAATTGTAAGTTGCGCGCACGCGATCGCCACTAACGCCATGCTCAAAGGCCAGCTCAGGCGGCCGGACGCCCCTTTCCAAAAACCGGCAGCGCTGGCCCAGAACCGAAGAAGCATGCTTCCACGATCTCTCTCTGTTTCGCTTTCCTTCAACATGCGTTAACGGCCTCCGGACCAATTCTGTCCTTTTGGAATCACCGGTTGCACAGCATCGACCGCTCCGGTCGAGAAGCGAGCGTACTAATCAATGAATAATTGCCGAGATCGACTTCGGCGAGTTTGATGCATGTCATGGCCGCGGGAGCGAGATAAGAGGAGACTTTATTAGCTGTGTCGACACCCCCATGCGCGAAGAAGGGCCGATCAATGGCAGTAAACGTTCAGAAATTCTCTCTTCCCAACGAAATGGGATCAGATCTCACCCGCATTCAGGCGTACTGGAACGGCCTAAAACGTGGTGCAAACGACATTCCATTTTGGGATGACGTCAAGCTTTCGTTGCGATCGCGGCTCGGGCGCGAGTCCATGCTGATTGACGTCTTTGAAAATCCTCTCCGGTTCCGCTTTGATCTGATAGGAGCGGATCTGACCGACTGGTACGGCGGGGCGATTGGCAACAGGTTTCTTGACGAAATTGAACTTCACGCGCCGTTCAATGATTTGATCCTGCAAAGCAAGGCGACCGTCGAGGGCTGCGCTCCCACGTATCGCCGTCATGCGGGTGCCGGAAAGGGAGATGCCGAGCGTTCCAGGGATTACGCGCGGCTCTTGCTGCCGCTTTGGGGCAATGGTCGCGTAGAAATGCTGCTCGGTGGCGTTGTTCTCGATAAGGCGGTGGGAAAAGGCGCAGGCTAGAGACTTTCGACACGGAGATATTGTGATCCAAAGAAGCCTATCCCTCATCCAGTTCCAACTAACGAGGATCGCGAACGATCGTCGTGACTACCACCTCAGAGGCAAGGCGGTGGACGTCGTCGGAGCGGCAAAGCTCGGTCCCGGGATTGAGCAGTGCGGCGGACCCGCCGGCAACCCCGTAGCGGAGGGCGGTCTCGAGGCTGTTATCTTTCACAAGGCTCCATAACATCGCTCCCAGAAAGCTGTCGCCGGCACCGGAAACGCTGACGGGGTCGATCGGCAGACCCTTCGCCCGCAAAGCCATGTCGCGCGTGACGAGCAGAGCGCCATCTGATCCCATTGAGAGGGCAATGACCTCTATGCGGTATCGGTCGATCAGACCGCGTCCTGCCTCGATAAGCGAGGCTTCGTCGGTGGCGGTGATCTCGGCCAACTCCAAAAACTCGCGAAGGTTGGGCTTGATGAGATAAACGCCTGCTTCCAAGGCCGGCCTCAGGAAGGGGCCGGACGTGTCCACGATGATCTTGCTATGCGCTTTCGAAGTCCGGACAACTCTGCCGAAGAAATCATTCGGTACGCCAGCGGGAACGCTGCCGCTCGCAACAAGATAAGCAGGCTGAGGCGTGATGTGCGCAATCGATGCCAGGCACTCCTGCCATTCACTGTCGTTTAGCCGCGCACCCGGAAAAACCAGGCGAAATTGTTCGCGAGTCGTCTCGTCAAAGATCGTGATATCTTCCCGCGTGTCATTTTGCGCGGGAATCACGATGCTTCGCACGTCTTCGCGCTCCATCAGCGCCGTAAGCAATTGTCCGGTGGCGCCGCCGGCCGGGTAAATTGCGGTTGATTCCAAGCCAAGCCTTGTAAGCGCCCGAGCGACGTTGATGCCACCTCCGCCCGGGTCGCGGTGGGCCTGCGCACACCGCATTTTGGTGAAAGGCACCATTCTCGTTACCGACGTCGAGACGTCGACGGCGGGGTTTATGGTGAGGGTCACGATTTGAGTCGGTGGGATTTCAGCCAATGCCGGTAACCTCCGCCAAAGCCCGCAAGCCCACGAACGCGGCATCTTCGTCCAGAATGAGATAGGCCGGAATTGGTTTAAGGTATTTGCCGAAGCGGCCTTTGTCCTCAAAGCGTGCGCGGAACGGGGAGCTGGCAAAATATTCCGGCATTTGACGCAGGATGCCTCCACCAATAAAAACTCCGCCCCTCGCACCGAGCGTCAGCGCGAGATTGCCGGCGACGGTCCCAAGCATCGCACAAAACATTCCAATGGCAGCGCGGCTCGTTGGACAGTTACCCTCAATTCCGGCCCGGGTGATCTCGGCCGCAGAACGCCTTGGCAGTGTCACCCGGCTCAGAGCGGCGAGGGCTTCGTGAAGATTTTCTAGCCCGTTGCCCGAAAGAACGCGTTCCGCCGAGACATGTCCAAATCGGTGCCGCAGATAAGCGAGCACAGCATCCTCCCGTAACGAGGTGCCGGCCATTGTCGAATGGCCGCCCTCGCTGGGAAACACGAGGTGACCCGATGCATGCGGTATGTTGAAGGCCACTCCAAGGCCAGTGCCGGGGCCAAGTGCTGCGACAGGCGCGCCCGCTGCCGGCTGCCTGCCGCCCACCTGCAAGAGTTTATCGCGCGAAAGATGGGGCAGCGACCACGCAACCGCTTCAAAATCATTGATCAGCCGCACGGCGGAAAATCCGTAGGCACTGCGCAAGTCGGCGGCATCGATCACCCAGGGATTGTTGGTGAGGGCGCAGCGGCCATTGTGGACTGGGCCCGAAATAGCGAGGATAGCCGCGCGGACCGTTCCAGCTTTCGGCAAATTGCCAAGATATTTGTCGAGTGCCTCGCGGAAGCTGCCGTAGCCGGCGACAGCCATATGGGCAATCGGGCCTACAGTTCCGTCGGCCAGGAGCGCGAAGCGCGCGTTGGTCCCGCCGATGTCTGCAAGCAACACCTTCCGAGGGGTTGAGGAGGCTGCGGTCATTGCCCTGCTGCGGTCTTGATCAAATTTGCGTACCAGCGGAACGATGATTTCGGAATACGACGCAGCGACGGATAGTCGACATAGATCAGCCCAAAACGAACGCTGTATCCTGACTCCCATTCGAAATTGTCCAGCAGCGACCAGATGAAATAGCCGCGTACATCGACGCCTTTGGACGCGGCCGCATTCATCGCCTCGATATAGGCCCTTAGAAATTCAATCCGCTTGGTGTCGATCACGGCTCCCGTCTCGTCGGGCGTGTCAAAATTGCCATATCCGTTTTCCAGAACGTAAATTGGCAAGCCATAGCTCGCATCGACATTCTGCAGTGTTTCAGCGAAGGCATCCGGATTGATTGGCCATTCGATGGGCGTCAGTGGGACGCCGGCCGGTTTGGCACCGAAATCAAACCCCAACATCGAGCTTGGTTGCGCCTTAACGTAGACCGGGCTGTAGTGATTGAGGCCGAACCAGTCGACCGGACGACAAATGCGCGCCATATCGCCCGGCCTGATGTGCGGTTCGATCGCGGGCCGAATGAGTGGCGGGTACTCGCCGCGACATTGCGGGTCAGGAAACGCTTTGTTCCAGTAGGCATCCAGGCGCACGGCCGCCACTGCGTCGGCTTCGTTCCCGCTGGACGGCCAGCAGGGCTGATAGTTGTGAATACATCCGATCGACGCGCCGGAAATCTTTTCGCGTAGCACATCTACGGCCGCGCCGTGCGCGAGGTTTACATGATGTATCATGCGGTGGAGATTGTCTTCGCCGCTCCGATCCCGCTTTCCCAGCGAGCGGCTGAAGAGGCTGAAGATCGATGGCTCGTTGAATGTCGCGAACCGCTTGACCCGATCTCCGAAACGCGTGGCGACCAGCCTTGTGTAGTCGGCAAACCATGCCGCCGACTCCCGATTCATCCAGCCGCCAAGATCCTCCAAAGCCTGCGGCAGGTCCCAATGATACAGGCATAACCATGGTTCGATGCCGGCGGCCAGCAGCTCATCGATCAGCCGGTCGTAGAATGCAAGGCCCCGCTCATTTGCCGATCCCCGCCCTTGCGGTAACACGCGCGGCCACGCAATAGAGAATCGATATGCCTGAACGCCCAGCCGTTTCATCAGGGCGGCATCCTCCCTGTAGCGATGGTAGTGATCGCACGCTACATCGCCGGTATCGTGGTTCTTTATCTCGCCCCTCTGGCAGTAGACGTCCCAGATACTTGGCCCTCGACCGTCTTCCTTTGTCGCGCCCTCGATCTGGAAACTTGAGGTCGAGACGCCCCAGATGAAATCTGGACGCAGGCTAGCGGTGGAAGGCAGCTCCAATCCTGGCGTAAAACGCCCCGACCGCTTTCCATCCGAATTTCTGTTCGAATTCACTGTAACCCTTCCGCCAAAACAGAATGCATGGCGCAATATTAGTAACCGGGCTGGCCACAGGACGATCTTGAGATATATCAAGAATTCTTGGTCCGCCGATGCGATAGATAATTTATGATTATTCCGCCGTAGGGATATCCGGGTGCAAAGAACCAAATGGGGAGGGATTGCCGATGGCCGCTTCCGCGGAAGCGGCTTTTTTCGCGTTGACGAGCGCGACGGCGTGTTCTGGTTTGTCGATCCTGATGGCGGGCGTTTTCTATCCAAAGGGGTGAATACGGTCCGCTTCGATCAGGACCACATTGGAGATAGCGATCGCGTGCCATACGCCGACACTTGCCGGAAAAAATACGGCAGCCGGCACGTCTGGCGCGCGGCAGCCGCAGATCGACTGGCGGGCTGGAAATTCAACACCCTCGGCTGCTGGTCGGATGAACTTGTTGCGAGTGCCGGGTCGTCACCGCTTGCCACCACTACGACTGCCGCACTTGGCGCCTCTTTCAAGCTGCACAGGCGGGACGAAATCTTTCCCGATGTCTTTGATCCCGCATTCTTCGGTCATATCCGCGCGAGCGCAAATGACCATTGCACAAAGCGGCGAAATGACGCCGGATTGCTCGGCACGTTTGTCGACAACGAGCTGTACTGGTCGCCGGATTGGCGGGGGGCCGACGAGCTTCTCACTGTATTTCTCAACCTACCTGCACATCGCCCAGGTCGCGTCGCAGCTATCATCAGGCTGGAGGAACGCTATCGGGAATTCTCCCAGTTCAACGCAGTCTGGCGTACGCCGGCACGATCATGGGAAGAATTCGGCAACGTCGGACGTGTCGAGGCGCCATTCTTCAGAACGCAACCCGGTCGTCTAGACGACGCGCTTGAGACCAAAGCCAACCTCGAAAACCCGGCGCGCGCTGCATTTTTCGCGGACTGCGACGCCTTTGTCGCGGTTGTCGCCGAGCAATATTTCGAGTTGTGCGCCGCGGCTATCAGGGCTGCCGACCCCAATCACCTCGTGATCGGCTCCCGGTTCGGCTGTCAGCCGCATCCTAACGTAATTGCCGCCGCCGGCCGTTACCTCGATGTGGTCTCGTTCAATTATTACGACTTCGATCCCAGCGGCGCTATCGATGCATATGCGGCAGGCGCGAAACCGTGCCTGATTTCTGAATTCTCGTTCCGCGGAGACGATTCCGGCCTGCCAAATACAAGCGGCGGCGGACCGCGGGTGGCGAGCCAAGCCGAGCGGGCTCGATATTTCGAACGATACGTCACTTCGGCCCTGAGGAAGCCGGCCGTAGTTGGCTATCACTGGTTTGAGCATGCCGATCAGCCGGCTGAAGGGCGTTTTGACGGCGAAAATTCGAATTTCGGCGTGGTGACGATTGAAGACGAGGTCTATGCGGAGCTGACTGAGACGATGACCAGGGTCAATGCGGCGGCGGAGCAAATTCACGCGAAAGCGGTTCCCGCCGCCTAGCGGCCGCTACGCCTCGATCTTCGCCGCGCTGATTTCGGCATCGAGCACCGCAGCCATCGTGCGAAATACGCTTGCCGGGTTGACGCTGATCGAATCGATACCAAGCTTAGTCAGATAACGCGCAATCTCCGGATAATTCGCGGGAGCTTCTCCGCAGATGCCAACGTGACGGCCATTGCGTTTGGCACCTACGACAGCCTGCCTGAACATCTCCAGCATTCCCGGATCGCGTTCGTCAAAATCGAACGCGACAATATCGGAATCCCGGTCTACCCCCAATGTAAGCTGGGTGAGGTCGTTCGAGCCAATCGAAAAACCGTCGAACAACTCCGAAAACGCGTCAATTTGAATGACGTTGTTCGGAATCTCGCACATCACGTAAATCTCAAGACCGCGTTCGCCACGCTTGAGCCCATTGGAGGCCAGCGTCGCGATCACGCGTCGGCCTTCCTCGACGGTTCGGCAAAAGGGCACCATGACGCGCAGATTGGATAGACCCATGTTTTCGCGTACCCGACGGAGCGCCGCACATTCCAGCGCAAATCCCGCGGCGTAGGCAGGGTGGCTGTAGCGGGAAGCCCCCCGGAATCCGAGCATCGGATTCTCCTCCTTGGGCTCGAACGCATTGCCGCCGAGCAGGCTCGCATATTCGTTGGTCTTGAAGTCGGAGAGCCGAACTATGACCGGCTTGGGATAAAACGCTGCGGCAATCGTGCCAACTCCTTCCGCCAGCGTCCCGATGAAGAAATCGGAAGGACTTGGATAACCCTTGGTGAGACGGGCGATTGCGGCCTTTGCCTTGGCTGAGGCGATCTTCTCGGGTTTGACGAGCGCCATCGGGTGTACACCGATATGCTCGCTGATGATAAATTCCATGCGCGCGAGACCGACCCCCGCTTGTGGCTGCATCGCGGTCTGGAATGCCATTTCGGGGGTGCCGACATTGACCATGATCGGGGTACGCGGCTGCTTGAGCTCGCTTACCGGCGTTCGCGTGACGTGGAAGGCGACCGTTCCCTGATAGACGCTGCCGATTTCACCTTCGGCGCAGCAGATCGTGACATTTGTCCCGCTCTTGAGTTTCTCCGTCGCGTGCGTGGCACCCACGACTGCGGGAATACCCAGCTCCCGCGCGACAATGGCTGCATGGCAGGTCCGGCCGCCCTTGTCGGTAATGATACCGGCTGCGATCTTCATGACCGGTTCCCAGTCCGGACTGGTGGCCGGTGCGACCAGAATTTCACCCGGCTTGAAGGCTGAGAGGTCGCGCGCGGTCACAATCCGGCGCGTACGCCCGGACGCGATTTTTTCCCCTACCGCGCGACCCGTAACGATGACAGGCCCGCGCCCATTCAGACTGTAGGCCTCGAAGACCTCAGGCGAGCGCTGCGAGGCGACCGTCTCCGGCCGCGCCTGAATAATATAAAGCTTTCCGTCGGAGCCGTCTTTTGCCCATTCGATATCCATAGGCATCGCAGTTCCGGCGTCTTTCGAATAGTGTTCCTCGATCCGCACGGCAATTTCCGCAAGGCTCAACACCTCCGAATCCGAAATGCAGAACCTCTCCCTCTCGGCGTTCGGAACGACGCGAACGCGCGTCGCACGACTGCCGCCGCCCTTGCCATAGGTCATGCGTATTTGCTTGCCGCCAAGCTGGTGGCGCAGGACACAGCGAAATCCCTGCTTGAGGGTCGGCTTGTGAACGTAGAACTCGTCGGGATCCACCTGTCCCTGGACGATGGTTTCGCCAAGACCGTAGCAGCCCGTGACGAAGACCACATCGCGAAATCCCGATTCAGTATCAAGCGTGAAGACGACGCCGCTGGCGGCGAGATCCGAGCGGACCATTTTCATAACTGCGACGGAAAGCGCGACTTTGAAGTGATCGAAGCCATTGTCGATACGATAGGAGATGGCGCGATCCGTGAAAATGGAAGCGAAGCACTTCCGGCAGGCTTCGAACAAATCCTTCGCGCCGCGCACGTTGAGAAAACTCTCATGCTGACCGGCAAAACTCGCGGTCGGCAAATCTTCGGCCGTCGCAGAACTTCGTACGGCCACCGCGACGCCGCTCCCGAACTCGCGTTCGAGCGTTCGATATGACTCCACGATCTGCTGGCGGAGGGGTTCGGTGTCGATCGCCAGATATACAATTTCGCGAGCCTTCGCGGCTTTGGCCGCAAGCTGCTTGATGTTGCGTTTGTCGAGACGGTCGAGGAGCCGATGCAATTCGCCGGCAATGCCCGGCTGTGACAACGCATCGAGATAGGCGTCCGCAGTGACGGCAAACCCGTTGGGGACCGCAACGCCCTCGGATGCGAGCGTCGAATACAGCTCACCAAGCGAGGCGGTCTTGCCGCCAACCAGCCCGACGTCGTGCAGCCCGATTTCGAGGAACGACCTGATATATCTTGACATAAAGTGAAATAGATCACGCCGAACTCTTTTCCAATTGAGGAAGGTCAAGTCTTCCAGGAGCGCGGCTTCCGGTAGTGTTTCAAACAGTTGAAAAGAAAGGAAAATGCTTTAGGTCTATCACTCCGATCAGATGTCAGCCGAAACTGGTTGGATAGGCCCACGCTGCAAAGCTAAATGAAAACAGCATGTTAGACTGGAATTTCGCTGTTGCCCCGATGATGGATTGGATGGAGACTTTTTTTAAATCAAATAGTTAGGTGCAGGTCGTGTGCAAATCCTGTGCACGAACGTTCTACTATTCTTTCGCTTTCGTTCTCACGAAATCGCGGCCAAGCGGCCGCCAAATGTTGTCGATCCCGCATTGCGTATTTTGTCGGGAGTCTTGAGCGTGTTGAGCAGGGCACAGCAACCTCGCTTCAGCTCTCGCGGCGCGACCAAGCATAAGCTGAAGTTTTATCGATCGACACTCGGCAATGTTTGCACTCCTACCAACTTCTATCCCCAACGGAAGCTACATGAGGTCGTGGAATAATGCCCTCGATGTCTCTTGTTGGCACGAACCGGACCAACTGGGTCGATGCGCTTAAGTCCGTTGATCGGGGCAGACCGGAAGTGGCCGGCCCGCGCTCAGAACGGCGCGAATGACCAACTTGGACACGGGCGAAAACCAAGTTTTTTTCTCTTGGACCACCCCATCATCTACCGGATTTCGAGTTCGGAGCTAAACTGCGACAGTCTGATCCTAGGGGGCGGACATGAAGGGACGCGAGTTCATCACACTCATCGGCGACGCGGTCGCATTGCCGCTCATCGCGCGTGCCCATTTCTTGTTGTCATACTAATCGTCGTCACTATCGGGAGAATCTAATATGCCCTCCACCGTCAACCTGTACCTAATCGGCGTTTGGTTCTGTGTCGGCTTCTTTACGGGTGCCGGGTGGGCGACTGCCGCGTGGCTCGTGGGGCGGATATTGTCCATTATCCATATCTGACCTGGACCTTAGGGGTTCGTGTTGGGGTCCGCTCATCGGGGCAAAGCAGACCTCGCGGTTAGGAGCGCCGACTTCCGAGTTTGGCACGTTTGCGACATGCCGACTGACCCCGAGAATGTCTGCTTCATAGGGTATTTCGGAAGTCCCGTTTCAGGGCCGTCAGGACTGGTTTTGACCCAGAGCCGACTTCGACGCTGAGGCGGGAAGTGTCAGCTGTGGACCCTGGCCTCCGAGTTTGATCCAGGCGGTCATTAGGTCCTCATGATGACTACCACTTTCCCCATCGCGCGACGCGAACTCATCGCTTCGAAAGCGTCCTGGAATTGGTTAACAGGAAATAGCTGGGTTGGCGGTGGCTTGAGGGCTCCGGATTCGAGCCACTCACCGATTCGCCTCATAAGTTTCGTGTGTACCTCGGGCTCCCACTTCTGAATTTGGGCGCTGTCGATGCCTATGAGGGATGCTCCTTTCAAAAGGGCGATATTGAATTGCAGCGATGGGATTCGCCCTGCCGCGAAGCCAACTACTAAATGCCTCCCACGCCACCCGAGCGTGCGAAATGCGGTGGGCGAGATGTCGCCGCCGACGGTGTCGAAAATCACATCTATGGGACGGCCATTGGTGAGTGACTTCAGCGCCTCCCGCCATTTCTCATCTGTGTAATCGATCGAAAGATCGGCGTCCTCAGCGCACGCAAGCGAACGCTTTTCCTCTGTTGATGCGGCGGCGATAACATGCGCCCCGATCATCTTGGCTATCTTGATCGCTGCTGTTCCGGTGCCACCGGCCGCCCCCAACACGAGAAGTGTTTCGCTAGAGCGTAATGCCGCCATCTCCGTCAGCGCGAAAGCTGCCGTGAGGTAGTTCACCGGAATCGCGGCAGCCTGCGGAAATGAAAGCCGGCTAGGAATAAGAGTTAAGTCGGACTCAAGAACGACGATTTCTTCAGCGAGCGCGCCCCGCTTCGCGAGCCCGAATACGCGGTCGCCCACCCGAACCTGCGACACTCCCTCGCCGGTTTCCAATACCGTCCCGGAGAATTCCATGCCGGGAACAAACGGAAGGGGATCCTTCGTTTGATAAAGGCCCTGTATTTTCAACCCGTCGACAAAGCCAAGACCCACAGCAGCAACGCAGACGCGAACCTCGCGAGCGTGGCAGCCAGGGCTACTAATCTCTCGGATTTGAACGGATTTTAGGGGAGAGAATTTCTCGACGAGAACGGCTCTCATCCAATCCTCCTGCCACGAAACCGCGCCATGGGCCCACGCCGATGCTCCGCGATCTTAGCCCTACGGACAATTTAATGAACAAAATTGATTTGTTTTCTCGGCCACCTTTGAGACATGCCGACGGGCGCTGGGGAGGTCCGAAGTTGGGGGCGAACCGGAAGTGAGCGGCACACGGTCAAAGTGACGCGAATGACCCAAAGCGAACGTCGATAGTCGACCGCCGGCCCGCAATTCACGTATTTTCCAAGCGCCGCAAAACGCGGCCCGGCTGCGCTCCGGTATGGATGCTGTTCGTGACAACGGCTCCCCCGTTAACAATTACGTGAGCGATGCCGACGGGATAGAGTCGTGGTTGATCGAAGCTTGCGCGGTCGGCCACGGTCGCAGGATCAAATACCGTCACGTCGGCGACGGCACCGATCCGGAGAATGCCCCGATCTCTGAGTCCCAACGCGGCGGCTGATGCGCCGGTCATTTTGTGGACCGCCTGCGGCAGAGTGAGGAGGTCCAACTCGCGCGTGTAATGACCAAGGATACGCGGGAAGGCGCCATAGGAGCGTGGATGCGGCAACTCGTCAGCGAGAGGACCGCCCGGGCTGCCCGCGCGACCGTCCGATCCCACGAGTACCCATGGGCAGGCGACGAAGGTGCGCACATCCTGCTCTTCCATCGCCGCTACGAATCCACGCGTCGCCCCGTGATCCGCTACAAGAATCGCACAAAGCGCGTCAACCGGATCGCAGCAACGGCGCGTTGCCACTTCCGCGATCGTGCGGCCGATTTCATTGGAGTAAGGCGAGGTCGAGATGCGGACCGCATTCCACGAGGGAATACGGCCGAATGCATTGAGCCCATGCGCAGCTATCTCGGCGCGGATGTCGTCGCGTGCAAGCGGGTCTGCGAGCCGCCGTAGCATATGTTCAACGCCGCCTTGCTGAATTGAGGCCGGGAGTAGGTTGCGGATTGGATTGAGGGCGGTCGTATACGGATAATGGTCGCAGTCGATTGGAATACCGCGCTCTCGCGCTTGGGCGAGTCGGTCTAGAAATCGCGATGCTCCGCCCCAGTTGCCGGCACCCGACAGCTTGGCATGAACGATCCGAGTGCGGGCGCCGGTGCGCTCGGCCACCGCGATCACCTCGTCGAGCGATTCGAATATGGAGCCAGCTTCGCTGCGCAGGTGAGTCGAATAGCTGGCGCCGTGCCGCGCCGCGATAGACGCCAGAGTCTCGAGCTCAAGCGCGCTTGCGAAGGCACCGGGTGCAGTGAAAGGCCCCGACGATAACCCAAACGCACCGGCTTCGAGCGCCTCTTCGGTGAGGCGTTCCATTGCGGCTTGCTCCACGGCCGTAGGCGCGCGGCTCTCCAATCCCATCACCGCGACGCGCACTGTATTGTGGCCAACCTGCATTGCAACGTTTACCGAGGTTGCGGGAAACGAGTCCGCGTAATCTGCGAACGTCGTTTCACGGCATGTGTAGGCGGGCGCCATCGCAGCGAGATAGCTCGCGACGGCGTCCAGCTTGCCGAGAGGAATGGGCGCCGCGGTAAAACCGCAGCTGCCGACGAGCTCGGTGGTGATCCCTTGCAGCACCCTGTTTTCGGCACGCGGATAGAGCGGCAGGGTAAAGTCGGAGTGTGTCTTGACGTCAATGAAGCCCGGCGCGACGACGTGTTCGCTTGCATCGATGGTGTGGCGCGCGGTTCCCTCGTAGTCGTTGCCAATCGCGACAATGCGACCGTTCCGGATAACCACATCCGCGCGATATGCCGGCGCGCCGCTGCCGTCGATGACATTACCGCCCCGGATCAGGATATCTTCCATCGCATTCACTCGACCACAAGGCCGCTTGCCTTGATTGGCTCGGCCCATTTCTTGAGTTCGTCGCGCACCAGCATACCGAGGTGCTCGGGTGTCACATGCTCGGGCGGGACAACAGTGGCGCCGAGCTTTTCCAGCTTCTCGCGCACCGAAGCCGTGCTCGAAGCCTCGCGAGCTGCCTGTTGTAAGCGACGCACAATGGCCTCAGGTGTAGCGCGCGGAAAGAACAAGCCGAACCAGGTGTACGCCTCGAAATTGTGAAGGCCTTGCTCCTGCGCGGTTGGTAGATCAGGGAGCACACGTGCGCGAGCGCGGGTCATTACCGCGATCGCCTTGAGCGTGTGCGCCTGGATATAAGGGAGGGCAGACGGCAGCGCATCACAGTAGTAGTCGATCCGTCCGGCCATCATCTCTTGGAGGGCTGGGCCCGAGCCGCGAAACGGAACATGCGTCACTTCGACGCCGATGGCCATATTGAGCAGCAGACAGCCAAGGTGGGGCGCCGATCCGTTACCTGCTGAGCCGTACGACATCTTCGCGTAATTCGTTCTGGCATAGACGCTGAAGTCGGAAATCGTGTTGACCGGCAGATCCTTTCGCACGAGCAGGACCACAGGTACCTCAGCAACAAGCGCCACCGGCTCAAAGTCGGTTACGGTGTCGTAGGGAGGCTTCTTATAGAGCAATTGGTTGATTACGACGGTCCCCAACCCGCCGAACAGGACCTGCGAGCCATCCGCCGGCGCGCGAGCGACGCGCACAGAACCGGTCAGCCCGCCGGCACCACCGATATTCTCGACCACGACTTTTTGCCCGAGAATTTCGCCCAGGCGCTGCGCCACGATGCGCCCAAGCACGTCGGTAGTGCCACCTGCACTGTAGCCGACCACCATAGTGATCGGGCGCGTCGGCCATTGATCAGCCGATACTGGGGTCGAGAACGCCAAAATGCCTATCGTTGCGCCGAGAATAGCTTTCAGCATGGCAAGCTCCTGGATGCCAATGGTGGTTAGAAGCTATAGAGTTGCTTTCCACGAGACCTGAACGTGGAATGCCGAAATCCGGAAAAGACTCTGAAATTTTGCTAAAAACGGTGCCCAGGGCGCCTCTGAAATCCGATGCACGTTGCGAGCGAGAAAATCTTCTGTTTCGGGAGGTTCATCCTGGACCCGAGGCGCGGATGTTTGCGTGCGGGCGATCAGGAAATCAAACTACGGCCAAAGAGCTTCGACGTGCTGCGCTATCTCGTCGAGAATGCCGGTCGATTAGTTCCCAAGGATGAAATTATCAAAGCCATATGGCCTGATGTGACCGTAACGGACGAGTCATTGATGCGCTGCATAAGCGACGTCCGGCTCGCGCTAGAAGACACAGATCAAAACATCGTCAAGACGATGCCGCGACGCGGATACATCTTTGCCGCCGCTGTCTCGTCCGCTGACACCAGCGAAAGCATCCGGGCCGCGCCCCCGAGCGCAAGCACGCTTCCGCCCCCATTTTCTCTGGTCGTACTCCCATTCACATCTTTTGGCGGAGACCCGGAAAAGGACTATCTGGCTGACGCAATCACGGACGGGTTAATCAACTATCTCTCGCGTATGCGGGGTGCCCACGTAATCCCTCGAAGCACTGCTCTGAGTTATAAGGGAAAGGCCGTCGATGCACGCCACGTCGGGCATGAGCTCGGCGTTCGTTATGTTCTTGAAGGAAGCGAGCAGCACGATGACACCCGCATTCGAGTGACGGTCCAGCTTATCGATGTAGATGCCGGTACCCCTCGCTGGGCGGATCGATTCGATGTCAACCAGTCGCACCTGCTGCAAGTGCAAGACACAATAACGACACGGATTGCTCGTGCGATACAGATCGAATTGTCCTCCATCGAAGCAGCTCGCCTTTCAAAACCACAATCGGATGACGTCGTCGGGGAGGCAGAGCATCTTGCTCTACGTGCCGAGGCACTCTTCCTCCGATATGGGCCAAGTCGCCGGCAAACCGAAATGGCCTTTGAGCTCTCCGAGCGCGCGCTCAACACGGATCCGAATAACATACGCGCCCTATCCATTCTTGCTGAGAAATATGCGACTCGAATCACGGGGATGCAAAGTACTGATCGAGATCTTGACATTAAGCTCGCTGAGGAATTCGCCTTGCGGGCGCTTGCCACGGACGCGAACTCCTACCATGCACGACACGCGCACGCTCGCGCGCTCATCGCACAAAGGCGCGCAGAAGAGGCCATCGTTGAGGCAGAGCACAGCCTTAGGCTCAATCCAGGATATCTGCCGGCCTATCTCGACCTATGCCAAGCAAACCTGATGCTCGGGAAGGCCGATGCGGCCATTGAGAGCGCCGAAAACGCGATGCGGCTAAGCCCACCTGATCCGTATCTTTATGTGTTTTTCGCGCAGAAGGGACTTGGCCACATCATGTTAGGTCAGGACGAGGATGCTGTTGCGTGCCTTCGGCAGGCGGTTGCTAATAACCCGGACTTTCCGACTCCCTTAGCATATCTTGCGGCCATGCTTGCGCTGACCGGGAAGGATCACGAAGCGCGGGAGGCACTTGGGCGCTATCTCGCGATCCCGTACGCCCGAACAAGAACGATCGCCGCTTGGAAGGAAATGGGGATTTCCGATCATCCCGCGTACTTGGTTCTCCGCGGTCGTATCAACGAGGGCCTAAGCAAAGCTGGAATGTCGGACGGATAACATTGAGCGATGTCCGCTTCTGGCCCGTTTGAGACGTGCCGACCGGTTCAAAAGATGTCTGTTGATCAGGGTAGACCGGAAGTGGGCCGACGACTCTTAAATCGAAGTGAATGACCCAGAGCCGACGGACAGATCTCTGGCAGCTAAAGCGTGAGGCTAACAGGATATGCCCTTGCCTGCCGATAATAACGTCACCAAACACGAGTTTCTGAAAGGGCCATGTCCGCGCAACGGCCGATTGATGTCGGGTCTACGGCTGCTAGCCGACGCAGCAATGGCCTCCGCGCTGTTCGGCTTGGGGCCAGAAGCGCATCAGGAAATGGACAATTGTGCATTCACCGCGACATTGACGAGGGCATAATGCAAGGTAGTTGTCTTTGTGGAGCAGTCGAGTTTCGGGTCGAGGGCATCTATCCCAAGGCTTATCGGTGCCACTGCTCTCTTTGTCGTAAACAAGGGGGCACGTCCTCAAGTTTGGCAATCATCGTCGAAGCGCGAAACTTCAGCTGGGTTACTGGACGAGAGCACATCTCGTCCTACGTTAGACCAAGCGGCTTTCGTTCTGACTTCTGTCCTAGATGCGGTTCTCCTGTCCCAAACCCACTAAGGACCACGGACTATTATTGGGTGCCCGCAGGCTTGCTCGATGATGCGGAGACCCTTGAAACTGGAGCACACCTGTTCACCGGGTCCAAGGCATCCTGGGAAACAATTCCATCCGATGCCCCGCATTTCGAAACGGTGCCGAAGCTGTCACAATTGCTCGAACTATTGAGTTCCCGAAGGCAATGAACGCCTCCTTCGTCTCGCTATGCTGGACAGATTGGCAATTCTCAAGTGGAGGGTCCCGCAATGGTAGATCACCACCATTGGCAGCTGGATGGTAGCGCGCCGGAGCTTTACCAACGATACTTAGTACCCGCGATTACAACGAAATGGGCAGAGGACCTTGTCGGTCGTGCGCAGCCCAGGGTCGGGGATGAAGTTCTGGACGTCGCCTGCGGAACCGGTGTTGTTGCCCGTTTGGCGGGAAAGCTGATGCGCCAAGGGCGCGTCACCGGCCTCGACCTGAACAAGGGGATGTTGGCGGTGGCTCGGGCCCTTCCAAGCGAGGGAGCGCCGATTGATTGGATCGAGGGGAGCGCGCTCGATTTGCCATTTTCGGATGGGAAATTTGACCTAGTTCTTTGTCAGCTAGGCTTGCAATTCTTTCCAGATAAGGGGCGCGCTCTCCGCGAAATGCGCCGAGTGTTATCGCCTTCAGGTCGCGTCGCACTCAGTGTCTACAGTCCGATAGAACGGACTCCGGGTGCGAACGCTTTCGTATTGGCACTTGATCGCGTCCTTGGATCAAATGCATCAAAGATCAAGCGTGGCGAGCATTCCTTCAAGTCGCCGGACGAGCTTCAAAGCCTTTTGACTTGCGTAGGATTTTCCAAAGTCGAAGTGCATACCGTCGTGCAACAGATCGCGTTTCCTTCTGTGCTTGATTACGTCAGGTTCCAGCTTCTGGCTACGCCGATGGCGGCCCTATTGAATAGCGATCCCGAGGAAAATCGACAGGCGACCATCAAGAAAATCGCGTCAGAGACTGCAAGCCTATGCGATCCGGCAATGCTCCAAGGTGGCGGGTTCTCCTTCCAACAGGAGGCATATGTGGGGTCAGCGCTCGCTGCAAGCTGATCAACTCCGCCGTTGGCAACGGACCAACGGCGATGTCCGCTGTACTTCCGCTCCTGGGGGAAAAGCGGAAGTGAACTGAATGGTCGATTTTGGTCGCTTTTGACCCTCATCGGACTTTGGCCATGGCATAGGACTGGCTGCCCAAAGCTGGTCTAGGCCTCTTCGAGTGTGCTAACTTGTGCCGGTACGGTGCCCTTTGTCCCGAGCCTGCGGGGCTGGAATGAGAAGGCGCGAATTCATATCATTGATTGCCGCCGCGACAACTTGGCCGCTAAGAGCGCGTGCGGAGCAAATGCCGGTGGTCGGTTATCTCGGCCCCGTGCCGGCCGAGGTGGTACCACATCTGGTTGCCGCGTTCCGACAAGGTTTGACTGAAGAGGGCTATGTGGAGGGCAAAAACCTCGCGATAGAATTTCGCTTTACCGGCTTCCGACCAGAGTTAATACATGAAGCTGCTGGCGATCTTGTTCGGCGCCAAGTGGACGTTATTTTCGCAGGAAGTCCAGAGATGGCTGCCGCGGCCAGGAGCGCAACGAATAGCATTCCCATCGTTGCGATAGACTTGGAGAGCGATCCCATTGCGATGGGATATGTCAAGAGCCTTGCGCACCCGGGCGGCAATTTCACCGGGATGTTTCTTGATCTTCCGGAGTTGAGCGGGAAACAGGTTGGGCTGCTCAAGGAGATTGTTCCCCGGCTCTCTCGCATAGCAATCTTTGGTATCCCCAACCTCAACGCGGCGCAATTCCCAGCAGCAGCGGCGGCGGTACGGGCGATCAGGGCAGAAGCCGAAATTATTGAAGTGCAGGCCATTGATGACTGGGCGCGCGCCTTGGAGAGCGCCAAATCAAGACAGGTCGAAGCCGGTATTTTGTTGTCGTCGCCGCTCGTCTTCGTGACTTCCGAGCAAGTTGGCACGCTTGCGGTGGCTAATCGGCTCCCTCTCATTTCCTTGTTTGCCGAATTTGCAAAGAACGGCGGGTTATTGGCTTATGGGCCGAATATACGAGAGATGTTCAAAAGATGCGGCAGCTACGTCGGGAAAGTCCTACACGGTGCCAAGCCAAGTGACTTGCCGATACAGCGGCCAGAGAAGTTCGATCTCGTGATCAACCTCAAAACTGCCACGGCAATTGGTGTCGATGTGTCAGCGAACCTCCAGCAGCTTGCCGACGAGATCATCGAATGAGGGCATGTCGGCTCTTGGCACGAAGCTGACATCGTCGATCCAGCAGTTGACGTCCGCTAATGAACGGATAGTGTTGCAAAACCTGGCTAGTTTCGATTTTGGCTCCTGATTTTGGGTTTTGCCGGTTTCGTTGGGTGAGTTCTCCTTTTTGTGTGAACTGTTGGCGCTATCAACGCTTGACGGGGCGGCTATGCGAGACAGGCCTGTGCCAGAATTGGCGGGGCGCGGCAGAGAAGCTTGGCGAGCCGCCTCAGGTTTTGCGCAGTTGCTGTCAGCAGCACTTCGTCTCTGACGCCGCTCAAGCCCCGCAGCCGGAACCGGTCGAGCCGGAGAATGCGCTTCATGTGCGCAAATCGCATCTCAACCTCTTGCGTTCACGGCGGGACTGCTGGAAGGCCTCCGTATCGGCCAAGGCGCGGACACGATCTCGCACATCTTCGTTGAGGTCACGGGTGACTTTGCGCGCAGCCGCCGTGGTGCACTGCGGCTTCAGCAAGCAGGCCGAGCAGTCTTTCTTGTTGGCCCTGTAGTAGACGATATGACCCTGGTCGATGTTACCGGTGCTGGTCAGCTCCGCACCACCCGGGCAGACATAAACATTGCGCTCTTGGTCGAAGATAAAATCGGCGCGGCTGAAGGTACCATCAGTACGTGCCGACTTGTCCCACACCGGTAAGTGCGGTGTGATGTTGCGATCCACCAGCCATTTGAGCAGCCTGACCGCGCCATAGACCGTGTCGCCCGCAAGCCGCTGGGGCCGCAGATCGAAGCGGCGTTCAACACGATCCACCATGGTCTGGGTGATGGCAATCTCCACGGTTCGGTTTGCCCGAGTGCCCACGGCATCGATGATGATGCCGGCCTTGTTGTCGATCAGGTCGTTCGCAATAGGCAAAGAATGGGTCCAGGCCTGGCCTCGCAACCCATGTCGCTTGCGGATCGGTAAGCGAGACTTCCTTGGGAGGCTTGTGGCGATCGCCGCCTTTGCCTGAACCGCCAGCGTCTCCACCACCGTCCTCATCGCCGCGGGCGGTATCTAGGGCGGTGAGGTACTCGCGAACTGCATGGGATGCCTCCTCTGCCTTCGGCCATGCAATCGGCTGGTCGCCGGGCATCCGCTTCTTCTTGTCTACATCCGCCTTGATCAGGCTCGCGTCGATCGAGAACGCTTCGCCCCCAACCAGCCCGGTCGCAATGCACATTGCCACGACACCCTCGAAGACCCGACGCACAGCGTCGCTCTCCCGGAAGCGTTCGTGCCGCGCACGGCAGAAGACAGAGTGATCGGGGATCCTGTCCTCAATGCCGAGCTTGCAGAACCACCTGTAGGCCAGGTTGACCTGGACTTCAGCGCATAGCCGGCGCTCCGAGCGGAGCGCAAACACGTAGCCAACGATCAGCATCCGGATCATCAGCACCGGGTCAATCGAGGGCCGACCCGTGTGCGAGTAATAAGGCGCCAACTCCTTGTGCACCCAACTCAGATCGAGCAAACCGTCGATCTGCCGCACCAGGTGATCGGGCGGAACCACCTTATCGAGATCAAACGAATAGAAAAACTGTCCTTGTCCTTCTTCCCGCCGCCCCATCATGCGCCGCTCCCGCCGATGCCGTCTCCACCAACGGAATCATGGTTCGCGATTCGCATCAAAGGGAGTTTTGCAACACTATCCGGGGAAGACCGGAAGTGGTCAGCCGACAGCCAAAATGACGCGATTGACCCATCTCGGACATTCGACCCTTGCCGGGCGTGGTTGTACTGTAATTCTGCTTAGTGAGGTCCGAACATCCCGAGCCCCGGTCAGAGATCGGGGCTTGGGGGTTTTCAATGTCGATTAAAGTAAGCTGCGAGGGACGACGCCAGCATCACTTGTTGTGGCCCGGAGCAAAGGTGGACGCTCCGCGCGGTGCAGGGGGAGTGGTGTTGTTGTTCTTCATGTCATACGCCGGCGTCAATGTTGAAGCACCCTGCGCAGCACCGCGGTCTTGTGGCGTTGGCGTTGTGGTCTGCATTACGTTACCGGGGGCAACACCCGAAGCACCACGAGAACCGCCCGCCGCGTAGCTCACAGCCGACGAAGCAACGAGCATAACGGCTGCTGCAATGATAGAAGTCTTCTTCATTCCTAGTCCTCCTTTGCGAAGCAGGAAGCGCACCTGCTTTATGATCTAGTAACGTGGCTATGACGAAAAGATACCCGGTCCGTCAAGAAATTTTGTCTCGTTGGCAATGACGCTCCCCGCAAGACCGCTAAATGGCAAAACTATGTTGTTGGAACTTTCTCCATGATTCCCACCACGCCGATATCTGGCGATGCGGCAACACGGGAGGGAGACGATGCAGGGGGCGACAGACTATGTGATTGGTCATGCCGACCCAGAATTTGTGCGCTTGCAACTTCAGGCAAGATGTCTCGAAAGCGTCGCCCGGGCTGCTATATCGGGAAGAGTCTCTTGGGCGCTCAAGATCGTCGGGCGGCCCGCTGCATCTCAAGCGCCCTCGCGATGTCTAAAATGTGCCAGCCGTGCGCGGATGCGCGCCGATGCGATTTTGAACTTTGTTTCGCAGTCCTTAAAATTGGTGCCCGGTCCGTTATCGCCGTCGAGTGTCGGTTGGCCGTACACATTGCAGCCCCACGACCACTGATCGACACGAGCAGAGAGACCGGGATTCTTCCTGATCCGGCCGATTCGCAAACCGCGCGAGACCACCGTGTAGTCATCGCGGTAGCTTTGCCCGTCGATCTTGGTGACGAGAATCCTGCTGTTATTTGGACATGCCGATGACCAGCGCGACGCGCTTTTCGGCGTGCACGGGGGCAGAAGTAACAAATGCCGCGAAAAGCAATGGAACAAATAGCATTGCTCTCACGCAAACCTTTCAATGGAAGCCAAGTGTCGCGACGGCCGCATTGAGCGCCAGTGAAAGGAGTGCCGAAGCGACGCACAAAGGAATCAGCGCCACGAACGCCGCTGCGGTCTTGCGCGCAAAACCCCATCGTTGTCGGCGCGCGATTAGAATCCACGCGAGTGGTGCGAGCGATGTGAGCACGAACCAGCCGACGAAGTTTAGCAGCGGAATACCATAATAGACCGAGCTTTCAACGAGCCAGAGCCAGTAACCGACAAGCACGGCGATTGGATCAAGAAATAAATCCAACAGCACGGCAATTACGCCGGTTGCCAAGGGTACCTGCCACCACAAAGCACGTTGCGTCACCATGTCTTCACCGGGTCTCGCGAGGATGCCCTCGGCAATCAGCATGCATGTGCCGCAGACCCCCATCCAGCCGAAGAAGATGTAGGAGAAAACCCAAACGCGCGACTGCCCAGGGTAGACATAATTCTGTGCCATGAACGAGGAAAGAAAGTCCATCATGGCGGGAAATAGACCGGCGATCACTACAAAGGCGATTGCATCTGCGGCACTGAAACGCCAAGCGATAAACATGATAACTGCGACGCCGAACAACACCCCGGTGATCAGGAACAAAGTGAAATCCGGGCTCAAAGTGGTGTCCTCGCGGTACGGATCAAGTAGGCGACGAGCGCCGGGAGTGCCAGCAGGACGAGGGCTAGACGATCGCCGGCGCTTGCAAGAACTCCGTTGATGAACCAGGGGATGACGATCAAGCAATAAAAACACACTGGCAGCCAACGGCCCAACAACTTCGCACGATGCTGCACAGAATGACGGGGGTCGGTTTCGGGCATATCGAGTCCTTAGCGTCGTTGTTACACATGCACCAGAAAGAAACTTGACGCAATTTCTTTGGTGATACGGCCGTTTTCGCTTATGGGCCTACGGGAGCGAGAGTGAACAAGTGTGGTCCGGCCGTATCGATCAAAGATCGTTTGCGGATGATCGGCCTGCTCAGCGGCGGCGTTGCAACCCGATGCAGAGATACCAGGGGGTGTTGCCGCTTTCTAGACGGAGCAACAAGATCCTAACGGACATGAGTGAGGGTCCGGTGTACAAGCGCTGCAAGCTCTGCCTGGTGGCTGGTACCGGTCTTTGCAAACACCTGTTGCAGCTGGCTGCGTGCTGTCGTGGGAGCCACACCCATCGCGCGCGCGGCCGTCTTCAACCCGCGCCCGTTAGCGATTGCGATCGCGGTTTGAGCTTCGCGAAAGGTGAGTTCGAACGCACTCTGAAGCGATTCCACGCTTAGGTTCTCGCTCAGATCAGGATCGCTGATGAAAAGCACGCCGTAACCCGTTTCGCCGGGCTGGGCGGACATGTCGTGCATGCCGCCCGGCTTCAGGGGAGCCGCAATGAGCAGCAGCGGCCTTAAATCTTCCCGTTCGATCGGCAGCAGCCCAGCCTCCCCGCGATCGACCGCGCGAGCGATGAGTTCGCGGATGGACTGTGTGCTTGCGGCATCTCGCCCCGTAAATCGCTGCCCGACGAAGGTTAGAACCTGCGGATCGCTGGCGATCTCTGCAGCTCGCCGGTTATGCCAGATGATTCTGCTGCTGGTTTGATCGACGACGACTACGCCGACAGTCAGGCGATCGAGAGCGCCTGATACTAGCTCGGAGCGCAGCGTAACGAGATTAAGGCGCATCTGAAGTCGGGCGGCTCGGTCGAGGTGCGGTGCCAAAAGTTGGATGTACTGCAGATGGCGAAGGTCAAATATCAAGCCATCCTCCCACATGGCGGCAATGAGACGGCGGGAGACATGGCCATCCGACCGAGATGCTTCATGACCGTGCAAGTAGCGCCTGACAATCCTCGCTCCGAGTACCTCCCGAGCACCGACGTCTTTCTGCGACCAGAGAACGCTGAGAAAGACCAGCCTGAGGAATCGGACAATCAAATTGTCGAACTCGGCTGCATACTGATCCAATGCTCTGAGGTCGGCTCGAGAGAGCAGAAACGTCCCGCGGCACGTTGCCTCCGATGCTATGGAGGATCGCTGTGAGTAGAATAATCTACCTGGATCTGACCAGAAATCGTTTCGACCGCTAATCAGGTGGCCGATCTCGCCAATGGTCTCGGGCCACAGTTCCGGTCGCTCCACGGACGCATAGATGCGGTCGATCAGCGAGGCCAACTCCCTTTCTCCTGACGGCAAAGCGGCGTCTGACATAGAATGCCTCCGATGGGGACCGATCCTATTTTACGGCCAACTGCGCGTATTCATCCGTTTGTAGGAAGACAGGTCCGCACGTTTCGCAGAGCATGGCCGCGTGAAGCCCCTCAGTATCAAGGCGAAGGGGCGATAGCCGTGCCTGTCCCACACGCCGGAGAATAATACCTATGAACCAGCAATCAGCAAGCGGTCTCGCCGTTCGCGAAGCAGGGAGCTACGGCTCCATTTGGCCAACCATCTTCGGGCGACTCCTGCTGCTCTGTGCGGCGACGGTGGTGGTGCTGCTCCTTATTGCAGAATCCCAGCTCCCGTCAGAACAGCGGCAACAGGTCTTCGACGCCTCGGTGGTCTACCCTTAACCCCGACGTGCGCCATGGGTTGATACTTGAATCCCCATATCGGCAGCGGCTCAAAATGTTCGCGGTCAACATTTCTTGAAATGTAATTTTGGTCACAAGCGTCTTCTGCAAGTCACGTCAATGTTGTCACACCATCCTTTGCAGAGTTGCGACAATGAGACAAACTCTAGCAGACAGTGAAATTGCTGTGCATCAGCGGCGAGAAAAAAATGGCAGCATTTTGGGCCGTTTAGTTGCCCATCTTCATTGTTGCAGGCGCATTAAAGCGGAACGAACTCTGCTCCGCTACCGGGACACCATCGAACGAGCCCGGTGCGATATCCGTCACGAGCTCGTCGGCAGCAATTCGGCCCCATCTTTGCATGAGCCAGATGCCTGCGCGCCACCGTTTCAGTATTGGCAAGTTGAACCCGAGCCATGACCGATATCCAATTCGGTTATTTGTCTCGGCGAATATCACATCTGCGCATTTTGGGACCCTGAAGCGATCCGCCGCCGCTGCCTCGAACAAAGGGAAATTCGTAAACGAACAACTCGCGCCGTTCTGCAGGTTACGCAGCGGCTGGAAAGGATTAAGGACCGCCTTTGACCCGCAAACGCCAAGCGTGTGCTTGGTGGGCTGCCGCAGCGACCGACGTCGTTGATGACCGATCAGCAAGGTGATATTACTAATGACGTGGATAGAAGCATCCGGCTATCTCGCCTCGTTACTCGTACTCGGCACGTTTTGCATGCACACAATGCTTGCGCTGCGAGCTGTCGCCATCTGTAGCAACATGGCTTTTGTGGTCTTCGGGATCGGGGCCGGAGTTTATCCGGTACTCGCCTTGCACGTCATACTCCTCCCGGTGAACGTCGCGCACCTTTTTCGGATGCTTCTGGTTCTGCGCCGGGCAAAATCGGCGGCCGACACCGATTTGTCCCCAGAGTGGCTTCAGCCGTTTATGCGGACGCGACGTATTAGGGCTGGAGATACGATCTTCAAAAAGGGCGACTATGCTGACACCCTCTACCTAGTTGCGTCCGGGCGAGTCGAGTTGCCCGAGATAAGGATGACCCTGCGACCTGGAGATGTGTTCGGAGAGGTCGGCCTCTTCTCTGTCGATCAGCGCCGTACGCAGACGGCAAGAGCACTAAGCGACCTCGAACTCTTCTGGATAACGGCCGACGAACTGATGAGGTTATGCGAGCGAAATCCAGGATTGTCTCTTTATTTTCTTCGTCTCGTCGCTACCAGGCTTGCGACGAATGCCACGCAAAGAAACATATTACACGATGCCAATCGGGTATCCGATAGTGAACGGATTCACATCAATATTCGTGACGAGCAGATGCGGTGTTCCTAACTTTGATCATTCGGATTCTAGCGGTAACGGTGGTGACGTTTGCTGTTTTGGCGTTGGTACCGGGACAGCAAAAGCCGTCCGTCCCATTGCCAACGGGACCAATGCCACCGGTGCTAATCCCTTAGCCGGATTCCGGGCATCCGCTCCGGTTCAAACCGACGGCGACTTCCGCTAATGGCACGAACCGGACCAATCGGGCCGACCAGATGATGTCCGTTGATCGGGCTGTTTCGGAAGTGGCGTTTCGAGCCTGCGAGGGTCGATATTGACCCCATTTCGGACATTACATCTAGCCGCACTGGACAGACAATTTGGCGTAATGGATGATACTTCGAACCGGCTGTGGAATAGCGCCATGGATCTTGGAGATTGGCTGCGGAGCGTTGGCCTCGAGCAGTATGAGGCTATTTTCCGCGAAAACGCAGTTGAAGGCGATGTTCTCTCGGAGCTGACGGAGGGCGATCTCGAAAAGTTGGGTATCCCGCTTGGGGACCGAAAGCGGTTAATGCGGGCCATTAGGGCCGGCGGTGCGGCAAGTGTCGACCAAACGCCGGTCCAGGCAAGGCGTCCGGGTGATGAGTCGTCTCGGACCTTATCCGCGGAGCGCCGCCAACTCACAATCGTTTTTTGCGACCTTGTGGGATCGACTTCTCTCTCAATCAAGCTCGATCACGAGGATATGAGAGACATGGTCCATAGGTATCATCGCTGCTGTGACGCCGTGATTAGTAGCTCTGGAGGTTTTGTCGCAAAATATATGGGCGATGGTGTGCTTGCTTATTTCGGTTATCCGCAGGCGCATGAGGACGATGCGGAACGGGCGGTCAGCGCGTCGTTGGCTTTGGTAGACGAAGTCGCGCGATTGCCGACAGTGCTTGGCATGCCGATGCAGGTCCGGATCGGAATTGCAACGGGTCTGGTAGTCGTCGGCGATCTCATCGGGGAAGGAGCCGCGCGAGAGCAATCCGTTGTGGGCGATACGCCTAATCTGGCGTCTCGCCTACAAGGCCTTGCTGAGCCAAACCAGATAATCATTTCGCATCATACACGTCGCCTCACGGCTGGCTTGTTTGAATATATCGACCTCGGACGTGTACCGCTTAAGGGGTTCGATCAACCTTCACAGGCGTGGAGGGTTGTCAGGCCAAGTGCCGTGCAGAGCCGCTTCGAAGCGCAGCATGAGGAAACACTCACGCCTCTGGTCGGGCGGGAAGAAGAGCTGGAGCTGTTGCAGCGGCGATGGCGGCAAGCCACCGCGGGTGATGGGCGTGTCGTCATCCTGACGGGCGAGCCGGGTATCGGAAAATCTCGCTTGAGCGCGGCGCTGCAAGAACGCCTGAGGTCCGAGCCGTGTGCTCTCGCGCAATATTATTGCTCGTCACAACACTTAGAAAGCCCGCTCTTTCCGGTGATCAGTCATCTCGAACGCGTTGCCGGCTTTGAACGCAGCGAGCCGGGGCCACAAAAGTTTGCCAAACTGGAAGCGCTGCTGCTGCAATCGGGCGCGAGCGGAGAAGCGGTTGCGCTAATTGCCGACATGATGTCGGTCCCGACCAGCGGGAGGTATTTTTTACCCGATCTAAGTCCGCAGCGAAAAAAGGAGAAAATGTTCGCGGCTTTGATCGCTCAATTGGAAAGCCTCACAGTCCAACGTTCTCTGCTTATGATCGTTGAGGATATTCACTGGATCGATCCGACTTCGCTAGAATTAGTGAGCCTTTTCGTCGAGAAAGCGTCTCAGCTGCGGCTATTGCTCGTCATTACAACCAGGCCCGAGTTTTCGCCGCCTTGGCCGAATGATGCTCACGTCGGAACGATCGGTTTGATGCGCCTCAACCGTCAGGAGGCGGTGGCGATGATGAACCGCATCACCGGAGGAAAGCAGCTTCCTGCCGAAATCTCGGACCAGATCCTATCGCGCACCGATGGCGTACCGCTGTTTCTCGAAGAACTGACTAAAACGGTGCTTGAAGGCGGTCTCCTGGAAGAGCATCAGGATCATTATGTGCTCGCGCGGCCGTTGCCGGCGATCGGCATACCCACCACACTCCACGCTTCGCTTATGGCGCGCCTAGACAGGTCGGTGCTCGTCAAAGAGATTGCGCAAATTGGTGCCGCGATAGGACGACAATTCTCTTACGCGTTGCTTCGTGCGGTTTCTGCCATGGAGGAAAGCGTCCTTAAGGATGCCCTGTCCAAGCTCGAAGAGGCCGAGCTGGCGTCTTGCCGCGGCAGACCTCCAGAAGCTACCTACAGCTTCAGGCACGCGCTGGTTCAAGACACTGCTTATTCGAGTTTGATTAGAGGTCGGCGACAAGAACTGCATCGCCAGATCGCCGAAGCGCTGCGCGATCGATTTGCGACGCTGGCGGAATCGGAGCCTGAGATCATTGCGCATCACTTTACCGAGGCCGGTCGGCCGGAATTGGCCATTGAATGGTGGAGCAAAGCGGGTGAACTGAGCCTCAAACGCTCGTCGATTGCAGAGGCAAATTCGCATCTCAAGCGGGCAATAGCCCTTGCAGACCAAGGTGCCGCGGTGCCGCCAAAGGATCGGCTTCGGTTGCAGATTGCCTTTGGCCAAACACTATTGGCTGCCAAAGGGTATGGGGCACCGGAAACGGCTGCCGCGTTCGCCCGGGCGCGCGAGTTGGTCTCAGGAATTGAAGACGCTGATGAGCGCTTCTCAGTCTACTACGGTCTCTGGGTAGGGAGTTACATTCGTGGCGAGCTTGCCCCAATGCGCGAACTCGCCGCGGCTTTCCTGGCCGATGTCGAGCAACGACCCGGACTGCCGGAAACCGCAACCGCTCATCGGATTGTCGGGCTGACCCGTTGGGTCGAAGGGCACTATTTCGAAGCACAAGGACATCTAGAAAAAGCGGTCGCCGAAGCCGCCCTCGAGCTAGACAACTCCCTTGCTTTCCGGTTTGGTCAGGCCCCGCGAATTGCAGCCATGCTCAATCTGGCGCTCGTGCTTGGACCGCTTGATGACGTCGACCGCATGCAGGAACTCCTCTCTGCCGCATGGGCTGAGGCGCAGCAGGGCGGACACATTCCGACGATTGCCTATACCCATGGCCAGACCTGTCTCATTGGAGGATCGTTCGGTTATTCCGAGCTGATAGCGCGTCACGCGACTGCACTCATGGCACTCGGCCGAGAACACGGACTACAATTGTGGACCCCGGTCGCAGTTTTCTTTGATAACTGGGCTCGTTGGCATCAATCTCGCGCGAAAGTTGACATAGGCGAGATGCGCGCCGCATTACAGCAGTTCCACGTCGGGTTTCAACCAATCGTTTCCGTCGGTGCGGTGCTGCTGGCGGAGGTCGAAGCCGACATGGGACGTGTCGATTCTGCGATCTCGTTGCTTGACGATGCACTCGCTGAGGTTCAACGCACGGGGCAGCGTTGGTACGACGCTGAGATACATCGTCAGCGCGGCAGGCTCCTGCTGCGAGACGAACGCAGTGTGGCCGGCGCGGCCACGATTGCTTTCGAAAGAGCCCTGGCGGAGGCTCGCAATCAGAAGGCCAAAATGTTTGAATTACGAGCCGCAACTGATCTTGCTCGCCTGTGGCAAGCCCATGGCCAACCCGCGCGCGCTCAAGAGCTGCTGGGGCCGCTTTGCGATTCGCTACCAAAAAGCCACCGCAGTCCTGACCTCAGCGCGGCGATAGAATTGCTTGAGACGCTCTCGTAATCGGCAGTCCAAACCGCGGCACTTCGCTGTTGGGTCGCTCGATCTGTATCAGGCAGGCTGCTTACTAAGCGCGGCAAACGCGCCCGAAAACTCGGCCCTTGGCATGCCGTGACGACTTCCGGTATTGGCACATTTGAGACATGTCGAGATGTCAGTCTTGAGTCCGTTATTGAATGAAGATCGGACGTGAACCGACATCGCCAAAACCGCAAATCATGCGGCCGGCGGCGCACACAATGCCCTCCAATCTTCATCCGCATCGATGGCCGAGCCCACGGTTTTTAACGGGCGCACGGCGGTTCAGCAGCCACTAACCGACGCATCGGCGAGCGATCGGCGTGCGCATGAATCGCATGAATACTGACGTGTGATGCGCGGTTTCGGAGGAGAGAAATATCGTAGCGTGGAGCAAACGTTAGGCGCTCGATTAGGACGGCGAGATAAAGCAAACTGGCGTTCGCTGGCTCCCTTCGGTCGCAAAGGTTTGTCTGCACATTGGTTTTTGCAAGTTTTCGCGGCGTCAAAATTGCGCGGCGCAACGTGTGCAGATGCCGCCCTCCGAACTTGCCCGATGAATTTCAATCTTGTGAAAGATGGCGCTCGCAATGTGCCTCGATCGGAAGCTTCGCTGTTTGTGCGCCATCATGCGCGTCGATGCGATTTGACGCGATCGACGGTCAGCAGCTCTTGCGTCGGCTCGTTCCGACGTCAATCGTTGCGTGATGCGACGCGATGAAAGTGAGAATTTTCGGATCAGACCTGGTCGGTCTCGTAACGGTGGATCGCGTATCAATCCGCGGACGCAGCCGTTCCTCAAGCAGGTCCAGATCGCGGTCCGCAAGGCGGGCGGCGATCCCAGGCGCATAGGCTCTGGAGCGCGATCGGGCGGCGGCCGGGAAGGAGGAAGGACGCGCCGCTTCAACGCGCGCGGCCGGGGCGCGAAAGTCGTGGCCTCGTTTGCGCGGGAGGGCGCGGACGGCGGGTGGCAGAGAGATTCCGGAGGCCGCTTCCGGGCGAGGCGCGTGGTGGTCAAAGCAAGGGTGGTCCGGCTCAATCCTCAAGCGAGGGGCGCACGGGGGCCGAAAATGCACGGGACGATGAGCAGGGCCATGGATGCCCATCTGCGTTACCTTGAACGGGATGGTGTCACGCGTGACGGCGATCGGGGCAAGGCCTATTCGGCGTTCGAGAACGAGGCCGACGGCAAGGCCTTTGTGGAGCGCGGCCGGGGAGATCGCCACCAGTTTCGCTTCATTGTGGCGCCGGAAGATTCCGCTGAAATGGCCGACCTTCGCGGCTTCACCCGTGACCTCATGCGCCAGATGGAATTGGATCTCGCTACCCGCCTGGACTGGATCGCGGTCGACCATTACAACACCGGTCATCCCCACACCCACGTCATCGTCCGCGGCGTGCTCGATGACGGCCGCATCCTCAATATCGCTGGCGACTATATCGCCCATGGCGTCCGCCACCGGGCGAGCGAGCTCGTCACCCGGGAATTGGGTCACCAGAGCGAGATCGAGCTTCAGACCAAGCTGCAGAACGAGGTCGAGGCCGAGCGGGTGACCCGGCTCGACAAACTGCTCTTGAGCGAGCAGCAGGAGCAGGGCGTGATCGACCTGCGACCCGGGGAGGGGGCGACCTTCCTCGTCCGGGAGAACCGCAACCTCATGATCGGCCGGGTGCGGCACCTGGAGCGCTATGGAATAGCAACCGAGCTTCAGCCGGGACGATGGTCCCTTTCCAACCGCGCGGAGCAAGTCCTGAAGGATCTGGACCACCGCAATGAGGTCATCAACACCATCCACCGGGCCCTCACGAAGAATGAACTCGCCGAGGAGCGTGGTCTTGGCCAATTCGCCCTTCACGGCGAAGGTTTGGGCGAGAGGATCGTTGGCCGGGTCCTGGCCAAAGGCCTGGCCGGAGACGAGATGGGCGAGCGGGTCCATCTGATTGTCGACGGCATCGATGGCCGGGTGCATCACATCGAGTTCAAGGACCCGAACAGGATCGAAGAGGTGGGGCGCGACATGATCGTCGAAGCGGCCCCAGTCGTCTCCGGTCCAAGACCTGCCGACCGCAACATCGCCAGCAATGCCGAGGAGGACAACGGCATCTACCGGCCGAGCAGGCACCTGGAGCGCGTCCGCGACAGCTTTGAGCGGCAGGGCAAGGACCCCGAGGCTTTCGTGCGTTCTCACGTCCGCCGCCTGGAAGCACTGCGGCGGGCAGGCCTTGTCGAGCGGATCGATGCCGACAATTGGAAGGTCCCGAAGGACATCGTCGAGCGTGGGCAGGCCTATGACCTCAGCCAGGGTGGCGACGGCTTAAGAATACGGACGCTCTCGGCCATCGGCCTCGACCGGCAGATTGCCAGCGATGGTGCGACCTGGCTCGACCGACAGATTATTGCCGGCGACCGTTCGGAAATCAGGGACATCGGTTTTGGCAGAGAGGTCAACAAAGCCATCAGCCGTCGAGCTCGGCGACTTGTGGAGATGGGCCTTGCGACCGCCAAGGATGGCAACGTCCGCGTCCCTGTCGACACCGTGGCGACTCTTGAGCGACGGGAGGTTGAGCGTGTCGGCCAGCAGATGGCGAGAGAGCGTGGCTTGACCTACATGCCAGCAAATGCTGGCGAGTATGTCAGTGGTCGCCTCGCCGGCGTTGTTAGCCTCGTCAGCGAACGCTTCGCAGTGATCGAGAACGGACTGGGCTTCCAGCTGGTGCCTTGGCAACCCCTCCTCGAGAAGCGCATCGGCCAGTACATCAGCGGCCTGCAGCGCGACGACGGCGGCATCGAGTGGAGCTTTGGCAGGAAACGAGGGTTGGGGCTGTGAGTATCCCAACATCGGAACCAGCTTGTCGCCATGGGGCCAGACCGGGACCATTCCCTCAAGGCTCTTGCGTTCCGCACGCCCGCTTCGCGGCTTGCGGCCTTGACCGGCTGGCGCCGGCCCGGCAGAGGCTCGCCATGCAGGTAAGGTTGATTGCGAGCGCAGCGCCCCGAACCATACAAAGAGAAGGTAATCGGGCAGCATCTTTGCTTGCTGCGCATGGTGCGGCTTTAGGGATAGCGGCTGCACGCCATGCTCACGCTATGGGGATTCCGTGCGCTGGTTTCTTCGTTTCAACACTGGGAAAGCCATTCAACAGTGTTGCAGGTGGCCGTCAAGCGACCCTCACCGGACGGATCGCATGGAGCGTCTCTGGCTTCAGATGAGTGTAGCGGCGCAGCATTTTCCAATCCTTGTGCCCGGTGACAAGTGCGACCTGTTCGATGGAAAACCCGGCTTCAAAAAGGCGGCTAGTGCCTTCGTGACGCAAATCATGAAAATGAAGGTCATCGATCTTTAATTCTCGGCACTGGCGACGAAATGCTGTTCCAACCGATCGTCCATTGTAGGGAAAAATCCGACCTTCTCGAATATTTGAGAAACGTCCTTGCTCCTCAATGATTTTGCATGCGTCATAGCCTGATACGTCCAACAAAGGAATTCGCTGGTCGTTGCCCTTTTTCTTTCGAGGATCCTTCCGATTTCGTATCAGGAGCATTCGGCTGTTGACGTCGAAGTCGCGCCATTCAACTCTTGCAATTTCGTCTTGCCGCATTGCCGTTGCAACGGCAAATCTGATGATACGGCCAACCGGAATCTTTTGCCGAATGTTTCCTTCGAGTGCAGAAATAACACGATCGAGTTCGTCTTGCGTGGGACGGCGATCACGCTCATTGCCTTTTCCGACAAGGCCGAGGCGTCCGAGCGCTATCCGGGCAAGATCAATCGGTTCAGTTGACACAACGACGCCATGCACTGCGGCGGCGTGCGAAAGGATCGTTTTGATATATCCAAGATCGATGCCGACCGTGACAGGGCCAGCACCCTCGAGGGCGCGCTCCTTTCCAAATTTGATGAGGCGCTCGCGATCAAGCTCGGGAAGGCGAAGATGCCCGAGTCGCTCCTCTAGGAAGATAAGGCTTGCGGTCTTGGAACGTCCAATTTCCTTGGCAACCTCTTCCAGGTCTTTCCGGTGGAGCGCGACGAGATCGCTAAAATATCGCGCATCGCGGGATTTACGGGTTGTGGCCGGTTCCTGGCGATCGATCCGCCGCTCGATATCAATCGCCCATTCCTCTGCGTCCTTCCGACGAAGGAATGTCTCATTGACATATTTTCCTTTTCGTCGGACTTGGACCCTCCAAGAGCCTGATTTGAGCCTGGTGATGGTGGCCACGCGTGTGCGCTCCGTGTGTACTGAGGTGTCGAAAAGCCGGAAAAAATGTCGCGTCCTGGCGTAAAAAGGAGTGCACACGACGTGATCTAATGAGTTGAGTTTGCTATAAAAATGCAGATAAATCAATCACATAGATTTTGTACCGCGCCTATGATGGATTGGACCGACCGGCATTGCCGGACGTTCCATCGCCTGATGACGCGTCGCGGGCGGCTTTACACGGAGATGTTGACTACGGGCGCTATCATTCATGGCGATCGGCGGCGGTTGCTTGGCTTCAACAGATGTGAACATCCGGTGGCGCTCCAGCTCGGCGGCTCGGACCCGCGCGATCTGGCGACCGCCGCGAAAGTCGGCGAGGATTTCGGCTACGACGAAATCAATCTGAATGTCGGCTGCCCCTCGGATCGCGTGAAGGATGGCCGTTTCGGCGCCTGCCTGATGGCCGAGCCTGCGCTGGCGGCGGCCTGCGTCGAGGCGATGAAGCGCGAAGTCAAAGTCCCGGTCACCGTCAAATGCCGCATCGGTATCGACGACCAGGACCCGGAATTGGCACTCGACGTGCTCGCGCGCGGCGTCGTCGCCGCCGGTGCTGATGCGTTGATCGTCCACGCCCGCAAGGCCTGGCTCAGCGGATTGTCGCCGAAAGAAAACCGCGACGTCCCGCCGCTCAACTACGACAGGGTTTATCGGCTGAAGGCTTCAATGCCCCACGTGCCCATCATCATCAATGGCGGCATTGGCAGCCTTGCCGAGGTGAAGCAGCATCTCGCTCATGTCGACGGTGTCATGCTGGGGCGCGTCGCCTATCAGGAACCGTGGCGATTGCTCGCCGTCGATCCGGAACTGTTCGGCGAGGCTGCGCCTTACACATCGATGGCAGACGTATTCGAGGCGATGCTGCCCTATATCGAGCGCGAGCTCGCAGCCGGCACGCGGCTGCATTCGATCACGCGGCATTTCATGGGCGCCTTCCACGGCGTGCCCGGCGCGCGGGCATTTCGGCGTCATCTTGCCGAGCATGGCGTCCGGCCGGGCGCCGGCGTCAATGTCTTGCGCGATGCGGTCGCGCGGGTGGATCTCCGCATCGCGGCCCCGATCGCCGCATAGGGGCGAACGGAACGGCTATCGGCTTGCTGCGTGTCCGCGGTTCAGGCCGATGCTCAATGCGCTTTTCGTTTCGGCGGAGGGCGATCGTCCGGGACGAATGGCGGCGCTGCTAACTCTGCGGATTCCGCTTCCAGCTTCGCCATCCGAAGCAGGTAGGAAAGCATGCACATGTTCAATTCGTCGGACATCTGAAGCAATCGGTCCGTCATTTCCGAAATGTATAGCAATTTCTCGTTCGCTGGTCCCATGTCTCACACCCTCGAAGCCATCAGGCGATTTCCCTGACTATTTCGGTTCGTTCCCGATGGAGATTGGCGCGCGCGACGGCATCCAGATGAGGTCCTTTCCGTTGAACGACAGAAGGCAGCCCCGTTCGCGCGCTGATGGCCCGTAGTGTATCGGCGCTAACATCGATGAGAGCGGCCATCGTCCAGGCGTCTTCAACCAGCGCCGGCAAGCCGAGGGGAACGACATTGAAGCCGGCTTGCTGGAATCGCGGCAGCCACCACGTTTCCATGATCGCGCTGATCTTCACAATGCCTTCGGCGAGACAAAACTCCTGGACCGCTGCCATCAATTGCAGATTGAGGTTGCCGTCGCGCCGGTCACGGACGATGAAATAACGTGACCATTCCCAGATCAGCGGGTCTGAAGGGTATCCCCTCACATCGGCCAGATGAGGAAATATTTCGCTCATCATCGACGGCTTGGTGGTGGGATAAAGCCGGTGACCGCCGACGACCCGGCGTCCCTCAAGCGCCAGCAGATAAATCGTATCTTCGTTGTCGAATATATCGATTTCGCGCTTGTCGGGCTTGCGAAGCGTTTCCCACCGCCGCTCGTCGACGAAGATGTCGTGCCGAATGCGGAAATGCTCTTCGAGAACGTCCTCGTAGAGGTGGCGGTTCGCCACCGAAATCACGTGTATCATACAAGTCCCCTGATCCTTGATGGCTCATGGAACTTGTTCTCAAATCAGCGAGTCGGATATTGGGATTTTTCCCAAGTAATTTCCCGATCAGGGATTGATGATCCCGTTGCGGATCGCGATTGCCACGGTGTGCGTTCGATTGACCGCACCTAGCTTGGTAGCTGCGTTGGCTAAATGTTGTTCAGCGGTTCGCTGGGTGATGTTCAGGATCTCTCCAATCTCCCATGCCGACTTTCCTTGTGAGGCCCAGGCGACCACTTCGCGTTCCCGCCGCGTGAGCCGTGATGGCGGATCTGGTGTCGGATGAAGCAGGTGGCGAATGCGCTCAAAACTGTACATTGCCATCAGGTGCAGCGCGGGTTTGCTGCGGACGTTGAGGTCAAGATCGACGCCGCCGAGCGAGACTGCGGCTTCGTAACCGGTGAGCCCGTGAATGGGAATGATGAAACCCCGTTTCATCCGAAAGTCAGTTGCGCGGCGCATGACTTCTGCCGCACCCTTTTCCCTTTCCGGATCGTAAGGCGCTTCCGCCCATTCAAAGGGATGAATCGAACGTCGGCAGTGACGGACAACGGGATCGACACGATCAAAGCTGTTTTCGGTGTAAAGCTTGAACCACGCGGCGGGCCAACGCTTGGCCAACACCATCTGGGAGAATTTCTGATCCGGATTGGGCAGCCCTGTTACGATAATGGTTTCGAAGCCGAAGCGGCAGAACGCACGCTCAAGCGCGTCCATGGCCACCGGCACCTCGGTGTAGCCGTTCAATCCTTCAATAAAATCAAGCGCCTCCCGGCCATAATCTACGGCAGACATGGGAATCCCTCAGGTTTCTCCAATTTGCTGCATTGGAAAGTGCTTGAGCCATCTTGTTCGGCTGACTCGGCGCAAGTCTACTTATGGTCGTATGGTCGTCAAGTAACCATCGCCGCTGCTTTCAGGGGATGTATCCAGGCCGGACATCCTGACGGCAAAACCGGACCTCGTTGCGATCAACGATGAACGAGCGCGGAAATTGATCCGGACTAGTTGTAGCAATACTGAGATTCTATCTATACGATCTTGCTCGGAGCGTCTCGCTTGTCCTAGCTTCCAATCGCTTTCGAGCGAAGTGGATACTCGTTTGCGGCAACATTACAGCTTCAAACAGTAGTTCCTACGGATAACCGCGCAGCATCAAGCTGTCGGGGCGGACCTCCCAGCTTTCGAGCCGGTCCAGAAAGCTCATGCCGAGCAGGTTGGTCTTCATCTGTCCGTGTGGCACCACGAGTGCCGGTACCGAACGTTCGACGAGCTTGCCGACCGCCAGCCGATCAAGCGTCAGCCGCGCCGCCTTGGTGTGTCCACCCGCGGTCTCGACGTCGACGTCGTATTCGAGCAATTCGAGCGGCAGTCCGGCGGCTTTCGCGGTCTCATAGGTCAGGACGACGGAGGTTGCGCCGGTGTCGATCACCATCGGGGCCGCTACCCCATTGATTTTGGCCTGCAGCGCGAACTCGCCGGCCTGCCCGCGCGAGATCTGTACGGCGCGCGCCGATGACCACGACCGTTTGCGCAGCAATTCAAAGAAGGTGTTCGAGACGTTATTCCTGGCGCGCGTAATTTGGCCGGGATCGCCATAGGCGACCACGGCGCCCGCCGTCGCCAGCAATACCGCCAGGATCAGCAGCGTGCGGCTCACGGTTGGCCTCGCTCATCCAGCGTCAATCGCTTTTCGCACCGGTCGCCGTTTCCGGCGGCGCCAATCCCGCTTCCGCCATCCGCGCCGGCAGTTGCGCCATCACCGCCAGCCGTTCCGCGCTTTCCATGCGGTGCCAGCGCGCGATCTCCGGCAGCGTGCGACCGCAACCGAAACAAAGGTTGGTCCTGGGATCCATCATGCAGACTGCGATACACGGCGTTTCTTTGCTCATCTTTTGATAGTGAATCGGATTTGATGACCTGCCAAGCGAGACGCTACAAACCTGTTCCGGCACTCATGATCGGCTTGTGGCGGGCCCTCTGCTTTTCATCGGTGGTACTGTTGTTCGCGTTTTCCGGTTGCAGCGGAGGCGCTTCCTCCGACATCGGCGCCAGCGCAGACATCACGCGCTCCGGCGGGAAGGTGACGATCACTTCGGTTCCGATGCGCAACTTTGACTTCAGCGTAAACGTGCCGCCATGCATGTCGATCAGGCTTTTTGCGATCGGAAGGCCAAGACCGGCGCCCTGTTCTGCAGACTTGATCGAATTGGAACCCTGACCGAACGAAGCAAGCACGATCGGGATTTCGTCCTCGGCGATGCCGGAGCCGGTGTCCTTGACGCTGAGATATTGCCCGCCCGAAGCGGTCCAACCTACCTTCAGCCAGATCTCGCCGCCCGGCGCGGTGAATTTGATGGAGTTCGACAACAGATTGAGCACGATCTGCCGTATCGCGCGCTCATCTCCCCAAATTCGCGGCATGTCTTGCTCGAACACCTCGTGAATGGTGATGCCGCGGCTTGAGGCACGCAGCTTCAACAGATGATGGCAATCGGCCACGACATGGACGAGCGACACCGCCTCTTCGTTAAGCTCATAGCGCCCGGCCTCGATGCGCGACAGATCGAGGATTTCGTTGATGAGATTGAGAAGATGGACGCCCGAATTGTGAATGTCGGCGGAATATTCCTTGTAGACGGGGACGGCGTGCGCGCCGAAGATTTCGCTTTTCATCACTTCGGAAAAGCCGAGGATCGCGTTCAGAGGCGTCCGCAACTCGTGGCTCATTTGCGCGAGGAACCGCGATTTTGCGATGTTGGCCGCTTCGGCGCGGTGGCGTGCTTCATCCGAGATCGCCTTGGCCTGCTCAAGCTCGCCGATCAGGGCGTCCTTTTCGGCGCGCGCCTCGAGCGTTGCCAGGGTCGTCGAATGCAGGCGGCGGGCAAGCAGCGCGAAATAGCCCTCCGCGGCGAGCGCAAGCAGCGCCAGCACATAATTGTCGAAGGTGCCGCTCAGCACGAAATTCACCGCAATGGCCGACGTCACAGGGGCGGTCGCCGCCAGCGCCGCGATCGGCAGGCTCGCCGCGAGCATGCTCGATACCGCGATCACCAGCAGCATCAGGAACATGATCAGCGTGTTCGAGACCGCGTCGAAGCTTGCGGGATGAATCAGTAGCGCGGTCCAGCACAAGCCGTAAAGCAGGTCGAGCAGGATGAAGCGCGTCCGCCATTTGCGGGTGGTCGTGAGCGACGACGGCTCGGCGAGAAATTTGCTGCAACTGCGGATGATGGCGGCATGAATGCAGAGCAGGCCGCAGGTCCAGGCTGCGGCCGCGGCCGGCGGCATCCAGAAGCCGAACAATAGGCCGCTCGCCACCACCAGCAGCATCACGACGTAGGATGCCGACAGGCGCGTCTGCGCATATTGCCGAAGCAGTTCGCGATCGAAGGCGGGACGGGTTCCGCTGGTGGACGTTAACCGATCGCGGGCCTCGCGCACTCGCTGAGCGGCGGCCCGTCGGTTGGGAATCGGCGCTGCGGCTTGCGGTTCAGCCGGAAGCTGTACTACTTCGGGCTTTTCAGCGGCATTACTCATCAAACAACACAAATCCTGCCCGCCAACCGGACGAGCTTCTGCATTGTCTATCTCTGGCGCTAAATCATTAAGAGCTAGCTTAAGGAACCAAAAAATCACCTTAACGAGAGGTTAAATTAACCTCTCGCCGGTGTATCGCCGGTTCAGCGTTCCAGACGCGCCAGCAGGCTCGACGTGTCCCAACGCTTGCCGCCCATTTTCTCGACTTCCGCATAAAATGCGTCCACTAGCGCGGTGACCGGCAGGCTCGCTCCGTTGCGACGGGATTCGGCAATGCAGATCGAGAGGTCCTTGCGCATCCATTCGACCGCGAAGCCGAAATCATACTTGCTGTCGTTCATGGTCTTGTAGCGGTTCTCCATCTGCCAGGACTGCGCGGCGCCCTTGGAGATGGTGTCGATCACCGCGGCGACGTCGAGGCCTGACTTCTTGGCGAAGTGAATGCCCTCCGAAAGTCCCTGAACGAGGCCGGCGATGCAGATCTGGTTGACCATCTTGGTCAATTGGCCGGAGCCCGCCGCGCCGAGCCGCTTGCACATCCTGGCATAGGCGGCGATCACGGGTTCGGCACTGGCATAGGCGTCCTCGCTGCCGCCGCACATGACCGTCAACACGCCGTTTTCCGCGCCGGCTTGGCCGCCGGACACCGGGGCGTCGACGAACTTGAAGCCCAATTTGCCCGCCGCCGCGTCGAGTTCGCGCGCAACCTCGGCCGACGCCGTGGTGTGGTCGACAAAGGTCGCGCCCTTCTTCATCCCTGAGAATGCGCCGTCAGTTCCGAGCGTGATTGCGCGAAGGTCGTTATCGTTGCCCACGCACGCCATGACAAAGTCCTGGCCTTCCGCGGCAGCCTTCGGGGTGGCTGCGGTCCTGCCGCCGAACTTCTCGGCCCATGCCTTGGCTTTGGCAGGTGTCCTGTTGAATACCGTCACGTCGTGGCGACCCTTGACCACCAGATGTCCTGCCATGGGGAAACCCATAACGCCGAGACCGAGAAAAGCGACTTTAGCCATGTGTGCGACCCTGAGGTTTTGCCGGCGTGTTGCGTTAGCCGGACGTTATATTGAAGAGGGGACGGTGGACCGATCCGGTGCTCGAAACAGGCCCATAGGAACCCGCACCATAGATCGTACCGCCGCAACGGCAACGCCTGCGTTTGGCGGGCGGGCATGGTTTTATGATAGGATGGCGCGATAGTCGAGATTTGAAGAAAAAGGGAGTGAGACCAGATGGGCATGAGCGTAGGCGTGCTCGATCATTTCAACATCCGGACCCGCAGGCTGGCCGACACCGTTCGGTTTTATGAGGAGATTTTGGGCTTGCAGAATGGCGACCGGCCGAACTTTGCCTTTCCCGGCGCGTGGATGTACAGCGAAGGCAAGGCGGTGGTTCATCTGGTCGATATTTCTCCGACCGAAGAGGCGCAGAAGCCCGATTCCGGCGTTGTCCATCACGTCGCCTTCGTCAGCCGCGGGTTTGCCGCCATGAAGGCGCGGCTTAAGGCCAAAGGAATGGCGTTCGATTCGCGGCAGGTTCCAGGCGGCGATCTTTGGCAGATTTTCGTGAAGGACCCCAACGGCGTCATGATCGAGCTGAATTACGAGGCCGCCAAGGAGCAGGATTTGGGATCGGCGCCCGTCGAGCGGGCCGATGACGTCGGGAGGAGGTAGCCTTTTGAACCGCGCCGCTCTATGGGCCGCATCCGAATATTGCATAGCGTTTTCGAGCGAAGCATGCCCTCGGACTTGATCCGGGGGTGGACTCCGGTTCTCGTGAAGAAAACGCGCCAAAACAAAAGAATGGAGCCCGGTTCTGATACGTTCAGAACCGACAAGGCTCCGGGAGATGTGCCGTGAGTGTAACGCAGCAACAGGTCCAGGATGTTCTCGCCAAGGTGGCCTCGCCCCGCGGCGTTGCCCTGACCAATGCAGGTGTGTTGTCGCCGATTGCGGTCAACGACGGCAAGGTGTTCTTCTCGATCAATGTTGATGCCACCGAAGCCCGCACCTGGGAAAGCGTGCGTGCCGCGGCCGAGACGGCGGTGCGCGCCATTCCCGGCGTCAGCGTCGCCATGGTCGCGCTGACGGCTGAACGCAAGCCAGGGGCCTCACCACCATCACCGCCGCCGTCTCGCCACGCGCAGGGCGTGCCGAACGTCGCCAGCCACCGACCGCCGCAAGGCGCGCCTTCTCCGATGTCGAGACAGGCGGAAATTCCTGGCGTCTCCGCCGTCATTGCGGTCGCTTCCGGCAAGGGTGGGGTCGGAAAGTCGACTACCGCGCTCAATTTGGCGCTGGGATTGCGCGATCTTGGTTTGCGGGTCGGCCTTCTCGATGCCGACATCTACGGGCCGTCGGTGCCGAGATTGACCGGCATCCACGAGAAGCCGCAGCTCAATGACGAGCGGAAGATGATTCCAGTCATGCGTTTCGGCCTTGCGATCATGTCGATCGGCTTCCTGGTGGAAGAGGACACCGCGATGATCTGGCGCGGGCCGATGGTGATGTCGGCCATCACCCAGATGCTGCGGGACGTGGCGTGGGGCACGCTCGATGTTCTGGTGGTCGATATGCCTCCTGGTACCGGCGACGCCCAGTTAACACTGGCGCAGAATGTGCCGCTGAAGGGCGCCATCATCATTTCGACGCCGCAGGATTTGTCGCTGATCGATGCGCGGCGGGGATTGGCGATGTTCAAGAAGGTCAATGTGCCCGTGCTCGGCATCATCGAGAACATGAGTTATTTCCAGTGTCCGCATTGCGGTACCCAATCGGACATCTTTGGTCACGGCGGCGCGCGGCATGAGGCGGAGCGCCTTGGCGTGCCGTTCCTGGGCGAAATTCCCTTGCACATCTCGATCCGCACCACCTCTGACGACGGAACGCCGGTCGTCGCGAGTGAGCCGAATGGCGCGCATGCGGCGATCTACCGGGCGATCGCGGCCAAGGTTCGCGATCAGCTCAAAGCCGCCATCGCCGCCGCCTGAGCGAGGCTGCCTGGCGCATATGCGACTTTCGTTTAATCGGCGCAGTCATGCCTTTGTCGCGTTTTCGCTCCCGCGGCTTCCGTGGTAAAGCCCCGCGGTGCGCCTTCGGTTGAGGTGGAAATAGCTTCGCCGAGACAAAAGCTGCGTAATTTGGGAAACGCCCCCACAAGGAGATGCCTGAATGAAGCGTCGTGATTTTTTGAAAGTTTCAGCAGCGGGTGCAGCGGCATCGGCCGTTGCCTCGCCGGCGATTGCGCAATCCTCGCCCGAGATCAAGTGGCGCATGACGTCAAGTTTCCCGAAGTCGCTCGACACTTTGTTTGGCGGTTCCGAGGTCTTCGCGAAACAGGTTGCCGAAATGACCGACAACAAATTTCAGATTCAGCTTTTCGCCGCCGGTGAAATCGTTCCAGGTCTGCAAGCGCTCGACGCCGCCTCGAACGGTACGGTCGAGATGTGCCACACCGCTGCGTACTACTACGTCGGCAAGGACCCGACCTTTGCAATTTACGCTTCGGTGCCGTTCGGCCTGAATGGGCGCCAGCAGAACTCCTGGTGGTATCAAGGCGGCGGTGAGCAGCTCGGTAACGAATTCTTCAAAAAATTCGGCCTCATTGGATTCCATTGTGGCAATACCGGGACCCAGATGGGCGGCTGGTTCCGCAAGGAAATCAAGAGCGTCGCCGATCTCTCTGGACTCAAATTCCGCATTGGCGGAATCGCCGGCCAGGTGCTGCAAAAAGTCGGTGTCGTGCCGCAGCAGCTTGCAGGCGGCGACATCTACCCGGCGCTCGAGAAAGGCACGATCGACGCGGCCGAATGGGTCGGTCCCTATGATGACGAGAAGCTCGGATTCCAGAAGGTCGCGAAATATTACTACTATCCCGGCTTTTGGGAGGGCGGGACCGCTATCCATGCGTTCTGCAATCTCGAAAAATGGAATTCGCTCCCGAAGAACTACCAGGCGATCGTCACCAACGCGGCCGCGAACGCGAATAGCTGGACGGCGGCTCGCTACGACATGCAAAATCCCTCGGCGCTCAAGCGCCTGGTCGCGGGCGGCACGCAGCTTCGCCCCTTCACCAACGAGGTTTTGGAAGCCTGCCTCAAGGCCACCAACGAATTGTGGGCGGAGATTTCCGCCAAGAACGCCGACTTCAAGAAATCAATCGACGCGATGCAGGCCTATCGCTCCGACCAGTATCTGTGGTGGCAGGTGGCCGAATACACCTTCGACAGTTTCATGATCCGCTCGCGCACCCGCGGCTAATCGCATATGACAGGCCCGGCCTCGCGAGAGGCCGTTTTGCGCCGCGGTACGTCAGTTCGTCGCGGTGGCCCAGTTCGACATGGAAATCCGGCGCCGGATGTTCCATGCTGGGCCAAGGCCTCGAAACGAAGGCTGACACGTCACATCAGCAGGGGAAGGGATATCAATGAAGCGTCGAGATTTCATCAAGGTCACGGGGATTGGCGTCGCGGGGGCGGCGACCATTGCCGCGCCGGCAATTGCCCAGTCGATGCCGGAGATCAAATGGCGCATGACGACGAGCTGGCCCAAGTCGCTCGATACGCTGCACGGCGGCGCCGAGATCATGGCCAAGGTGGTCAGCGAAGCCACCGACAACAAATTCCAGATCCAGACCTTCGCGGGCGGCGAAATCGTTCCCGGCCTGCAGGTCCTCGACGCCGTGCAGAACGGCACCGTCGAGATGGGACATACCGCGTCCTATTACTATTACGGCAAGGATGCGACCTTCACCTTTGGCTCGTCGATACCGTTCGGACCCGATTCGCGTCTCAACCAGGCCTGGTACATGCTCGGCGGCGGCAGGGAAGTCCTCAACGACTTCTACAAGAACTATAACATCATATCGCTGCTCGCGGGTAACACCGGATGCCAGATGGGTGGCTGGTTCCGAAAGGAGGTCACGACGGTTGCCGATCTCCAGGGACTGAAATTCCGCATCGGCGGTTTTGCCGGGCGCGTTCTGCAAAAGCTCGGCTGCGTGCCGCAGCAATTGGCCGGCGGCGACATCTACCCGGCGCTGGAAAAAGGCACCATCGATGGCGCGGAATGGGTCGGTCCTTATGATGACGAGAAGCTCGGCTTTTACAAGGTTGCGCCCCATTACTACTATCCTGGCTGGTGGGAGGGCGGCCCGATGCTTCTGGCGATCGTCAACCTGGACAAGTGGAATGCACTGCCGAAATCCTACCAGAGCGTCCTCGAGCAGGCGGGCCACTATTCCAATAACTGGATGATGGCAAAATACGACGCCCAGAATCCGACGGCGTTGCGCAAACTTCTCGCCAGCGGCACCAAGCTGCACGCCTTTCCGCCGGCGGTCATGGAGGCTTCCTTCAAGGCCGCGAAGGAATTGCACAGCGAGGTCTCGGCGACCAACGCGAATTTCAAGAAGGCCTACGACTCGCTGACGGCGTTTTCGAACAGCGGCTACCAGTGGTTCCAGGTCGCCGAAGTCGGCTACGACAACTTCATGGCGCGGCATTCGCAGAGCTAGTAGGTTCGAACAATCCGCTTCCCAGCGAGAAAACCCCGAAGCGCAAGCGTCGGGGTTTTTCCGTTTGGTCGAAGGCGGATCGCTATTGCTTCGGCGGACCGAAATCGAGCGGCGGCAGCTCCATCTGCGGAACATCGATCTTGATCTGGTTCAAATCGACGTCGAGCGGCTTGTCGAGAAGCGCGGTCACCGTGATCGGGAAGGCGATCACGAGCGCCACCATGATCGCCTGCAATCCGACCCAGGGTAGCGCACCCCAATAGATGTCGGAGCTCTTGACCTCCTTCGGCGCGACGCCGCGCAGATAGAACAGCGCAAAGCCGAACGGCGGATGCATGAACGAGGTCTGCATGTTCACGCACAGCATGACGCCGAACCAGATCAGGGCTGCGTCCGCTCCCACCACGGGGGTCAGTACCTTCTGCGCGATCGGGGCGATCATCGGCAGGATGATGAAGGCGATCTCGAAGAAATCGAGGAAGAACGCCAGGAAGAAGATGAACAAATTGATGAAGATCAGGAACCCCCACACCCCGCCGGGCAGCGAGGTCAGCATGTGTTCGAGCCAGACGCCGCCGGAGACGCCGAGGAAGACCACCGAAAAGCAGGTCGAGCCGATCAGGATGAACACGACCATGGTGGTGATGCGCATGGTGGTCTCGTAGCCCTGCTTGATGAGATCCCGGAGGTAGGGAATGCGGACGGCCTCCAGGCAGATCCACACCACTGCAAAATAGGTGAGGGCAAAGGCCAGCTTGAAGACTAGTCCTTCGGTCAGAAAAATTCCGACGACGGTGCCGATGCCGGCAGCGATCGAGCCGATGATGAGGATTTTCCGGCCGGTTGTCGTGAAATCCTTGCTGTGGATGGCCGCAAGCACGATGGCGCCGACCGCGCCCATGGCGCCGGCTTCGGTCGGCGTGGCAAGACCCATCATCATGGTGCCGAGCACGACGAAGATCAACACGGCGGAGGGGATGATGCCGAGCAGGCATTTTCTCCACAGCGCCCAGCCCGTCAGCGTGCGCGCTTCCTTCGGCACCGGCGGCACGTGGTCGGGCTTGAAGAGGCCGAGCAGGAAAGTGTAGCCGGCAAACAGCGCGATCTGGAAAACCGACGGTCCCCAGGCGCCAAGATACATGTCGCCGACCGACTTGCCGAGCTGGTCGGCCAGCACGATCAGCACCAGCGAAGGCGGCACCAGTTGGGTGATCGTGCCCGAGGCCGCCAGCACGCCGGTGATGTAGCGCATGTTGTAGCCGTAGCGGATCATCACCGGCATGGAGATCAGCGCCATGGCGATGACTTGCGCCGCGACCGTGCCGGTGATCGCGCCGAGGATGAAGCCGACGATGATGACGGAGTAGCCGAGGCCACCGCGGATCGGTCCAAACAGCTGACCCATCGAATCGAGCATGTCCTCGGCCAGACCGCATCGCTCAAGGATCGCGCCCATGAAGGTGAAGAAGGGGATGGCAAGCAAGAGTTCGTTGGAGAGCACGCTGCCGAACACCCGGCCCGGGATCGCCTGGAGGAAATTCAGATCGAAAAAGCCGAGATGGATCGCAAGAAAGCCGAACGACAATCCCACCGCGGCGAGCGTAAAGGCCACCGGGAAGCCGATCAGCATCGAAAGAACCAGGCCGCCGAACATCAACGGCGGCATCGCTTCGAGCGTAATCATTGCGTGGGCCTCTCGTATTTCGCATCGATCGTCAGCTCACCTTGAAGTGCTGCGAGGCGTTTGATGACCTCCGAGACGCCTTGCAATGCGAGCATAACGAAGCCGGACGGAATTACGAATTTGATCGGCCAACGGATCAATCCGCCGGCGTTGCCGGACATTTCGCTGACGGCATAGGCCTGAAGGAAGAATGGCCAGGAAAGATAGGCCAGGAGCAGGCAAGCCGGGATCAGGAAGAAGAGCGTACCGATGAGGTCGAGCCAAAGCTGGCCGCGTTCGGTGAGAAACAGATAAAAGATTTCGACACGGACGTGCTCGTTGCGCTTGAACGTGTAGGAAGCGCCGAACATGACCAGAATGGCGAACATGTACCACTGCAGCTCGAGCCAACCGTTCGAAGAGTAGCCGAAGGCATAGCGGATCATGGCGTTGGCGGCGCTCACGATGCAGGCGGCCAGTACCAGAAGGTTGCAGATGTAACCTATCTTTTCATTGATCAGGTCAATCGCTGCGCTTATGGCCAACAATGGACGCATGGTGCTCTCCTGGGCGGTCATCGAACGCCGCCCGAGGCTTCGATGGACGACGTCTTGATTCCGCGCGCAGGGCTGCGGCTCAATTCCAAGAGCAAACGCAACAACAATCCTCCCCAATTACGCTCTTGCCGTCTTGATTGGGCCAGTCCGGCCAGCGGCTTGTCGAGCGCGAATAGCGTGAAGCAGGCCGCACCATTTCAGCGCGCTTTGGCGCCGTCAATTGGAAAATGGGCAAATTGACGTGAGATCAAACGGTTGCAAGGCAACCGGGTGGCCGCGGGATTTCAACCGCCGGTAACGCTCATGTGCCGGTTAACGCTGGGACGGTTGTGCCTGCGATCGATGATGAAGTCGTGGCCCTTCGGCTTTAAGCCGATGGCGCGGTCGATTGCCGCACCCAGCAGTTCATTGTCGGCAGAGGCCCGGAGCGGTTTGCGCAAATCGGAGGCATCCTCATGTCCAAGGCAGGTGTGCAGCGTGCCGGTGCAGGTGATCCGCACGCGGTTGCAGGACTCGCAGAAATTATGCGTCATCGGCGTGATGAAGCCGAGCTTGCCGCCGGTCTCCTCGACGCGGACGTAGCGCGCAGGGCCGCCGCTGCTCTCATCAAGGTCGGTCAGCGTGTAATGCTTGGCAAAGCGGGCGCGCAACAGCGACAGCGGCACATATTGATCGATGCGTCCGGCGCCGATGTCGCCCATCGGCATGACTTCGATCAGCGTCAGTCCCATGCCCTTGCCGTGCGCCCACTCCATCAGCGAGGGGATTTCCTCCTCGTTCAGCCCCTTCAGCGCCACCGCATTGATCTTCACGGCCAGGCCCGCCGAGCGCGCCGCCTCGATACCGGCAAGAACCTTGTCGAGGTCGCCCCAGCGGGTGATGGCGCGGAATTTGGCGGCGTCGAGCGTGTCGAGCGACACGTTGATGCGGCGCACGCCGCAATCGCCAAGCTCGTCGGCATAACGCGCAAGCTGCGAACCATTGGTCGTCAGCGTTAGTTCATTGAGCGCGCCCGAAGAAAGATGCCGCGAAAGCGATCGCACCAACGACATCACGTTCCGCCGCACCAGCGGCTCGCCGCCGGTCAAGCGCAGCTTCCGCACGCCCTTGGCGATGAATGCCGAGCACAGCCGGTCCAGCTCTTCCAGCGTCAGCAGGTCCGCCTTGGGCAGAAAGGTCATGTCTTCGGACATGCAATAAAAGCAGCGCAGATCGCAGCGATCGGTGACCGACACCCGCAAATAGCTGATGGTCCGGCCGAAAGGGTCGATCATTGGGCGTGACAGCGAAGCGGGGGGACTCGATACCAAAGCGGTCATTTCAGATGGGCCTTCAGCGTGGCAGCCAACAAATGCAGCATTAATTTATGCACGTTGCAACGCATGCACAATCCACAGTTTGCGTGGTGCAGTGCGAGCAATCGCAGAATGATCCCTGTTTTTCGAGAAGATTATGTTCAGAGACCTAGCGGGTGGAGGCGGGAGGCGGCGGGACGGCTTGACCGGGCTCAGGGAACGCCGATCCCGCGGCGGCCGGTGCCGCGGTTTTGGGTTTCTTCCGCTTCGGCCGTATCGGCTTGATCGGGGGCGGCGGTGCAACAGGCTGTAGCTGCGCGAATACCGGATTGGGTTCGATCTTCGTGGTTCCCGATGACATAAGACTGCCGGGGCTGCGGATGACCTGAACTGGAACCGTCGCCGGCTGGAATCCGGTCATGGCATAGCTGACCGTAAATCCGCCCTCGGGGGGCGTCACGCTGACCGCGCACGGGGTCTTGCAGGTTGGCCCAATCGAGGTGCGGGCATCGGCTCCCGGCGGCGTCGACTCGAGCTGGAGCTGGACCGGAGGCGGGGCTGACTTGAAGTAATCCACCGAAAACGATGAGCAGCCGGCCAGACTTGTTGCTGTTGCAGCAATCGCGATGAAACGACGCATGATCGACCGTCACTCCAGATCATGATCCGACTAGGCTTGGATCATGGTCCCATCTCGTGTGTGGGCATCAATCCCGCGCGAACGCCCCGCGCCTGCTGCGAGGTCGCTGCGGCCGACCGCCACATTCCCTAACTTGACCATAGGAGCCTCGGCACAGCCGCGCAACCGGGAGGGTTAATTGATGGTTAACGCGCCCGAGCCAAGAGCAAAATGTAATAAAATCAATATATTACATCGATGAATTGCGCTGGCGCATCAAACTTTCGACGGCCGCCGGCAGCTCGTTCATGTGATGGATCAGCCGATCCGGTTTGAGTTCGGCGATCGGAACCTCGGTATAGCCGAACCCGACGCCGATCACGGGAACGCCGGCGCGGCGGGCGACGCCAATATCGGTTCCGGCATCGCCGACCATGATCGCGGAGGAAATGTGCCCTCCCGCGCGCGCAACCGTCTGGTGCAGAATGCCCGGATCCGGCTTCGCGATGCCAAAGGTATCGGCGCCACAAATGGCGGAAAATCGGGAGCTCAATTCGAGCCGGTCCAACAGAAGTTTTGACAGCCACTCCAGTTTGTTGGTGCAAACCGCAAAGCGGTACCCGCGTATCCGAAGATCATCCAGCGCGCTTTCGAGGCCTTCGAAGGGACGCGAAGCGTCGGCGATATGCTCGGCATAGTAGGCGATGAAGTCGCCGGTCAGGCGCGAGATGTCTGAAGGGCTTGCGGCGCGGCCTTCCAGTTCGAGGCCGCGCTCGATCAGCTTTCGGGCGCCCGCACCGATCATGTTGCGCGCCAAATGAAGGGGAACCGGCGGCAGGCCCTCGCGGTCAAGGACAAAATTGAGCGCGTTGATCAGGTCGGGCGCCGTGTCGACGAGCGTGCCATCGAGGTCGAATACGACGGTGGGAGGCGAGGTCATCGCGAAGCGCTATCGATCTCCGTTCGATCATGCAAGGTGGACATGCTAAACTTATGTACAAACCCGCCAGGCTGGTGGTCGCGGAGCTTGCACGGCGCCTGGATGCGGGGCTCGACCCCTCGGACGTCGCGGCGCGCGTGCTTTTAGCGATCCGCAAGGACGATCTCTACGTGTTCACGCATCCGAAGATGCGCGAGGAAGTCGACGAACGGTTCGCCGCCATCCAGGCGGCGATGGACAGCGTGACCTCGCCCTGACCGAAGGTCATGGCCGTTGGCGCGGGTCGGACAAGCTGGAGAAATCATGAAAGCCACGCTGCGCATCGGCGATCACGTATCCGACCACGGCCTGTTGGGCACGGTGGTGGCTAACATCGAGGCTGGAGAGTTCTCCGCCGATTACACCGCCGCCGGCTGGGCCTATTTGAAGGTGGGCGTGCTTGTGATGACGGACGAGGCCGGCCTCGTTCACTATCCGGATCCCGCACGTCTCACCCTGCCAAAATGAGCCGCCACCCGACCGCGAAACGATGGCTCTCTTGTCTTAAAGGTTACCAATTGGCTCCGGAGCGGCGCATACCGCTGTTCCTCCCGCCAAAACGACGCTAGATAGTCGGCGCCGGACCGCGCCGACAGCGCGACAAGGCCGCGGCTTGACAAGGATTGTTCGCAGGTGAGCATGGACGAACTGAAGAGGCAGGCCGCCGCCCGGGCTCTCGATTTCGTGCAGAATGGCATGAAGCTTGGCCTCGGCACCGGATCGACCGCGAAGCATTTTGTCGAACTCTTGGGCGCGCGGGTACGCGAGGGGCTCGATGTCATTGGCGTGCCGACGTCGGAGGCCACACGAAGCGACGCCATCCGGTGCGGAATTCGCCTGACTACGCTCGACGAGATCGATCGACTCGATCTGACCGTCGATGGTGCCGACGAAATCGACCCCTCGCTCAATCTCATCAAGGGCGGCGGGGGCGCCCTGCTGCGCGAAAAGATCGTGGCCGCCGCATCGGACCGGACGATCGTGATTGCCGACGACGCCAAATTGGTCGAGGCCCTCGGCCATTTTCCGCTGCCGATCGAGGTTATTCCGTTCGGACTGGGTGCCACACAGCGCGCGATCAAAAAAGCATTTGCCGATTGTGGCGTTTCCGGCCAAATGGTGGTCAGAAAGGGCCGGGACGCTCACGTTTTCGTCACCGATGGTGGCCACTGGATCGTTGATGCCCATCTCGGACGCATAGCGGACGCGCCGCGCCTGGCGCAATCGCTGGTTTCCATTCCGGGTGTTGTCGAGCACGGGCTATTCATCGGCCTTGCCAGTATCGCAGTGCTGGCCGGCTCTCAGGGAATTCGTGTCGTTGAGCGGCGGTAGCGCTGCAGTCGAGGAGAATTGGAAAATGAAGGGTCCGTCAAGAATCTTGCTCGCTACCGGCATTGTGCTCGGCTTGGCGCTTTCAGTCCTGCCGCCGGCCCGGGCGCAGCAGCCCGCAAGTCAACCGCCCGCGCCACTCAAGCCGGCTTCCCCCTCCGCGCTCGCGGCGGCAAGGGACCTCTTGGCGGTGAAAAAAGTCAGCGTCGTATACTCAGGCGCGGTCCCCAACATCGTTCAGCGGGCCAAGGACGCCTTCCTCGCGAATAACCTGAACTATCAGAAAGACCTGAACGAGGTCGCGGTTGTCGTCGCGCAGAACTTGGCCGGTCGCGAGAAGGAGATCGGCGAGCAAATGGCAAAGATTTATGCCAGCGACTTTACCGAGCAGGAATTGAAGGACCTCACCACTTTCTACAGATCGGCGCTCGGCCAGAAGTTGCTCGCGCAGGAGCCGAAATCAATTCAGGCCAGCATGAGCTTTATGAGCCAGTGGGCGCAGGCCTTTTCCGAAACGGTGGCGAACGAGTTCCGTGCGGAAATGAAAAAGCGTGGCAAACCGCTTGGCTGATCCACTTTGATCGGAGCAGAGATGGCTGAATTCGATACCGATCTGTTCGTCATCGGAGGAGGGTCGGGCGGCGTTCGTGCGGCCCGGATCGCCGCCACCCATGGCGCCCGGGTCCTGATTGCCGAGGAGTACCGGGTCGGCGGCACCTGCGTGATCCGCGGGTGCGTGCCGAAAAAGCTCCTGGTCTATGCCTCCCACATCCATCACGAGATCGAGGATGCGGCGGGTTTTGGCTGGACGATCCCTCAGGCGGCGTTCGACTGGCCGACCTTGATTGCCAACAAGGACAAGGAGATCGCGCGGCTTGAAGCGGCCTATACCGCCAACGTGGAAAAAGCCGGCGCGCGCGTCCTCAAGACACGGGCGGAATTTGTCGATGCGAACACGCTTCGGCTCGCGAGCGGCGAGACGGTGCGATCGAAATATGTGCTGATTGCCACCGGCGGGGCGCCGAATCACGGCGCTGCCATTCCCGGCATCGAGCACGTGATTTCCTCCAACGAAGTATTCCATCTGCCGTCGCTGCCGCGGCGCATCCTGATTCAGGGCGGCGGCTATATTGCGCTGGAATTCGCCTGCATCTTTGCCGGCTTCGGCTCTGACGTGACGGTCGTCTACCGCGGCGAAAACGTGCTGCGCGGTTTCGACGAGGACGTCCGCGCCCATGTGCGCAGCGAAATGGAAAAGGAGGGCATCACGATCCTCACCGGCTGCACCGTCAACAAGATCGACAAGCATGGCAAGGACTTCACCTCGCATTTGTCGAACGGTTCGAGCATCGCCTCCGATCAGGTGATGTTTGCGATCGGCCGGCATCCGAATGTCGCCAATCTCGGGCTGGAGAAGGCCGGCGTCGCCATCAACCCGGAGAACGGCGGCATCGCGGTCGACGGCTTTTCGAGAACGTCGACGCCGAACATCTATGCGATCGGCGACGTCACCCATCGCGTCAACCTGACGCCGGTTGCGATCCGCGAGGGCCATGCCTTTGCCGACACCGTATTCGGCAAGCGGCAGGTTCGTGTCGATCATGCCGACATTCCGACCGCGGTGTTCTGCCAGCCTGAAGTGGGCACGGTGGGATTGACGGAAGCCCAGGCGCGCGCGCAATTCAGCCAGGTCGATATCTACAAGACGAATTTCAGGCCGATGAAGGCCACGCTCTCGGGCCGCGACACCCGGGTTCTGATGAAGTTGATCGTCGATGCCATGACCGATCGCGTCATTGGCTGTCACATCGTCGGTGATGGTGCCGCCGAAATGGCGCAGGTGCTCGGCATCGCCGTCAAAATGAAAGCGACCAAGGCTGATTTCGATGCGACCATGGCGCTGCATCCCACGGCGGCGGAAGAGCTGGTGACGATGCACACGCCTGCGGCAGGTCACGTGAGAGAAGCTGCGGAATAGACCAGAGCCGCTCTCCGCCTGCCAACCTCTTGACCGGCGGAAGGGAAATCAGGAGACCGGCGAGGGCTCAACGTAAGTTCGCGCATCGATAGGGCATGTTCTCGGTCAAAAGCACCCGCTCTGGCCTCGAGGTTCAATGGGCGCTGAAATTGCAGCCTCGCGGCAATCAGCGTCGGGTACCTGGCCTGGGCGAATTCAGCTCTCGAAGCGCTACTCGCGCCCCATCGTAACCGGTTGCCGCCGCCTTCTCGAACCACGTGCGTGCCTCGGACTTGTCTTGGGTAACGCCTCTTCCGTCCCGATAGAGCATGCCGAGATTAGTCATGCCAAGGGCACTGCCGGCGGCCGCGCTCTTTTCGTACCATTTGCGGGCTTCGGCAAAGTCCTTTGGAACGCCGTTGCCCGTCTCGTAGAGGTAGCCCAGACTTGTCATGGCATCGCCGTTGCCGGCCGCGATCGCCTTCTCGAACCATCTGCGCGCCTCGGCGGGATCCTTCGATACACCAAATCCATCCCGGTAGAAGACGCCGACATTTTTCATGCCGACGGATTCGCCCCCTGCAGCCGCCTTCTCATACCATTTGAGGGCCTCGGCATAATTCTGGGCGACGCCATTACCTTTGTCGTAGAGGTAACCGAGGTTGACCATGGCGTGGACGTTGCCCGCGGCGACACCCTTCTCAAACCACTTGCGAGCCTCGGTGTAGTTCGGCGGCCCGCCCATGCCGATCTCGTAGAGAAAGCCAAGGCTATTCATGGCGTCGGAATTCCCGGCGCTGACTGCCTTCTCGAACAATTTGCGAGCCTCGGTGTAATTCGGCGGCCCGTCGATGCCGGTCTGGTAGAGAAGGCCAAGGCTATTCAGGGCCTCGGCATTTCCGCCGGCGATTGCCTTCTCGAACCATCTGCGCGCCTCAGTGATGTTCTTGGCGACACCGATGCCATCCCGATACAGGGTGCCAAGGTTTCTCATGCCATAAGTGTTGCCGGCGTTCGCCGCCTTTCCGTACCAATTGATGGCTTCGGCAAGATTCCGGGGGATGCCGTTGCCTCTCTCGTACATGAAACCGAGATTGACCATGGCGTTGGTGTCGCCCGCGTTTGCGGCCTTCTCCAGCGACCGCCGCGCGTCCGTGGGTTCGTCAGGCCGCGATCTGGCCGGAGGAATATCCTGGGCTGGCGCGTCGGATTGATGCGATGCCGCCGATCCCGTCGGAGGAACGAAGTAGAAATCGCCGTCGATTGGCGACGACGATACCCACGGCTGCTGCGAGCCGCCGGTCGCTCGTTTTACGGTCAATCCGACTTGATTGAAGGTTTGGAATATATCGAGCCCGGCGCGACGAACCGTGTTGGCAAGCGCCTTTGTGTAGGGGCTGTGGCCATCTGCGCCGTCCTGCGCAACGCTTCCCGGCTGGGTGGCATATGAAATGAGTGTTCCTTCCGGCGCCCGCATCTGCGCAAGCCCGCCTTCGGTGGCCCGCAATCCGCGCCCGCCGAACGGATTGTTTCGGCAGGCATCGAGCACAACGAGATTAAGCCGGGTTCCGGAACCCTGCATCTGGCGCAGCACGACGTTGACATCCACCATCTGGAAATCGACGTCGGCCTCCCGCGTCGGATTGGCGTTGACCGGTACGAGATAGTTCGAGCCATTCACTTGAACGCCATGGCCGGCGTAGTAGAACATTGCGACGTCGGCACCCTGGATCAATTGCCCGAAGCTTTGCACCGCCCTGTCAAGTCCGGCCTTGTCCAGGTCGACCTGAGGGCCGTTGCCGACAAGGGTGAATCCGAGGCCGCGCATCGTGTCGGCCATGAGGGTGGCGTCGTTTTTCGGATTGTCCAGGCGCGTGACGTTCTGATAGGCGGAATTTCCGATGATAAGGGCAATGCGCTTGTCCGCAGAGGCGGGGCCACCGAGCATGCCTAAAGAAACGGTGGTCAGAACGATGAACCAAAGGGTGCGCATCGAAAATCCGACAAGAGGCATTCGAATATCTCGCTATTGAACCTCGTGACCACAATATCGCGCCGGGGCGCCATTTCGCTCTGTGAGATGTCTCACGTAGATAATCTTACAATATTAGGGTGATGCGGAGGTAAACGAAGCAACCCTACTTTTCCGCTTCCATCCATTCTGCCGCACCGCGCCAAAGCGTGTCGCGATGTTCGGGACGGAAAAAGCCGAGATGGCCGATTGCGGTCGTATCCGCATCGGCCGGGGTGACGGTCAGAATTTCCGGCCTGGTCGACGTAAAGCCCGAACAGAGAAGCTCGACCGCCGGCCGTGTCGCCCAGGGGTCGTCGGAGAGGCAAAGCGAGCGCAGCGCACCCTTGTATTTGGCGAAATTCGAAAGCGCTTTGAGATTGGGGTCGTCGAACAGATAGCGTTCGCTCATCACCCAGCCGGCCCACTGCTCAAAGACACCCTTCGGCAGGTCCTCGCCCAGTCCGCTCCAGCCTGGCGCATAACCCAAGAGCTGGGTGAGGGGCCTGCCCACCAAATTCAGGAACGCAAGGACGCGATAGCGTTCCGGCGAGGCCATCAGCCTCCAGTATCCGGCTTGCGCTGCGATTAACAGCGCACGCGAAACCTCGCTGTTGTTGGCGAGAAGTCCAAGCGCCTGACCGCCGAAGGAATGGCCGACATAATGGAGGGGCAGGGCGTGGTAGCGTTCGCGCATCCAGCTCACCGCGGCGGTGCTATCAAGCGCCGCCCAATCCGCCATCGTGGCTTTAAAGCCGACCAGGGACTTCGGCCGGTTGTAGCCGATCAGGGCGCGCTGCCGGGAATCGCCGATGCCGCGGTAATCATAGGTCAGGACCGCGCTGCCGCGCCGGGCTAGATAGCCGCCAAACCCCTTGTAGATCTTGCGCCGCACGGCGGTCGCCGAATTGATCACGACGGCATGGCGCTTGGCCCCGCGGGGCAGGAAAAGCGTCGCGCCCAGAACATAGCCGTCCGCGGCGGGAATGGTGATATCGTCAATGAAAACGTCGTCCAGCGCAGCCTCGGTCATCGCGATTTTCCCAGTGCTCTCGCGATCTCCGAGCAAATGCGAATTCAGCTTTCGCCGCAAGGGGTTGTCAACGAAGCTGTGGCAAAGCCTTGAAGGAGGCCAAAAGGGAAGTCTCAAAACCCGTGCAGCCGGTGGCTCGTTTCCGAAGTTCGTCCAATGTTGCGGCGCCCAAAAACGAACTTCGGAAACGAATGGCGCTGGCAAATCTCATATTTTCCAGTGCCGCTTATCGATTTGAAGCTCCTGGTACGAAAGCGCGGCAGCATCTCAGGAGCTTCAAATCGGCGGCACTGGCGGTTGGCGGTCAGCCTGTGTATAACCCGGCCCTTCGCGACCGCCTCATAAGTGGCGGTTTTTGCTCAGGAGTTAACGTCATGTCCGAGCGGTGGACACCCGACAGTTGGCGCACCAAGCCGGTCAAGCAGATGCCCCAATATCCGGATGCGAAGGCATTGGCGGATGTCGAGGCGCAGCTTGCGACGTTTCCGCCGCTGGTTTTTGCAGGCGAGGCCCGCAACCTGAAAAAGGCGCTGGCGCGCGTGGCGGCCGGCGGGGCCTTCCTGCTCCAGGGCGGCGATTGCGCCGAGAGTTTCGCCGAACACGGCGCCAACAACATCCGGGATTTCTTCCGTGTCTTGCTGCAGATGGCGGTCGTTTTGACCTATGCCGGAGCGGTACCGGTCGTGAAGGTTGGCCGCATTGCCGGGCAATTCGCCAAACCGCGCTCTTCGCCGACCGAGGCGGTCAATGGCGTGGAGCTGCCGAGCTACCGCGGCGATATCGTCAACGACATCGCGTTCACGGCGCAGGCGCGTACCCCCGATCCGCAGCGCCAGCTCATGGCGTATCGCCAGTCGGCGGCAACCCTCAATCTGTTGCGTGCCTTTGCCACCGGCGGTTTCGCCAATCTCGGCAGCGTGCACCAGTGGATGCTCGGTTTCTTAAGGGATTCCCCGCAGTCGCGCCGTTACAAGGAGCTCGCCGATCGCATCTCGGACGCGCTGAACTTCATGCGTGCCTGCGGGCTCGACCTCGAGAGCCATCCGGAGTTGCGCGCTACCGATTTCTACACCAGCCACGAAGCATTGTTGCTCGGCTACGAGCAGGCGTTCACGCGCGTCGATTCTACGACCGGCGACTGGTATGCGACGTCAGGCCATATGATCTGGATCGGTGATCGCACCCGCCAGCTCGATCACGGCCACGTGGAATATTTCCGCGGCATCAAGAATCCGATTGGCTTGAAGTGCGGTCCCTCGCTCAAGCCGGACGAGCTCTTGAAGCTGATCGACGTGCTCAATCCGGACAATGAGCCGGGGCGGCTGACGCTGATCAACCGGTTCGGTTCGGACAAGATCGCCGATCACTTGCCGCTGCTCATTCGCGCGGTTCAGCGCGAAGGCCGCGCCGTGGTCTGGTCGTGCGATCCGATGCATGGCAACACGATTTCATCGAATACCGGCTACAAGACCCGGCCATTCGACCGCATCCTGTCGGAGGTGAAGTCGTTCTTCGCCATCCATGCTGCCGAGGGCACCCATGCCGGCGGCGTCCATCTCGAAATGACCGGGCAGGACGTCACCGAGTGTATCGGCGGCGCGCGCGCCATCACCCATGAGGATCTGAGCGATCGCTATCATACGGTCTGCGATCCCCGTCTCAACGCCGAACAGTCGATCGACATGGCCTTCCTGATCGCCGAACTGCTCAAGCAGGAACGCGCCGGCAAGGTCAAGCCGATGCCGGCCGCGGCGGGGCTGTAAGAGTTGCTGCGGCTGTGGCGAGCCACCATCAACACGCGTAACGGCCTCGTCTTCGCGATTCGCTCCGAGCAGGCCGTTCGCGAGGAGCTTTTCGCGCTGGTGCTTTCCTTGCCGCTGGCGTGGCTGATCGGCACGACCGCGATGCGCCGTATCGAGCTGATCGCCGCCGTTGTCATGGTGCTGATTGTCGAACTGCTCAATACCGCGATCGAGAAGCTCGCCGATCGGCTGACCACCGAACATGATGCGCAGATCGGGCGGGTCAAGGACATGGGTTCGGCGGCGGTCGGCGTCGCGCTGGTCACCGCGGGCCTGTTCTGGCTGTTTTCGATCGCCGAACGCATGGGCGCGATCTAAAGCATGCAATTGCAGTTTGCCCGCGCGCAAGGCACGATCACGCCATGACCCAACGCGCCAACCAGTTTTCGATCACGCTGGCCCAGTTGAACCCGACGGTGGGGGATATTGCGGGCAATGCCGCGAAAGCACGCGGCGCGCGCGCGCAAGCTCACGCCGATGGCGCCGATCTTGTGGTTTTTCCGGAATTGTTCATCGCCGGCTATCCGCCGGAAGACCTGGTATTGAAACCGGCTTTTCAATCGGCCTGCCGCGCGGCGATCGAAGAGCTTGCGCGGGAAACGGCCGACGGCGGGCCGGCCGCGCTGATCGGTACGCCCTGGGTCGATGAGGGAAAACTCTACAACGCCTGCGCGCTTCTTGATGAGGGCCGCATCGCGGCCATTCGCTTCAAGTCCAATCTGCCGAATTATGGCGTGTTCGACGAGAAGCGCGTATTTGCCCGCGGGCCGGCCGCGGGTCCGGTGACTGTTCGCGGCGTGCGGGTCGGGGTTCCGATTTGCGAGGACACGTGGGTGGAGGAATCGGAGGATTACGAAAACGTCGTGGAATGTCTCGCCGAGACCGGCGCGGAAATTCTAGTGGTGCCGAACGGCTCGCCTTACGCGCGCGACAAGGGCGATATCCGCCTGTCGATTTCGGTGGCGCGCGTCACCGAGAGCGGGCTTCCCCTGATCTATCTCAACCAGGTCGGCGGGCAGGACGAGCTCGTTTTCGACGGCGCCTCGTTTGCGCTCAATGCCGACCTTTCGGTGGCGGCGCAATTGCCGGCGTTCACCGAAAACATCACGACGCTGCGTTGGACGAGGAGCGAAAGCGGGTGGCGTTGCAATGGGACGATCGCGACTGTCATCGAGGGCGACAAGGCCGATTACGCCGCCTGCATGTTGGGCTTGCGCGATTATGTCGGGAAAAACCGGTTTCCCGGCGTGTTGTTGGGTGTGTCCGGCGGCATCGATTCCGCGTTGTGCGCGGCGATCGCGGTCGATGCTTTGGGGGCCGATCGCGTGCGCGGCATCATGCTGCCATTTCGCTTCACCGCGCAGGTCTCGCTTGACGATGCGGCAAAACTCGCGCGCCACCTCGGCATCCGCTACGAGATGCTGCCGATTGCGAAAGCGGTCAACGGCTTTGAGGAAATCCTGTCGGGCGCATTTGCCGGGCTGCCGCGCGATATCACCGAGGAAAACCTGCAAGCCCGCACGCGCGGCACGCTGTTGATGGCAGTCTCCAACAAGACTGGCGTTATGGTCGTCACCACCGGCAACAAATCGGAGATGTCGGTCGGTTACGCCACGCTCTATGGCGACATGAACGGCGGCTTCAACCCGATCAAGGACATCTACAAGACCGAGGTGTTCCGGCTGTCGCGCCTGCGCAATAGCTGGAAGCCGGACGGCGCGCTCGGGCCATCGGGAGAGGTCATTCCGCCCGACATCATCACGCGGCCGCCGACCGCTGAACTGCGCGAAAATCAGACCGACCAGGATTCCTTGCCGCCCTACGAGACGCTGGACGCCATCCTGGAGCGGCTGGTCGAGCGCGAGGAGCCGCTGGCGAGCATCATCGCAGCCGGATTCGACCGCGAGGTGGTGGCGCGGATCGATCGCATGCTCAACATTGCCGAATACAAGCGGCGACAGGCTGCCCCCGGCGTCAAGGTGACGCGCCGGAATTTCGGGCGCGATCGCCGCTATCCGATCACCAACAAGTTTCGCGACGACGGCAGGCCGCTGCCAAAGTCCGACGAGACGCTGGTGTCGCGCACCGGCCGCGGGTCGGGCGAGGCGTTTGAGGGATAGAGGCGCCTCATCTCCAGGATCAAGCTCGGCAAACAAAGAACGGAATTGATTCAAGAAACCCGATCGGGCCCTAGCGCGCCGGGATAAAGGTCGGGCCCACCGAACGGATCGGCTTGTTATCCGGCGAGGCTCCGGCGGTGTTCGTCGGCGAAGGCGCGGGCGCTGGAGTTGCCTCGGGTACTGGGGACCCACCAACGGTGCTCTTTTTGGGTGCGGGCGATTTCGTCAGCGGCCGCGACATCTTCTTGGCGCCCTCTTCGGTGACGATGATGTCGCCTTGCTGTTCGGCGGCGGCCCTATCGTCGATCGATTTCAGCGCGTCCGACCAGGTCTGCCCGGCGGCCCTGCACGAACAGGATGGATTGAACTCCTGGCGGAAGCGGAATGCATTGGGCGAAGTTGCATAGGGTTGACCGCTGATCGACACCGCCTGGTTCATGTCTTCGCCGGGGTTGCGATAGGTGTAGAGGTTGGCTTCCGCCGCAGGGCATAGCGCCTTGCAGCTCTTTTCGTCATCCGGAAAACGGGCGGGCACGGTCGCAAACGAGATCGGAAAATATCCGCCGTCGCAGCTGCGCACGCAGACCGTGCGGTAGGTTCCGGATTGCGGACCCACATCGACGGGTGGCGCGCCCGGATTGTTGTTGCCGAACAGGTTGCTCAGGAAGTTGCCGGGTCCTTGGCTCTGCACGGCATTGGCATATTGCTGTCCGCAATTATTCTGCGCCAGCGCCAGAAGAACCGAGCGGCGCTGGTTTTCGCGATCGTTGCCGCCGAGGCCGCCGCTACGCAGCCGCTCGAGGCTCGTCGTGATCTGATCGAGATTGGCGCGCATCTGCTGTATCTGGTTGTTCACCGGCCCGCATTGCGCCGACTGGCCGCCGAACAGCGAGAAAAATCCGGAACTGTCGCAGCCTATCCGCTTGGCCTGCGAGGCGACGCGATCAAGTTCGGCCTGCTGCTTGGAGGCGGCTTCCTGATAACGGCGGATCTGCTCGTCCTTGACCGGGTCACCGCCGCCGCGATCGACGGTGGTCAATTGGGCCTCGAGCCGCGCGCACATCGGATTGGCTGCCGATCCCGGCGGAGGCGGATTTACCTGCGCGCTGGCCTCAGCACACAACGCGACCGCGCCGAGAAACGCAGCACAGGCCACGATCGATCTGGACCGGGAGACAGTCAGCTTTTCAGGCATATCCGGCCATTAAGGGGCAACTCCGCGCGAGGCCCTGTGGGAGACCCGAAGGCGCGGCCTGGTGCTGCCGATTTGAAGTTCCTGCGCATTGACGACAAGCTCATAGCAGAAACTTCGCATTGAAAAGCGGCATCAAAAAGTAGGATTTAGCAATCCAGGCCCCATTCCCTTCCGAAGTTCGTTTCACAAACTGCGATATATCACGAAGTTCGGCTGAGCGGGCACCGGCCGGCCTCCATTACCTGCTTCTCGGGGCAGCGTCACGTCGTTTCCAGGGCGCCGGCAAGGCGAGGGTGCCTATCGGGGATGGACTACGCTAACGTTGGCAAGTAATGGCGACGTATTCATTGCAACCGGCATGGCGGCAATTTTCGCCGGCCCTCGGAACCGAGCCGGTTATTTCGTCGGGGTCGACCCGCCGATAGGCGGTGGCTTGGGCGAAACTCCGCGACTGGCAGTAGGATTGGGCGGCATGGGCGCCACACTTCTCGCCTTTGGCCAGGCACTGGTCGACGCCGTAGCCGTCCGCCTGGTTTGCAATGATGAAAACCTGGCTGTCCGCCCATGCTGCCGACCCGGCGAACAGGGACAAACTGGCCAAAAGCGCTGAGATCGATCGCATTACTGCTCCGGTGAATGAGGGGTCGCCCGTAAAGCGATAGCTTCAAAATGTAAACAATGATTAACCAAGGCCCCCGAGGCGGTTTCATGGCCGAAATCAGCCCGTTGTGTTGAGGCGTCGGCCTCTTGACGGCATCCCCTGGGCTAGCCCATGGTGATTTTCATGCACGGTTTTCTCGCCATTTGTGGCATTTGCCGCGAGATTATGAGCTAGCGATTCGCTGGCTGAGGCCGTCTTTTCTCACACGAGATCATTGGACGCCCGGCCGGGAGGGGTTCGGGACTCAATGGAACTACGTCTTTACGATACCTTGACCAAGGAAAAGCGCGTCTTCACGCCGCTCGATCCTAACCATGTGCGCATGTATGTGTGCGGGCCGACAGTCTACGACTTCGCCCATATCGGCAATGCGCGCCCGGTCATTGTGTTCGACGTGCTGTTTCGCCTGCTGCGGCATCTCTATGGCGCTGATCGCGTTACCTACGTCCGCAACATCACCGACGTCGACGACAAGATCAACGAACGCGCCGCGCGCGATTTCCCCGGCCTGCCGCTGAACGAGGCGATCCGCAAGGTCACCAAAGAGACCGAAAGGCAGTTCCACGACGACGTCGATGCGCTCGGCTGCCTGCGGCCGACGGTCGAGCCGCGCGCTACCGAACATATAGCGGAAATGCGCACCATCATCGAGCGGCTGGTGCAGGGCGGTTTTGCGTATGCCGCCGAAGATCACGTGCTGTTTTCGCCGCAGGCGATGAATGCGGCCAATTCCGTGTTGCCGCGCTACGGCGCGCTCGCCAACCGCTCGCTCGACGAAATGATCGCGGGCGCCCGCGTCGATGTTGCGCCGTACAAGCGCGACGCCACCGACTTCGTGCTGTGGAAGCCGTCGAAGCCGGGCGAGCCATCGTGGCCGTCGCCGGCCGGAATCAAGGTGGACGGCCGGCCAGGCTGGCATATCGAATGCTCGGCGATGGCAGATAAGCTATTGTGGGAGGATATGAAGAAGAGGTTGTCTTCCGAAGGTCTAAAGTTCCCCCATCAATTTGACATCCATGGCGGTGGCGTCGATCTCGTCTTTCCTCATCATGAGAACGAACTGGCGCAAAGTTGCTGCGCCTTTCATGAAAATCGCATGGCGAATTTCTGGATGCACAACGGCTTCTTGCAGGTCGAAGGCGAGAAGATGTCGAAGAGCCTCGGCAATTTCGTCACGATCAGGGAGTTGCTTAAGCAACAGCCCGGCAATCCATGGTGGGGCGAAATCATACGTTTAAACATGTTGCGGACCCACTATCGGCAACCGATTGACTGGACGAGATCGGCTCTTGACGAGTCGATGCTGATATACGGCAATTTCCAGCGTGCGGTTGCGGGTGCGAATATGACCAAGGCCAAGTTGTCTTCAGCCGTTGCGGCTGCGTTATCCGATGATGTCAACACGCCCGCCGCGATAGCCGAGTTGCATAAGCTCGCGGCGCAGGCACGTTCGCTGGGCGGTACTCCTGCCGATGCCGCGACCGAGCTAGCTGGCTCGCTGCGGTTGCTTGGATTTGAGCGAGCCGTCGAGCATGTCCGGGAAAGCGGCGTTCGCGAGGATATTCTTAAGTCAATCGAGGAAGTCAAAGCTCGTGAACTTGGCTTAGAGCCCCAGGCACTGGAAGAGCGCATCGCTGCACGCTTGGCCGCTCGTAAGGCGAAGGATTTTAAGAAGTCCGACCAAATTCGAGACGAACTCTCTGCGATGGGTGTCGTGCTGAAAGACGGCAAGGACGCGGACGGAAAGCCAATCACCACCTGGGAGATCGCGCGATGAACGAGCAACGGGTTAGTCCCTCTCCCCTCGCGGGAGAGGGTGGCCTGCGCCAAAGGCGCAGGACGGGTGAGGGGGCGCGGTCTCTCACCGGGGTGGCCCGCCAATTGCGCGCGCGTATGACCGATGCCGAGCGCAAGCTCTGGTTTGCTCTGAAAGACCGGAGGTTTGCGACGTTCAAGTTCCGCCGGCAAGTTCCGATCGGGCCATACATCGCGGATTTTCTTTGCTTCGAATTACGATTGATCATCGAAATCGATGGTGGTCAGCACGCCGATTCCGTTCGAGAGATCGAGCGCGACAATTGGCTCGCGCGAAATGAATTTCGCGTGGTGCGCTTTTGGAATAATGACGTGCTTCAGAATTTGGAGGGCGTGCTCACCAGTCTGGCGGAGCAATTGGATAGAACCCCTCACCCGTCGTCTCGCTCGCGCGAGACGCCACCCTCTCCCTCAAGGGGAGAGGGAAAGAAAAGGGAGATCGCGCGATGAGCCGTCCCGACACACCTTTTCCAAAGCACTGGCGCTATTACATCGTGCTCCAATGGGCTGTCATCGCGGCGGCGGTCGCGATTGCGCTCAAATTGATCGGAGCATTTTGAAGACGATGGGACAGGCCTTGCCCAAACCTGCGCTGCGGCCTTATCTCGCCGAAGACGCGCCCGTGCTCGCGGCGATCTTTGCCGCCAGCATCGAGGGGCTGACCGGCGATGACTATAGCGAGGCGCAACAGCAGGCCTGGGCCAGCGCCGCCGATGACGAAGCCGGATTCGCCAAGCGCCTGGCGTCCGAACTTACGCTTGTCGCCACCCTGCAAGGTTCCCCGGTCGGATTCGCCTCGCTGAAGGGTAAAGACCATATCGATCTGCTCTACGTGCATCCCGGTGCGGTCGGCCAGGGGGTAGCGGCGATGCTGTGCGATGCGCTGGAAAGGCTTGCAAGCGGCCGTGGCGCCACCAGCCTCACCGTCGATGCCAGCGACAATGCGGCGGAGTTTTTCGCCGGGCGCGGCTACCAGGCCAAACAGCGCAATACCGTATCGGTCGGTGGCGAGTGGCTTGCCAACACCACGATGCAGAAGAGTCTCGGCGGCAGCGCCAAATCGGGGGCTCCGACATGACGCGCGAGCGCCTCTATCTGTTCGATACCACGCTGCGCGACGGCGCCCAGACTAACGGCGTGGATTTCACCCTGCACGACAAGCGCTTGATTGCCGGGATGCTTGACGAACTCGGCATCGACTATGTCGAGGGCGGCTATCCCGGCGCCAATCCCACCGACACCGAATTCTTTGCCGCAAGGCCTAAGCTTGCCCACGCGCGCTTCACCGCGTTCGGCATGACCCGCCGGCCCGGCCGCTCCGCCTCGAACGACCCCGGACTTGCGGCTTTATTGGAAGCCAAGGCGGACGCCATCTGCTTTGTCGCGAAATCATCGGCCTATCAGGTGCGCGTTGCGCTTGAGACCACCAACGAGGAAAACCTCGCCTCGATCCGCGACAGCGTAAAAGCCGCAAAGAAGGCCGGCCGTGAGGTCATGCTCGACTGCGAGCATTTCTTCGACGGCTACAAGGAAAATCCAAAGTTCGCTTTGGCCTGCGCGAAAGCGGCTTACGATTCCGGCGCGCGCTGGGTGGTGCTGTGCGATACCAACGGCGGCACCATGCCGCACGAAGTCGAGACCATCGTCGGTGAGGTAACGAAACACATTCCCGGCGATCACCTCGGCATTCACGCCCATAACGACACCGAGCAGGCGGTGGCCAATTCGCTGGCGGCGGTTCGTGCGGGCGCGCGCCAGATCCAGGGCACGCTGAACGGTCTCGGCGAGCGCTGCGGCAACGCCAATCTGTGTTCGTTGATCCCGACCTTGCGGCTCAAGAGCGAATTCGCCAATTCATTCGAGATCGGCGTGACGGACGACAAGCTGACAACATTGATGAAAGTGTCGCGGATGCTCGACGACATGCTCAACCGCGCGCCGAACCGCCACGCGCCCTATGTCGGCGAAAGTGCGTTCGTGACCAAGACCGGCATTCATGCCTCGGCGGTGCTGAAAGACCCGCAAACTTACGAGCATGTTCCGCCCGAAGCAGTCGGAAATCATCGCAAGGTTTTGGTGTCCGATCAAGCCGGGCGTTCAAATGTCATCGCCGAACTCGATCGCGCTCGTATCGCTTACGACAAGAACGACCCAAAATTGGCCCGCCTCGTCGATGAACTGAAGGACCGCGAAGCCGCCGGTTACGCCTATGAGTCCGCCGATGCGTCGTTCGAGCTTCTGGCGCGGCGCACGCTTGGCCGCGTGGCCGACTATTTCCGCGTCGAGCAATTCGACGTCAATGTCGAGCAACGCTACAACGCCAACGGTCAGCGCGTCACGGTGGCGATGGCCGTGGTCAAGGTCAATGTCGATGGCGAGAAGCTGATCTCGGCGGCCGAAGGAAACGGCCCCGTCAATGCGCTCGACGTCGCGCTACGCAAGGACCTCGGCAAATACCAGAAATATATCGAAGGCCTGAAGCTGATCGATTATCGCGTGCGTATCCTCAACGGCGGCACCGGCGCGGTGACGCGGGTGCTGATCGAAAGCGAGGACGAGGCGGGCGAGCGCTGGACCACGATCGGGGTTTCGCCGAACATTATCGACGCTTCGTTTCAGGCGCTGATGGACTCGATCATTTACAAGCTGGTGAAGTCCGGCGCGCCGGCGTGATTTGCAGAGGGGAAGATTTGGACACAACCGTCATTGCGAGGAGCGACGCGACGAAGCAATCCATATTGCTCCGCGGCCGGCATGGATTGCTTCGCTTCGCTCGCAACGACGGTAGACCTTAGGTACCACCCATGATCGACCATATTTCCGTCGGCGTCACTGACCTCGAGAGGTCGGCGCGATTCTATGAGGCAACTTTGGCGCCGCTCGGCTTTTCCAGGCTGGTGACGAGGGTGGGCACGATCGGCTTCGGAAAAAGCTATCCCGAATTCTGGATCAATTTGCGCAGCCGCATGTCGCAGGTCGACCCGGAGAGCGGCTGTCACATCTGTCTTCGGGCGAAATCGCCCGACGCAGTCGATGCGTTCCATGCTTCGGCGTCAGGCGCTGGCGGTAGCTCCGACGGCGCGCCGGGCCTGCGGCCGCACGACCGCGTGCGTTACTATGCGGCCTTCGTCAGGGATCCCGACGGCAACCGCATCGAGGCGGTGACTTTCCCGCAAGCGTGACGCGGCGGCAGTAGTCTGCGGCTAGATTCTTGATTTGACGCGTTTTCTTAACGCGAACCGGTCTCCACTTCGCTGGAAAGCGCTTTAGAGGCGCCGCGCGATTTCGGGCGCCATCTCGACGGGGCCCTCGGCTGCGCGGGCGGCAGCTTGCAGTCGCGGCAGAATATCCTCAACGAGCTCGGCCTTCAGAATGTCGACCGCCAGGTTCGCCCGAATGAATTGCGTCGCGCGCATATGCGCAAGCAGCGCCAGCAGCGGCTCCCAAAAGCTGTCGATGTTGGCAAGCAGCACCGGCTTGGCGTGACGGCCGAGCTGTTGCCAGGTGAGTTGCTCAACGAGCTCCTCAAGCGTACCAATGCCGCCGGGCAGCGCCACGAAGGCGTCGGAATGCTCGAACATCAGCCGCTTGCGCTCGTGCATGTCGGGCGTGACGATCAGTTCCTGAACGCGCTTGAGGGCGTTTTCCCGGGTCGTCAGAAAGTCGGGGATGATACCGGTCACCTTGCCGCCGTGATCGAGCACAGAGCCGGCCAACGCGCCCATCAGGCCGATAGAACCGCCGCCATAGACGAGACGGATACCGTTTTCAGCAAGAATCCTACCGAAGGCTTTGGCGGCTTCTACAAAGCGTGGATTGGTGCCAGGGCCAGAGCCGCAGTAGACACAGACTGTCTTGATCTGATTCATATCGGTCATGTGGCATTGCAGCGTAAAACTCGTCAAGCCTTAACGGATTCGCCTGGGGAATGAAATCTATCGGCAAAGATGCCCGCAAATTGAGAAGAATTTGGGTTCCGCAAGGGTGTACGCCGGGTTTAAAGGCTCTATATGACTGCCGAATGCGGAACCTGAAAAAGCACGCGCCCGAACGGCGCGCCTTGTTGTGCCGGGCTTAACTCGATGTCTCACACTGATTTGGCCCGGGGCGCCAGCGAGGCGCCATCTCCCGACAAATCCTTCGGACAGGCGACCCTGACCGGGACGCTGGCGCGTCTGTGGCCCTATATCTGGCCCGGCGACCGCGTCGATCTGAAGATGCGCGTGGTCTGGTCGGTGGTGCTGTTGCTGCTGGCGAAACTTGCGACGCTGGCGGTGCCGTTCACCTTCAAATGGGCGATCGATGCCCTCACCGGCGCCGATACCGCCCCGGTGCAGGCATCGAACTGGGCGCTGTGGCTGATCGTCTCGCCCCTGATCATGACCTTAAGCTACGGCGGCTTGCGCGTGCTGATGGGCGTCCTGACGCAGTGGCGCGACGGAATTTTTGCGCGCGTAGCCATGCACGCGGTGCGCAAGCTCGCCTATCTTACCTTCGTCCACATGCACGAGCTGTCGCTGCGCTTCCATCTCGAGCGCAAGACCGGCGGCTTGACGCGTGTGCTCGAGCGCGGACGCACCGGCATCGAAGTCATCGTGCGGATGGTGATCCTGCAACTTGTCCCGACCATCGTCGAGGTTTCGCTGCTGATGGTGGTGCTGCTGTGGAAGTTCGACTGGCGTTACGTCGCCGCCACCATGGTCACGGTCGTCGTCTATATGTACTACACCTACATCGCGACCGAGTGGCGGATCGAGATTCGCCGCAAGATGAATGATTCCGATACCGACGCCAACACCAAGGCGATCGATTCGCTTCTGAACTACGAGACGGTCAAATATTTCAACGCCGAGGAGCGCGAGGCCACGCGCTACGACCGCTCGATGGAACGTTACGAGCAGGCCAGCGTCAAAGCCTATACCTCGCTTGCCGTCCTCAATGCCGGCCAGGCGATCATCTTCACCGCCGGTCTCACCGCGACCATGCTGATGTGCGCGTTCGGGGTCCGCAGCGGGCACAATACGGTCGGCGATTTCGTCATGGTCAACGCCATGATGATCCAGCTCTACCAGCCGCTGAATTTCATGGGCATGGTCTATCGCGAGATCAAGCAGGCGATTATCGACATCGAGAAGATGTTCAACGTGCTCTCGCGCGATCCCGAGATCAGGGACATTCCAGGCGCCAAGCCGTTGATCGTGACGTCGGGCAATGTGCGCTTCGACAACGTGCAGTTCGCCTATGAGCCGGATCGCGCGATTCTGAAAGGGCTCAGCTTCGAAGTGCCGGCCGGCAAGACGGTCGCGATCGTCGGGCCATCGGGTGCCGGCAAATCGACCATCTCGCGCCTTCTGTTCCGCCTCTATGACGTTTCGAGCGGCAGGATCCTGATCGACGGCCAGGATATACGCAACGTCACCCAGGCCTCCCTGCGCGCCTCGATCGGCATGGTGCCGCAGGACACCGTGCTGTTCAACGACACCATTCGCTACAACATTCGTTACGGCCGCTGGAGCGCCACCGACGCCGAAGTGGAAGCGGCGGCGCAGCTCGCGCAGATCGACGGCTTCATCCGCATGTCGCCGAAGGGGTACGAAACCCAGGTCGGCGAGCGCGGGCTGAAACTATCGGGCGGCGAAAAGCAGCGCGTCGCGATCGCCCGCACTGTGCTCAAGGCCCCGCCGATCCTGGTGCTGGACGAGGCAACGTCGGCGCTCGACAGCCATACCGAGCAGGAAATTCAGGACGCGCTGGAGCGGGTGTCGCGCAACCGCACCTCGCTCGTGATCGCGCACCGGCTGTCCACGATTGTGGCCGCCGACGAGATCATCGTGCTCGATCAGGGCCGTATCGCCGAGCGCGGGACCCATGGCCAGCTTTTGGCAACTGGCGGGCTTTATGCCAGTATGTGGAACCGGCAGCGCGAGGCCCAGGAAGCGCGGGAGAAGCTCGCGCGGATCGCCGACGAGAGCGAAGCGCCGAACCGCGCCCCGCCGCCGGTCGAAGACACGCTGGTCACTCCGGCCGCAGCGGAATAATCTCAACAAGAACGCCCTCCTTGCCGGAGGGAAGATGACAGTGAGTCCTGATGTCGATCGCCAACTCCATCCGCGCGCAGATACCGCCCATTCATCAGGAGGGCTATCCGTTCATCGGCGGCTTTGCGCTCGCCAGCCTGATCCTGTTCTGGATCTGGACGCCGCTCGGCTGGATCGGCACGGTCTTGACGATCTGGTGCGCGCTGTTCTTCCGCGATCCGGTGCGGGTGACGCCGGTGCGGGACGGTATCGTGGTGGCGCCGGCCGACGGACGCGTCTCGTTGGTGACGCTGACCTTGCCGCCGGCCGAGCTCGGCCTCGGCGACCGGCCACTGCCGCGCATCTCGATCTTCATGAGCGTGTTCAACTGCCATGTGAACCGCAGCCCGGTTGCGGGACGGATCGATCGCATTGCGTACCGGCCCGGCACCTTCATCAATGCCGAGCTCGACAAGGCGAGCGAGGACAATGAGCGCAATTCGCTCGTCATCTCCACGCCTAATGGGCGCATCGGTGTGGTCCAGATCGCGGGCCTGGTGGCGCGGCGCATCGTGTCGTTCGTGCGGGAAGGGCAGACGATCGGTGCGGGCGAGCGCTTCGGATTGATCCGCTTCGGGTCGCGTCTTGACGTTTATTTGCCCGAAGGAACCAAATCGCTGGTCTCAGAAGGTCAAACGGCAGTCGCCGGAGAGACCATTCTCGCCGACTTCAGGCTGAGCGATCAGGGGCGCACTTACCGCGCCAATTAACCATTCAAGGCGTCGAACCGTCCGGACGACGGCCGCAATGGCGGAACGGCCCAGCGCTTGCTATATATGGCTGGCCATGCCGTTCGATCCAAAATACCAGGAAATGCGCCGACGCCGGTTCCGCCCGATCCCGGTGCGGATGTTGGTGCCCAATTTCATCACGCTTCTGGCGATCTGCGCAGGCCTGACCGCAATCCGCCTGTCGACGGAAGGTCGGATGGAACTGGCGGTCGCGGCCATCGTGTTCGCCGCCGTGCTCGATGGCATCGACGGCCGCGTCGCCCGCATGATCAAGGGCCAGTCGAAATTCGGCGCCGAACTCGACAGCCTTGCGGACTTCGTCAATTTCGGTGTCGCGCCCGGGCTGATCCTCTATTTCTGGCAGCTTCGCGAGTTGAACAATGGCGGCTGGATTGCTGCGATGGTTTTCGCGATCAGCGGCGGTCTCAGATTGGCGCGTTTCAACGCGACCATGGACGATCCCAACAAGCCGGCCTATGCGGCGAACTACTTCACCGGCGTTCCGGCGCCGGCCGGCGCCATCACCGTGCTGCTTCCGATCTACCTGGCGTTCCTCGGCCTGCCTAAACCTCCGGCGATGCTGACCGCATTCTATACGTTGCTGATCGGATTCCTGATGGTGTCGCGGCTGCCGGTGTTTTCGGGCAAGACCGTGCGCATGCGTGTGCCGCCGGAAATGGTGCTGCCGGTTTTTGTCTCGGTGGTTTTCTTCATCGCGCTTTTGATCAGTTATCCCTGGGTTATTCTTTCCCTCGGCACCGTGGCTTTTCTCTTGAGCCTGCCGTTGGGGTGGAAATCCTATCGGGATCATCAGCGCAAGGCCGCCGCACAGTCCGTGACGCCGACCCAGGTTGCGCCTCCGGAAGCGGCCCAGCCGTTCGTGTCGACGGCCACTGACGCGCATCAGGACGATCGGCCGGCGCGCCTGAACTGACCAGCCCATAGGAAGCACGGCCGGCCGGGCGGAAAAAACGCCGGCAGCCCGGAATAGGTTTTTGCCGATCTCGTTGCCGTCGGTTATATGGCTGACGACAAATCCCGTCGTTGAAAAAAAATTCCGGAGAGAACGCCGTGACGAATCCCATGCCCGCGCCGCTGCCTGCCCAACTGCTCGAGGCGTTGGCGCGCTATGACACCCCGACTATCTGCAATGCGATGGAAGTCGTAGCACCCGAGCGCCGCCTGATCGGGTACACGACCAAGCCGCTGGTTTGCCCGTTTCCTGGCCTGCCGCCGATGGTCGGCTATGCCCGCACCGTGACCATCCGCTCGGTGCTCAAGTCCGCGCTTCCGCCGGACGAACAGGCGAAGCGCCGCATCGCCTATTACGAATATATGGGAACCGGCTTCGGGCCGCGCATCACGGTGATCCAGGATATCGATGGCCCGGACGTCGGCTACGGCGCGTTCTGGGGCGAGGTGCAAAGCAATGTGCACAAGGCGCTCGGTTGCCTTGGCGTGATTACCGACGGCTCGATTCGAGACATCCCGCAATGGGCGCCCGGTTTCCAGGCGCTGGCGGGATCGATCGGCCCGTCGCATGCCTGGGTTCATGCGGAAAATTTTGGCGGCGAGGTGCGTGTCGCCGGCATGACTGTGCGCTCCGACGATCTCCTTCATGCCGACCAGCACGGGGCGATCGTGATTCCGGCCGACATCGCCGCAAAGATTCCCGAAGCCGCCGAACTCTGCGGCCGCCGCGAAACGCCGATCCTTGAAATCGCGCGAGCTAAGGATTTCAGCCTCGAGAAGCTGAAGGAAGCACTGAAACGGTCGGCGGAAATTCACTGAGGTTGAAATCGCCATGGAACTGCACGGCAAGACCGCACTGATCACGGGATCGACCGACGGCGTCGGCCGCTATGTCGCCACGAGGCTTGCTTCGGCCGGCGCCAAGGTCCTGATCCATGGCCGCGATCGCGAGCGGGGCGCGGCGCTCGTTGACGACATCAAGCGGGGAGGGCGCGGCGAAGTCATGTTTTATCCCGCCGATCTGTCGTCGCTGTCGGAGACGCGACAGCTCGCGGAGGCGGTGAAAGCCGACCACTGCCGGCTCGAATTATTCATCAGCAATGCCGGAATAGGTTCGCGGTCGCTCGGTTCGGAGCGCAGGACCAGCGCCGACGGCCATGAATTGCGCTTTGCCGTGAACTATCTCTCCGGATTTCTGCTCGCCTATCTGCTGCTTCCGATGCTGAAGGCCTCCGCGCCGTCGCGCATCGTGAATGTCGCTTCGCTGGGCCAGCATCCGCTCGACTTCGATGACGTGATGCTTGCTCGCAGCTACAGCGGAACGCGCGCTTACGCCCAGAGCAAGCTCGCCCAAATCATGTTCACGATCGATCTTGCAGAGGAACTGACCAGTTCCGGCGTGACGGTGAATTCGCTGCATCCCGCCACCTACATGAACACCACGATGGTGCGGGAAGGGGGCATAACGCCGATCTCGACGGTCGAGCAGGGGGGCGAAGCTATTTTGCACCTTGCCGTCGGCGACGACGTGGAGGGCAAGAGCGGCCTGTTCTTCAACGGCATGCAGCAGGCGAAGGCCAATCCGCAAGCCTATGATCATGTTGCCCGAAGGCGCTTGCGGGCTCTCAGCCTCGAGCTTACGGGTCTGTCGGCGGCCTGAGCGTGTCGGCGGGTTTTCCTGACGCGAACCGGTCGCCACCCCCGGATTAAGTCCGAGGGCATGCTTTGGTTGAAAACGCTAGCGAGACAGGGCGACCTCCTGGCCCGAATCGGTCTCGCCCTCAAAGCGATTGGGCCCCGCGGGTGCCAGTAGCGCCAATGATTGCGCGGTATGGTCGCGGATGGTCAGGCCGGCCTCAGTGTAGGTCCACCTCCGGCTGGTGAAGAAATTGAATGGACAACCGCGGCCTGGGGCGATGGTGCCGTCGGTCGAGTCCTGCTGGGTGGCGCCGAACGTCATCGCGCATGAGCTGCTGCCCGTAGCTGAAAATGTCCATCGACCGGCAAGGCTGACGGGCGGCGCCGTGGTCCGAGGGCCACTACTGACGGGGGCGGCGGCGGGAGCTGCCGCCACGCCGATACGATCGCTGTTGCTGCAGGCTGCCAGCAACACGGCGCAGACAATAATCGGAACGGCGGCGAGGCGAATATCCATGAAGTGCGCGACTGGCGAGAGCGATGACTATGGTTAGCAGAATGTTGCTGATTTGTCAGCGCAGCACGTGGATTGGGTCGCATCTGGCGTCCGGCCGCAAGATACAGCCAGGATAGTTGGATTGTTCCCTGCAGGGGCCATTCGAAACCGGCTTATCCTTTACGCGTCTTTAATGGCGGGCGACGTAGGGTCCGAGTTGCGCGGCTCGGGGTGGGCCGCGTCACCGTCCAGGACGGCCGGTAGTTCGCGTGCGCGTTGGAGTTTTCCATGGATATCATGACGAGCGTTGGGCTCGTGTTCGGCATCGTCGTCGTTGCCGCGATCATGCTCATGGGCGGCGATTTGCACCTGTTCATCAGCGAGCATGCCGGCCTCATCGTGATCGGCGGATCGATCGCCGCCACCATGATCCGGTTTCCGCTCAGCGCGATCATGCACGGCGTTCCGCTCGGAGCGAAATTTGCCTTCAGCATGAGCCGGCTGTCGGCGCGCGATCTGGTCGACGAGCTGGCGCGCATCGCCGAAATCTCCCGCAAGCAGGGACCCGTCGGTTTGGAAAAGGTTGAAACCGA